>JFJP01023560.1_pt1 | contig 21448 bp, 14 predicted proteins | sample 431651 | NCBI WGS metagenome assembly JFJP01 (sample SAMN02602958, study PRJNA72255) | Microbial mat metagenome, whole genome shotgun sequencing project. | biome: fresh water; feature: sink hole; material: water; isolation source: purple microbial (photo- and chemosynthetic) mats found in...
GATGCGCTCCGTCCTGCTGCCCTCCAGCGTCGCCGTGTCCAGGCAGGGCAGCGTCACGGCCCGGAACCGACCCTGCGGCAGTCGAATGAGGAAAAAGGGCCAGACTTCGGCCTTGGCTCGCAGGGCCAGAATCGCCGGACCCTTGTTCACGGCGGCCGTCTTGCCCAGAAAGGGCAGGAACTGGGCCTCGGCGCTTTTGCAGTTGTGATCGACCAAAAATGCGCAGAGCCCTCCACGCCGCAGTTGCCCCATGGCCTCGGTCGCGGCCTCGCGGTGAGGCAGCACCCGGATCTTGCTCTGGGTGCGCATGTGCATCAAAAGGTCGGCCAGGGCCTGATCCTTGGGCAGCCGCGCCACGACATGACAATCGGTTTTGGTGTTGAAGCGCTTGAGCACCCCGCCCAGCAGCTCCCAGCAGCCCAGATGGCCGGTCACTCCCACGACGGGGCGCAAGGTGGAGCCCATCCGCACAAAGAGCTCCGGGTTTTCGTATTCGATACGCTCTTCCAGAAAGCGGTGATCCATGAAGCGGGCATGAAAAAGCTCCAGAAAGGAGCAGGCGCTGTGCTGAAAGCTGGCCTTGGCCAATTCCCTGGCTTCACGTTCCCCCAAACCGAGGCGCTCCCGCATGCAGGCCGTGGTTTCCTTGCGCCGCGAAGGCAGGACCGCCCACATGAGCCTGCCGATACCGTTTCCGAGGGCATGGAGCTGCGCAAGCGACAGGGACGTGCCCAGGGGCAGAAAGGCGTTATAGGCTATATGTCTCACAGGTTCTTTCCAAGAGAATTCATGATCTGTTCAAGATGTTCGCAATGCCGCTGCATGTCCCCGGGATCGTCTCCAAGGTCGGACAGGAAGATTGGAGCGCCGTAAATGATGGTGCATTTGGAGAACGGCCAGGGCAACTGAAACTTGTCCCAGGCACGGTGAAAAATTTTGGCCCGGGTCATCACGGCCCGCACCGGAACAATGGGCGAGCCCGCATGGTTGGCCAGGAAAATCGCTCCGGGCTTGACCTTGTGACGCGGACCGCGTGGCCCGTCAACAGTGAAGATGACCCCGACGCCCTGCTCATCCATGATTCGTTTGGCCGCGATCAGAGCGCGCATACCCCCGCGCGAACTGGAGCCGCGCACGGTCATATACCCGAAGCTCTCCAGCGCCCGGGCCAGAATTTCTCCGTCCTTGCTCTGGCTGACCACGCAAGCCATGCGTTCTCCGGCGTGAGCCGGGATAAGCGGAAACATCTCGTCATGCCAAAGCATGATCACGGGCCGCTTGGCGCGAAGCTCTGGGTCCGTAAAGACCTCGGAATTGACACGCTTTACACGCAGGGTCAGGTGCCAAAGACGCACAAAATAGGCCAAAACGGCACCCACAAACCTGGGTGAAACTGAAACCCGCACCATGCAACTCCTTTCGGGACCGGAACATGAATCGATATTATCGATAGAAAAACAAAAAAAGCATAGTTTCAAACGATTTGACCAGAATCCGGGAGCACGTCAATCATCCATGAAAAAAGGGAGTTCCGCCATGCCCATAGTCCTCAATTGCGAAAACGAACCATGCCCCAACCCCGTATTGCGTTGCAAGCGGCTTCTGGATGAACAAACGCCTCAAGTGATGGAAGTCATCGTCGATAACGAGGCGGCCATGGACAACGTCAGCCGCTATCTGGCCAGCAAGGGCATGCGCATTGACGACTCGCGCAAGGACGGCAAGCTGTGGACCATCAAAGCGTCGCAGACCACGCAGACAGCGCAAGAAGCAAGGGCTGGTTCGGCGGATGCGGCCGCTGCGGGAGCAGGGGCGGGATTATCCGCCTCACAAAGGATTCTGGTCTTTCTGACATCAGACGTCATCGGACAGGGCGACGACCTTCTGGGCTCCCGATTGATGGGCAATTTTCTGAACACCCTGCCGGAACTCGGCGACGCGCTGTGGCGTATCATCATGGTCAATGGAGCGGTGAAGCTGGCCACGGCGACAAACCCGGCCATCGAGACGCTGAAGAAACTGGAGGCCGCGGGAGTGTCCATCCTGGTCTGCGGCACCTGCCTGGAATTTTTTCAGCTCATGGATCAAAAAGAGGTCGGGCAGGTCACCAACATGCTCGACGTGGTCACCAGCCAGCAGGTGGCCGACAAGATCATAACGATCTGACTCCCGCCCCGGACTATGAACGCGGGCCTGGAGCTGTCTTCAGGTCCGCCCCCCATGTCACCAGCGGCAACCCCGCTCCTGTCCATGCCAGAATCCCGCCGCGCAGATCGTAAATCCGCTTGAACCCCGATTCGTCAGCCAGCCCCAGCACGCGCGAGCTGCGATTTCCGCTGCGGCAGTACATAAAGATGGTCGCATCGCGATCCAACTCCGTAAAACGCTCCCGGAAATCCGGCGCATGGAAGTCCAGCAGCACGGCTCCTTCGATATGGCCTTGCCGAAACTCCTGTTCAGTGCGCACATCCAGGATGATGAAGCCGGGGTTGTCGCGGTTCTCGCGCATGAACTGAACGGCCTCGGCCGGTTCGAGAAGCCGCTCGTCCTGCGCCAGGCAGCCGGTCCAGAGCGCCAGCATGATCCATAGCCCGGCCATGGCAGCGCGCCGAACGGCCGTAAAGAGGGGTGGCCGCACGCTCACAGGATCCGTTCCGGAGCCGCGAAGATGGAAAAACGGTTCTGACGCGCGAACCCGATCAGGGTAAGATTCATCTCCCGCGCCAGGAGTACGGCCTGATGGGTCGGAGCGCCCAGAGAGACAAGCACGGGAATGCCGGCCCGCCTGCCCTTGTGCACAATTTCCGAGGAGATGCGACCCGAGGTGATCATGACCGTACGCCCCAGATCCACGCCCTGGTCAAGGGCCCGGCCAACGACCTTGTCCGCGGCGTTGTGCCGGCCGACGTCGTCGCGGATCAGCTCCGGGTCCCGGCCTTCGACGCTTAGCGCCACGGTGTGCACTCCGCCCGTGGCATGATGCAGATCCGAATAGCGGCGAAACCAGTTCGCGAGCTCCTGCACGCGCCCCGCAGGCAGGCTAAACCCGGCGGGCAGAGCCTCACGCCCAGCCAGTTCCAAGGCGCTGGCGAACATGACTCCCTTGCCGCAGCCAGAGGTGAAGGTGCGGCGGGCCAGTTGCTCCGGCGCCACCTCGCAGGCAAGGCTTACATGCACGGCCCAGACAGCCGGATCGACCTCGCTGTGCAGAAAATCTTCCGGGCGGATCAGCAGCCCGGAAGTATGCAGAAACCCCCGGGCCAGGTCGCCCAAATGTTCGGGGGTGCACATCAAGGTGGCGATTTCAGTGTTCCCGGTCATAATGGTCACAGGGACTTCCGTCGCCACGACATCGGTCTCGTGTGCGAAACCTGCAGCCGTGACCTTGACTATGTCCATCTGCACCAGTGGTTCCAGGGGCTGGGGATCAGCCATGTGAGCTCCTTGTTCGGGTTCGGTGGGCGTCGCTGCCATCTTAAGGGGTGAAACGAATCGGGTGGCGGAAGCGAATCGCTCGGCACAAAGTGTCCTACCTGCGGTCTGCCTGCTGTCAAGACCAAGAGTCGCAGTTCCGGCCGATTCATCTGCGGATCTGCAACGCTCGCCCGCTTCGTGACAACGTTCACAATTGAATCCTTGCCCTCCAGCAGCTATGAATATAAGGGAAAAGCCTTATTTGAGGGACACCCCAAACCTTCCGTTTCCCTCGCCGGGAGATGAAGGTCCAAGGGGAATTGATCTGGAACATTCAAGGAGGAAATAATGAATCGTCTTCGTACGCTGGCCCTGGCAGGACTGATACTTTTAGGCAGCGCCACGATCGCCCTGAGCGGAACTTTCGAGATTCCCGAGAGCGTGACCATGAGTCCGAAACAGTTTGAAGGCTATACGCCCAAAAAAGGCGACGTGACCTTCAACCACGCCTCACACATGGACATTGCCTGCCAGCAGTGCCACCATACCGTGGCCGACACCCTGGCCATCGAAAGCTGCACGACTGAAGGCTGTCACGACAACATCAAGGACCGCACGGAAGCGTCCTCCGTCTACCGGACTTTCCATACCACCCACGACAAGGAAAAAAGCTGCGTGGGCTGTCACCGGGAACTCAAGCGCCAAGGCACCAGCGACGCCCCCCTGGCCTGCAACAGCTGCCACGTGCAGTAATTCTCTCGCGCACCATTTTGTCAAAATAGCTCTGGCCCCGTTGGAGTTTCATAAACTTTGAGATGTACGGCACGCGGCCCGTTGTCGATGAGGTCCTCAGCCCCGCCGGAACTCCTTCACCGGCCTCGTAGAGTTGAATCGTTGCTTGCAGGGCCCTAAATCCGGACAGCCCTTCAGGCAACGATTCAACAAACGATGCCTGACTCAGTCAGACAGCCGACGAGGCTGAGGACCTCATCGACAACGGGCCTTGACGCACTGACGGGAAGATTTTTGCGGCTCGCCATGCCCGCTAAACTGATTTCCCCCGCCATTTCTCAAGTCAAAGCGTTCCGGTTCGCGCCGGAAAGGTTTCTCGACTGTCTGACTGAGCCAGGCATCGTCGATTTTCCCGTCGCTTTCCCCTCTTCGTTTTTCATCTTCAACACTCCACACCGACCGAGCTTTCCGGTTCGCTGCGCAAAGGGCCGTCGACTGTCTGACTGAGCTTGGCATCGTTGGTTTACGCGTCGCCATCCGTCCACTCCCACCCTTACGTCCTGCACGCGACGTGTAAACCCTACGAGGCCTGCGAAGGAGTTTCGACGGGCCTTTGCGCAGCGAACCGGAAAGCGCCGCCCTGGCACCCACACACACGCCACCCTGGCACAATCCCAACGCTCAAAAATTGACCTCAAACCCACATTCGTGCTTCAGTCATCCCGTACGACCACCACGGAGCCCCAATGACCACACCGCACCCCGCCCCCCTCCTCTGCGCCCGCGACCTGACCAAGGTCTATCGCACCGGCGCGACCGCGGAAGTCCGGGCCCTGGGCGGGGTCAGCCTGGATTTGTTTCCGGGCGAACTGGTAGTGCTGCTCGGCGCTTCGGGCAGCGGCAAGTCGACCCTGCTGAACATCCTGGGCGGCCTCGACACCCCCACCAGCGGCACCCTCTCCTACCGCGGGCAGGACCTGACCCGTGCCGACGAAAAGACGCTGACCGCCTACCGCCGCGAATCCGTGGGCTTCATCTTCCAGTTCTACAACCTCATCCCGAGCCTGACCGCGCGTGAAAACGTGGCCCTGATCACCGACATCGCCAGCGACCCCATGAGCCCCGACGCGGCCCTGGATCTGGTGGGCCTGGCCGCGCGCATGGATCATTTCCCGTCCCAGCTCTCCGGCGGGGAGCAGCAGCGCGTGGCCATCGCCAGGGCAATCGCCAAGCGACCGGCGGTATTGCTGTGCGACGAACCGACGGGAGCCCTGGACGTTCGCACCGGCATCACGGTGCTCTCGGCCATCGAACGCATCAATCTGGACCTGGGCACCCTGGCCGTGGTCATCACCCACAACGCGGCCATCGCGGACATGGCCGATCGCGTCATCATGCTCTCCGACGGCCGCATAACGGACATCAAAGACAACCCCAATCGCCGCCCGGCCAGCGAACTGGTGTGGTGAAATGCGCGCCCTGAACGTCAAACTCCTGCGCGACCTGCTGGCCATGAAAGGCCAGATGGCCGCTGTGGCCCTGGTCATGGCCTGCGGGCTGATGGTCATGATCATGGCCCGCGGGCTGGTCCTGTCCCTGGAGACGGCCCGGGACCAGTATTACGCCAGCCATCGCCTGGCGCACGTCTTCTGCGACCTCAAACGCGCGCCGAACGCCCTGCGCCCGCGCCTGAAAGAGATCTCCGGCGTGGCGTCGCTGGAGACGCGGGTCAAAGGGGCCCTCATCCTCGACATCCCGGGTTTGCGCGAACCGGCCGACGGCCTCATCCTGTCCGTCCCGGATGGCCGGGAAACGCAGGTCAACCGCCTCCATCTGCGCCAGGGCCGCCTGCCCGAACCGGGCAGCACGGACGAGGTCGTGGTCAGCGAGGCTTTCGCCAAGGCCCACGGCTTCATCCCCGGCCACACCCTGACCGCGACCATGCATGGAGCGCGCACAACCTTGCGCATCGTGGGCATCGGGCTGTCTCCGGAATTCGTGTTCGAGACGCGGCCTGGAGAAACCGTGCCCGACAACCGGCGCTACGGCATCTTCTGGATGAGCGAGTGGGCCCTGGCGGAAGCCTTTGCCCTGGGAGGAGCTTTCAACAGCGTGATCCTGACCCTGGCGCCCGGCACAGATCCCGGACCAGTGAAGAAGGATCTGGACCGCATCCTGGCGCCCTACGGCGCGCTGGTGGCCTTTGACCGCTCCGAACACGTCTCGGCCAAGCTCATCAACGACCGCATTTCCATGCTGCGCGGCTTTGCCATCGCCTTCCCGATCATCTTCCTGGCCATCGCCGCCTTCATGACCAGCGCGGCCCTGACCCGGCTGGTGCGCCTGCAGCGCGAGCAGATCGCCCAGCTCAAGGCCTTCGGCTATTCCTCCAGGGCCGTGGGCTGGCATTATTTCCAGTTCGCCCTGGCCGCTGTGGTTGCGGCCACCTTGATCGGCTCCGTCATCGGCCTGTGGCTGGGCCAGAACATGGTCGAAATCTACCGCCGCTTCTTCCAGTTCCCGAACCTCGTCTTCCGGCCGGACTGGCTCGCCCTCTTTCTGGCCCTGGCCGCCAGCGCCGCCACGTCCTTTCTGGGCGTCCTCGGGGCGGTGCGTCAGGCGATAAAGCTGCCCCCGGCCGAAGCCATGCGGCCCGAACCTCCGGCCCGGTTCGGGCCGTCCCTGCTGGAAAGACTGGGGCTGCTGCGCCTCTTGTCCCCCATGCAGCGCATGGCCTTGCGCAATCTGGAACGCAAACCCTGGCAGGCGCTTTTCACCGCCTTGGGCCTGGCCATGGCCACGGCCATCCCCGTCGTGCCCGGTGCCATGGGCGACGGCATCGACTATCTCATGGATTTCCAGTGGCGGCTGGCCCAACGCCAGGACGTGACCATCAGCCTCATCGAACCCGGCTCCGCAGCCGCCCTGCACGCCCTGGCCAATCTGCCGGGGGTGCTCCACGCCGAGCCGTTCCGCATCGCCCGGGGCCGCATAGTGAATGGTCTGCATGAGCGGCGGGTCGGCCTGACCGGGCTGACCTCCGACGCCCGCCTGAACATGCTGCTCAATGCCGAGGGCGTGCCCGTGGCCCTGCCCCTGTCCGGGCTTTTGCTGTCCGAAAAGCTGGCCGAGGTGCTCGATCTGCGGCCGGGCGACACGGTGCGTATCGAGGTCCAGGAAGGCAGACGGCCGGTACTGGAGACGTTTGTCGCCGGGACCATCACCGATTTCGCCGGGGTCGGGGCCTACATGGATTTCAACGCCCTCGGGCGGCTCATGGGCGAGGAGCGGACCGTGAGCGGCGCGCACCTGACCCTAGACGCAGCCCGCCAGAGCGCATTCCTGGCCGAAGTGGCGGACATCCCGGCCATCGCCAGTACGGTCTTCACCTCCTCGGCGCGTCAGAGTTTTCAGCTGGCAATGGGTGACATGATGGGCATCGTGCAGCTCGTCTATTTCGGATTCGCGGTCATCGTGTCCTGCGGCGTGGTCTACAACGGGGCGCGCATCGCCCTGTCCGAACGCACCCGCGACCTGGCCACCCTGCGCGTGCTCGGCTTCTCCGAAATGGAGACCGTCGCCATCCTCCTGTCCGAGCTGATATTTCTGACCCTCGTGGCCCTGATACCGGGCCTTGTCATCGGCAGCGAACTGGCCCGCGCCCTGGTCTTGACCGCCAGCACCGAATCCGTGCGCATGCCGCTGGTGCTGACCGGGCACGCCTACGCCACGGCGGTGCTCATCGTCCTGTCATCGTCCATCGTGTCCTTTGCCCTGGTCGGCCGCCGCATCAAGAACCTCCAACTCCTCTCCGTCCTGAAGGCAAACGAATGAACACAGCACGCAAGCGCCCACCCTGGCGCACGATCTTTTTCATCCTGCTCTGCATCGGGCTTGGCGCCCTCATTGCCGTGGGCCTGTGGCCGAGGCCCCTGCCCGTGGATACGGCCAAAGTCGTGACCGCGCCCCTGACGGTCCGCGTGACCGAGGAAGGCAAGACGCGCATTCGCAGCCGTTACCTGGTCTTCCCCCCGGTCGCGGGCTTTTTGCATCGCGTGGAGCTGCGCGCCGGAGCGCGGATAGAGGCCGGACGGACCGTGCTCGCGACCCTGGTCCCCGAGGCGTCCGCCTTCCTGACCCCCCGCGCCCGGGCCGAAGCCCAGGCCAGAGTGCAGTCGACCGCGGCGGGGGTTCTGCTCAGGCAGGCCGAGACGGAGCGTGCCCGGGCCAGCCTCGATCTGGCGAAACGCAATTTCACGCGCCTGGACACGCTGCTGCGCGACGGGGCCATCGCCAAACAGGAATGGGACACTGCCGAAAGTCAGGTGCGCGTCCTTGAGCGGGACCTGCAGGCCGCCAACTTCGCCCTGCAGGTGGCCCGGTTCGAAGCCGAGCACGCCAAGGCCGCGCTGACCCAGGCTGCCACGCCGGGACAGGCCGAGGCCCTGCCCATCCTCGCGCCGGTGGATGGCTATGTCCTCTCCGTGCTGGAAGAGAACGCACGCAGCGTGAGCGCGAGCACGCCCATCATGGAGGTGGGCGACCCGCGCGACCTGGAGATCGAGGTCGAGCTGCTCTCGACCGATGCGGTGACGGTGGATGAGGGGGCGCAGATCCTGATCGAGCACTGGGGCGGAGAAACCGCGTTGCGCGGCCGTGTCGTGCTGGTCGAACGGGGAGGATTCACCAAGATCTCGGCCATCGGCGTGGAGGAACAGCGGGTCAAGGTGCGGGCCGAGCTGCTGGAGGAATTGCCCGAAGGCCGGACCCTGGGCGACCGCTTCGGCGTGCAGGCCCGCATCACCACCTGGCATGGCGAAAACGTGCTGCAGGTGCCTACAGGCGCGCTGTTCCGGCGCGGCATGGAATGGATGGTTTTCGTGCGCGAAGAGGGCGTGGCCCGGCTGCGCAAGATCGAAATCGGACACGACAACGGCCTGGCCGCCGAGGTGCGCGCGGGACTTGTCGAAGGGGATGTAGTCATCCTGCATCCCCCGGACAGCCTGCGCGAAGGGATGCGGGTACAGGAGGCGAATTAAAATTACAGGCTGTGCACGAAGACCCGGTCCTCCCGCTTCAGCAACCGGGCCATGTCCGCGATCTGAGCCTGGTGGGTGAACATGATGACCTGATTGCGGTCAGCCATGTCGGCAAACACTTTCAAAGTGGCCTCGCAGCGCTTTTCATCGAAATTGATCAGAATGTCGTCCACGATGAAGGGCATGGCCTCCATGGTTCGTGAGCGCAGCCGCAGGCTGGCCAGACGCAGGGCCAGATAGAGCTGGTCCCTGGTGCCGGAACTCATGCCCTCGACCTTCACCCACCCGCCGCCTGGCCGCAGGCCGACCAGAACGGGCTTGTCCCCCTCGTCGATGTCCGCCCGCAGTCCCGCGAAGGAACCCAGAGTCAGGTCCTGAAACACGCCGGAGGCGATGCCCAGCAAGGGGTCCTGGTTGGCGGCCCGGTAACGCTCGATTTCCGCGCGCAGCACGCGGGATGCGAGCTTGACCCGGATATAACGCCCGGTCATGCGCGTAATCCGGGCCAGGACCTCCTGCATCTCTTCGGCGATGCGGGCCGCTGTGTCGTCGCCGTTCATGCGTGAGAGTTCGTTCTTTTCCTGGCCGATCCGTTCCGCCAGGCGGCGAATTTCCGGCTCAACCCGCTCTTCGAGCTCCGCGCGCAGGGCCATGATCGCGCCCGGCAAGGCGTCGGCATCCTGCTCGCCGGCCAGGACCTCCAGATCCTCCACGGTCCCGCCTTCGGCGATGCGGACCAGGGTCGACTCGACCTCGTCCAGATCGCGGCGCACATCCACCCAGGCCGCGAAACGCAGCTCGGCTTCGACCATGCCCTCGTCATTCGCGCAGCGCGCCAGGGCACGCAGGGCCGTCAACTCCTCCTCCACCAGCCCCATGTCCTCGCGCAGGGTCGCAATATCCTTTCGCAGGGCGGCGCTGTCCTCCTCATGGCGCAGCAGGACGGTCTGCTCCCGCATGGCCTGGGCCAGCAAGCCCTTCAGCCGCCCGACGGTGAGGGCCGCGTCCAGACCGGCCTCCCCGGGCGCGACACGTTCGGCCAGATCGCGCACGCTGGTCTCGAAAGACCGCCCATCGCGGTCGATCCCGTCCCGGCGTTTGCGCAGCACATCCTCCTCATCCAGCTTGGCCAGACATTCCTGGACCGTATCCACATAGTCGGCGGCTTCGGCCGGGAGTGCCCGGCCGGGCAATCCCAGAAAAAGCAGGGCATCTTCCCATGCCTCACTCCACTCCGCAAGATTCGTGGAGGCGTCCAGCGATCCGGCATCCGCCTTGTCCACGGCGCTGGCCAGATCGCTGATGCTTCGAGCCAACGCTTCGCGTCTGGCCTTGTCCTCACGCAGGGCTTCGGCCACGCCCTCCGCCCGCCGCAACACCGGACCGAGCCCGGCGTCATCCGAAGCCGTTGCGACCCCGGCCAAGGCCAATTCCTGCGTCAGCAGCGTCCGCATCTCGTGCTGTCTGGCTTTTTTGACCCGCACGTCGGCGTCAATCCTGCCCAACTCCTCGACCTGCAGACGCAAGGCGTCAAAAGTGGCCAGCCAGGCCCGCATCTCGCGTGGGCCACGGGGAATGATCCCGCACCCGGCCCACAACCCTTGCCAGCGCACGCCGATTTCCTCCCGCGCTTTCCCGGCGGCGGCAATCCGGCCTCGGGATTCATGCAGAGACGCCTCGGCGGATTCGATCCCGGCCAGGAGCTGGGCGTGTTTCTGTACCCGATCCGCCTCCCGGTACATCCGGTCTGCGGTCTGGTCGGCCACGACCACGCACTGCTCATAGGCTTCAGGCAACGGCAGGTCCGGAGCATAGAGCCGGCTCGCGGACTCCACATCCTCGCCGTCAACCCAGCGCCTGCGCAACAAATGCCAGCCCTGTTCGCGACGAGTCCGACAGGACGCAAGTTCCGCCTCAGACGGAACCACGGCGGCGTGTTCGATGGCCCGCAGGTCCCGGGTCAAGGCGAACAGGCCCTGACTGATCTTTTCCTCATCCAGAACCTGACGCCGCAGTTCTTCGTCCACCCGGTGCAACGCCGTTTCAAATTCATTCACGGTTTCAGGCAAGGGCAAGCAGACCGTACCCACCTCTTCCACCGTACCGTTCCAGAGCCCCAGACGCTGCAACGCAGCCTCACAGATGGAGCGCGCCCGCAGCAGCTCCCCCTGTCGAGTGCGCAGGTCCTCGTCCAGATCACCGGCCTTGCGCGCCACATTCAGAGCCTGCAGCAGGGATGTGCTCTCCACGGCCCGGCCTAGCGCAGCCAGCTGCGCCTGCCTCGCCGCGAGTTCCCGGCGCAATTCGCGCGCCTGCGCTTCCGCCTGCCGCACCCCTTGCAGCACGGCTTCGTGCCGTTGCCCCAGGGTCTGCACCGTCTTGCGTTTGGCAAGCCCGGGTCGCAGCGTCTCGGCCTGTTCCACATCCAGATCAGGGCGGATGCGCCGCAACAGCCGGGCCGCCTCGATCTTGCATGCGATGCGCTGGCCTTCCAGGCGCGGACGGTCTTCAAGGCCCTTGCGGTACGCGCCCAGGCGCTGGTGAACGTTTTCAATATCCTCGGCATGATCCAAAACGGCCCGGTTGAGACTGATGGCCACCTGCTTTTCCCGCAACCCGGCAAGCCTGCCCTCGGCTCCATCCAAACGGACCCGCACGGTTCGGCGGTTTTCTTCGAGCCGCCGGCGCCGTGACGCGAAATCCTCCGGCAAAACAACAACATCACCCATCACTTGAAGTTTTTCCATGAGACGGCGCCGTTCGCCCAAAAAGGGCAAGGCTTGGCGCAGCCGATCCAGCTGGTGGATCTCACGGTCCAGTTCCTGGCGCCGGACCGTCAGACAACGCAGCTCGTCCTGGGCCTGGGCCAGGGCCAGACGGTGTTTCGTCCATTCCTGGCTGCCCAGGCTGACCAGACGCATCTGCCCCTGCAATTCCTTGTAGTGGGCCAGAGCCTGGGAAATGGCCTTGCTGGTGGCCCGAGGCCGGAACAGTTCGTCGCCTTCGCCCTCCAGTCCGTCAATGACGGCTTTGAGAGATGCGAATCCCGCTCCGGCGGCGAAGAGGGCCTGCCCCACCTCGCCTTGCTGATCAAGGATGCCCTGCCCGCCCTGAACCAGAGTTTCGTGATTGATCCCGTACATGCTGGAGAAAAGGTCCTGCCCCAGTCCCTGCAGAAACGGGGTCAAGGTTTCGGCGGCGAGGGGCTGGTCCTGCGCGTCGAAGAGGTCGTTCTTGTTTTTCTTGCGCCGATAAAAACATAACTCCCCGCCATCGGCCTGCTGCAGACAACCGCCAACCAGCAACTGATCGTAGGGATGCAGAAAATTGTCGGCCGTGCGTAACGGGAAACCGAAAAAAAGGGCATGCAGGCCACGCATGGCGCTGCTTTTGCCGGCCTCGTTCGGGCCGTGGACAATGTGCAAGCCGGGCAGGGCTGAGGCAAAGTCGAGTTCCCGGCCGGTAAATGGACCAAAAGCCTTGAATTCCAAGCGCTTAATTCTCATGACGACCTTCCTGCAGCTTGGATGTAAGCAACTCGCTCACGTCATCGCGCAAGGCGGCCAGGCCCTCCTCGTTCGGACAGAACGGATCTGCGGCACCCAGCAGTTCGGCCGGCAATTTGGTGCGCAGGGCTTCGAATTCAGGAACCAATTCCAACAGAGACGCATCCAGGCGCACCTCCTTTATGGCGTGCATCAGTCCGGCCAGAGGGGAATCCGAATCTTGAGTTTCCCTGCTCTCGACCACGGGCCGGGTGAGAATGCTCAGTTTTTCGAGCCACACATCGCCCAGGTCCGCGGCCAGAGCCCGCAGTTCCTCGCGCAGATGCCCTCCGTCCCGATGCAACCGCGCGTGCAGCGGAGTTGCTCCCTCCAGGATGATGCGCGCGGCCAACGGACGCCCCTCGGCGGCGCGGCGGTCCTGCTCAAGGGCCTCACGGACGCGGTCCCGGATGCCGTCAATGCGTTCGCACCCGGCCAGATCCACCCGGCAGACTCCAAACCGCAGCACATCGATCTCCCGCGCTTCCACGTCCCGCACTCGGCCATCCTCGACCGTGACCAGCGTGCACCCCTTGGCTCCGGCTTCACGGATGTGCCGCCCCTGGATGTTGCCCGGAAAAACCACCCAGGGGTGAGTGTGCACCACCTCGCGCTGATGCACATGTCCCAGGGCCCAATAGTCGTAGCCTTTGCTCACGAGACCTTCCAGCGTGCAGGGGGCGTAGGGCTCGTGGCCGGGGCGTCCGGTCAGGCTGGTGTGGAGTAGGCCGATGTTCAGGAGTCCTCGGACTGCCGGGACAAAGCCGCGAGTCAAATCTTCCATCACGCTGCGCCCGGCGAAACTTTGACCGTGGATGGCAACGCCAAGATCTTCGAGAATTTTCGTCTCGGGCCTCTTGTGTGAAAACAGGGTCACGTTGTCAGGAAGGCGCAGGGCTTTGGTCAATTGACTGGCCGCGTCGTGGTTCCCGGCGACCATGAAGACCGCAATCCCCGCCTCGCGCAGGCGGCCCATGCGGTGCATGAAATAAATGCCGGTGTTGTAATCCTTCCAGTCCCCGTCAAAGAAATCTCCGGCCAGGAGGACAAAGGCCGCTTCTTCCTCGATGGCCAGGCTGACCAGATTGTCGAAAGCCCGCCGCGCGGCCCCGCGAATCTGCTCCACGGGGGCGTCCGGATAGGTTTCAAGGCCCCGCAGAGGACTGTCGAGATGAATGTCTGCGGCATGTACGAATCGAAACATGGTCTGTCCTAGAGGGAAAAGCGGATCTGGGAGCCTGTCAGAAAAGAGGCATTTCCTGCCCGTTCACCGCCAGCCTGCCATTGGCGAACAGTGCCTTGCCCTTGATGATGCCTCCTTCGCGCACGATCAGGTTGCGCTCCAGGAGGGGCTCGATCTGCTCAGCGTAGCGCTGCTGCACCAGAACCTCCAGATCCGCTGCGCTCTGCCCGCCGTCCTGATCCAACCCGATGCGCAGCAGGCCTTTGAGCAGTTCCTCGTGCACAGCCATCTCAGCAGCGGCTTCAAGATGCTGGAGCAGCAAAAGAGGATTGAGCGCCACGTCTCCGGCCGGGGACAGCAGCTTGACCGAAAATGCCCCGGTGAGCTCTCCCATAGGAGTGGACACCTGGAGGTGCGGCATGTGCAGCTCCGGTTTTCCTGCCAGCACTTTGGCGAACAGACTGGCGTAAAGCTCCCCAACGCGGTCGTAGAACACGGTGGAATCCGTTTCAGCCATGGTCCGATAAAGCTGCTGCAGGCTGGCCTGGAATTCGCTCAGGGCGACGGCATCGATGTTCTTTCCCGCCAGCTCGCAGGATGCAGGTCCGTAGGTTGATGCTCCCACCGCGACGCTTTTCACGCCAAGGGTCTGCGCGTAATGATAAAGGGAGGCGTCACATGTGCTGTTGGAGGACAGACGCAGCTCCGTGATGCGGACATCGTCCCCTTCGGCCGGAATGATGCTCAGGGCCGAGATGCCGGCGTCGACCCGCCCCGCATAGACGAGAGGCAAAACCTCGACCATGTCGAAATCGCCAGTCAGGGCTCCAAGCTCCATGCTGCCATCCCCAGCCTTCACAACCAGGCTCGGCATGCTCAACTCGCCGCGCACGATGCGGCTTGAAGGCACATATTTGGCTTGCACGACAATTCCGCCCCAGGTGACATGCTCGCCATCAATGGCCCGGTCGATGGCAGGAATGCGCATGTCTCCGGCCACCTCACCGTCAAAACCCACACGCACTTCGGATGTGGCCTGGGCCAGCTCGGGAATCTTGGCGAAGAAGGTCTTCGAGGCCTCATCAGCTGTCACGGGCTCGACAGTGCTCATGACCCGCGCGAGGCCGGGCTTGAAGAAATCCGCGCCCTCACCGGTCAACGGCCCGTGCTGCAGGACATGACTGACGACAAAGCGCGATACGTCCTCGCCCGCTTCTGCCGGATCCTTGGGAATCCGCATCTCGATGAGGGTCTGAGCCCTGGAGGTGAAAAACCCGCGCTCATAGCTCTGATTGGAAAGTGAGACAAACCCGTAGTGCTCATATTCCTTCAAGGCCGAAAAATACTGCTCGCGAGCCTGTCCGCCAAAGATGTAGGCGGACGCCGCATATGCGCCAAGGACAAACACGATCAAAAAAAATGCAAACTTTTTCACTCAACCTCCAGTAATGATCCCTCGAATGTGCCTGATTCAATGCCACCGACTGTCTGCTGGCACAACATGATGAAGAAAACAATACATATCAAGGATCAGGATGCCGGCGATAACTGCACACGTGATTTGGACCATAAAAAGCCCCCCTCCGGAAACAGGTTTCCGGAGGGGGGCCAGGAGGGAGGGACGTATCTATCCTACTTCAAAACGCTCAACGTGGCCTTGGCGATGGCCAACTCCTCGTTAGTGGGGATAACCAGGATGGCGACCTTGCTGCCGTCCGCCTGTACGGACGTTGCGACCTTCTTGCGGCCGGCGTTGCGGGCGGGATCAATGCTGATGCCCAGATGCTCGAGATTTGCGCAGACGCGGGCACGGACAACCTCGTCATTCTCGCCGATGCCGGCGGTGAAGACCAGGGCGTCCAGAGGACCGGTCACGGCGTAATACGCGCCGATGTATTTCTTGATGCGGTAGACAAACATGTCCACAGCCAGACCGGCCTTCGCGTCACCCTTTGCTGCGGCGGCGTGGATGTCGCGCATGTCATTCATGCCGCAGATGCCCTTGAGGCCGCTCTGCTTGTTCAGGATGTCGTCTATTTCGGCCATATTCAGGCCCTTCTCCTTCATCAGAAAAGGGATGATGGCCGGATCGATGTCACCGCTGCGGGTGCCCATCATCACGCCGGCCAGCGGTGTCAGGCCCATGGAGGTGTCGATGCACTTGCCACCGCGCACCGCAGCCATGCTGCAGCCGTTGCCCAGGTGCAGGGTGACCAGGTTGACCTCGTCTTCGGCCTTGCCGAGCATGGCTGCGGCCTGCTGGGCCACGTAACGATGCGAGGTGCCGTGAAAACCGTAGCGGCGAATCCGCAGTTCCTCGTACAGACTGTAAGGAATGGGGTACATGAAGGCTTCGGCAGGCATGGTCTGGTGGAATTCGGTATCAAAGACGGCCACCTGCGGAACTCCGGCAAAAAGCTCGCGGGCGACCTCGATGCCGACCAGATTGGCCGGGTTGTGCAGGGGAGAAAGATGACAGTTCTCACGGATTTTTTCGACCACTTCATTATCGATGAGCGTGCTCTTGAACAGGGTTTCGCCGCCCTGGACAACACGGTGGCCGATGGCGTCGATCTCTGCGGAGGAGGCGATGACGCCGGTGTCGCCGCCTGTGACCAGCTCGACCACGGTGTGCATGGCCGCGCGATGGTCAGCGAAAACAACCTCGTGTTCCGCTTCGGTCTCACGGTCGGTGCCAGGCCAGTTCTTCTGACTGACCTTGCCCATGGGGTCGCCAATGCGCTCAACCAAGCCAGTGGCCATGACCGAGGCGTTTTCCATGTCCAGAAGCTGGTATTTGAGGGAGGAACTCCCGGAATTGACTACAAATATTTTCATAATATCCCTCTATATTAAACCCTTTTCGGCCTGGGCCTGGATTGCCGTGATGGCCACGGTGTTGACGATATCGGCGACGGTGCATCCACGGCTCAAGTCGTTGACGGGCTTGTTGAGGCCCTGCAGGACCGGCCCGATGGCCACGGCGTTGGCGGCGCGCTGCACAGCCTTGTAGGTGTTGTTGCCGGTGTTCAGGTCCGGAAAGATGAAGACAGTGGCCCGACCGGCGACTTGGCTGCCCGGCAGCTTCTTGGCCCCGACTTCCGGGTCGATGGCTGCGTCGTACTGCAGCGGCCCTTCGAGGAGGAGGTTCGGAACCTTTTCGCGGGCGATGCGGGTGGCCTCGATGACAACGTCCACGTCCCCGCCCGCCCCGGAATCGCCGGTGGAGTAAGACAGCATGGCGACACGCGGTTCAACTCCGAAAATGCGAGCCGTCTCCGCAGAATTCAAAGCGATCTCTGCCAGCTGCGGCGCGGTGGGGTTCGGGTTCACGGCGCAGTCGCCGAAAACCAGGACACGATCTTTAAGGCACATCAGGAACACGCTGGAGACGATGGACGCGCCGGGCTTGGTCTTGATGATCTGGAAAGCCGGACGGATGGTGTGGGCAGTGGTGTTGATGGCGCCAGAGACCATGCCGTCGGCCTGCCCCTTGTAAACCATCATGGTGCCGTAATAGGTAGGGTCAACCATGCAGTCGCAGGCCACTTCCTTGGAGACGCCCTTCTTCTTGCGCAGATCCATGAAAGTCGCGACGTAGTCGCTGTATTCGGCGGACGCTCCCGGATCGACGATATTGACTCCGGTCAAGCTGAGGCCCAGCTGCGAAGTCATGGAGGCTATAGCCTTGGGATCACCCAAAATCGTCAGATCGACCACTCCGCGACGGAGCAGGATGTCGGCGGCGCGCAGGATGCGATCATCGCCGCCTTCGGGCAGGACGATATGCTGCTTGTGCTTCTTGGCCTTTTCAATGAGACCGTATTCGAACATCTGCGGGGTGACCTTGGTCGATTTCCGTGTATCGAGGCGCTGGCGCAGCTCATCCGTGGCCACGTTCTCCTCGAACACGCCCAGAGCCGAGGCGATCTTCTTCTGATCGCCCGGTTCGATCTTGCCGTACATGTTGTAGAGGCGGCGTGCGGTCTGGAAGGTTGCTTCCTTGCCGAGCAGCACGGGAACTGGCACGCCGGTCCAGCCGTCGATGAGCCGGGCCAATGCCTTGCCCGGAGCAATGCCGCCGGTCAGCAGGATGCCCGAAATGTCCGGATAGGACGAAGATTGCCGCGACGCCAGGCTGCTGACGACGATGTCCGAGCGATCGCCTGGAGTGACGACGAGGCTGCCGCGCTCGATGTAGTTCAGGAAATTTTCAATCTGCATGGCGGCCACAACGATATCGTCGACCTGGGTGCCAAGGTTCTCTTTGCCGTAGAGCACTTCCGCCCCGACCCACTTCATGACGTCACCCACCGTGGGCTTGCCCAGAATGGCCACCTCGGGGATGATGTAGAGCAGCATGTCGGGCTTGTTCATGGACTTCTTGAGGGCAATGCGCAGGGCCTCGCGGTCCGGCACGTCGGTGCGGTTGATGACCACGCCCAGAATGTCCACGGCCTTGTCGGCAAAGGACTCCACCGCAAGTTTGGTCGTGCTGATGATCTCGTGCTCGGTCTTCTGACAGGCGTTGGAAATGACCAGAAGAGGGCTGCCCAGGTTGGCGGCGATGTCGGCGTTGATATCGAACTCGAAGGCAGGGCTTGTGCCCTCGAAATCAGTGCCTTCAAGCAGTACGAAATCGCACTTACTCTCCAACTCTTTATATTTGTTTATGATTTTCTCAATGAGCAGAGAATGCTGACCTGCGTTGACCAGTTCCTTGGCCTGGCGCATGGTCAGGGCGTACGTCTCGCTGTACTGCAGGCCCAGATAGAATTGGGAAAGGACAAGGTCGATATCGTGATCCTTGCGGTCAGGCACATCGTTGATGATGGGTCTGAAAAAACCGACCCGGCGGATGTCGCGCAGGAGCATTTGCATGACGCCCAGGACGATGGCTGATTTTCCGCTTCGAGATTCTGTTGCCGTGATGTATAGATTTCTGGCCATAGTGCTTCCTTGAAAGCCGGTTTCTTCTCCGACACTCACCGTGCGCTGCACGGCGACCCGTCAAATTGGTTGGTTACACAATCCGCTTATTTGTGAAAAAAAGAGACTGATTAGTCAATGACTTTTTTAAACCAGAATTTCAACCAACTGATTCAAGATCAAAAAGGCGCCGGCACAGGGGCTCCTGCCCCTGCGACGGCGCCATGTCTCATCAAAGCGTTTCCGCGTAGATTTCCATAACGTGTTTGACTGCGATCTGATCCTTGTGCTGTGACAGCATGTCGGAAATCTGCAGCATGCAGGCCGGGCATCCGGTCGCAACCACCTGCGCGCCGGAAGCGACAATACTGTCGCGCTTCTGGTCCCCGATGCTCTTCGATACGCTGTAGTGCTGCAGATTAAAGCTGCCGCCGCAACCGCAGCAGCGATCCGCTTCGGCCATCTCCACAAACTCCACGTTCGGATTGGACTTCAAGAGCGCACGCGGCTGCTCAAAGACCTTCATGGACTTTTTCAAGTGACAGGGATCATGGTACGTGACCTTGGTCCCGGAACCACTGACTGGCATGGCCACCTTCAGCACATCGACCATGAACTGATTTACGTCCATGGTCTTGGCGGCCATGGCGGCAATGCGGTCCTGCATGCTCTGGGTCTTGTCCCCGGACATGAGCGGCCACAATTCATGCATGGTCGCCGTGCAGGTGGCGCAGGCCGTGAGCAGATAATCGAAGTTCTCTTTTTCAAAAAGCTCCAGATTGTGCTTCACGAGCTTGTCGAAAGACCCCTTGTCTCCCGAAGCCAGCGCAGGGATGCCGCAGCAGGCCTGACCTGCCGGCATGTAAACGCCGATCTCGTGGTGGGTCAGGGCTTTCAGCACGGCCTGCCCGACATGAGGAAAGATCTTGTCGATGACGCATCCCGGGAAGAAGGCCACGCGGTAACCGCCCTTGCCGGGACGTGTGTTGCGAGCCGCCTCCAATTTACGCAAGGGCTTCTTGGCCAGGGGCATGAAATGCCGACCTTCGATGGCCGCCAGATCGATGCGCGAACAGGACGAGCCGATGACCTCATTCGCGGACTTGGTGAACACGCCCTGGAACTTGGAAGCCAGGTCCATCACGGAATTGAATACTCCAGGCTTGGTCAGAAGGCCCTGGAAGATGGCTTTTTTGACTGCGGGCAGGCCCATGTACGTGTTCACGATGACACGGGCTTTCAGGAATATGTCCAGCACCTTCACGCCGCTGGGGCAATTGGCGGCGCAGGAACCGCACAGTAGGCACATGTTGAGCTTGTCCTGCACCCCTTGCGGGTCCTTGATCATTTCGTGGGACAGGTTTTCCAGGAGCGCGATCTTGCCCCGGGCCACGTCGCCCTCGTTCATGGTTTCGGCAAACACCGGACAAACTGCCTGGCACATGCCGCACTTCATGCACGCGACCATCTGGTCGTCGAGCTCGTGCAGCATTTTGGCCAGCTGATGAACGTCTGCAGTCATGACTAGCCTCCGATGATTTTGCCGGGATTGAGCAGGTAGTTGGGATCAACCGCTTTCTTGAGCCTGCGTGAATAGATGATGGTCGCCTTGGTGGTTTCCTTTTCCAGCCACTTGGACTTGGCAGTGCCGATGCCGTGTTCGCCGGACAGCGTTCCGCCCAGGGACAGGGCCACGTCGAAGATCTCGTCGACCGCAAGTTCCACGCGATGGAATTCTTCCTTGTCGCGCTTGTCGGTCAGAATGGTCGGATGCAGGTTGCCGTCACCGGCATGGCCGAAGGTGCCGATCTGCAGCTTGTACTTGGCTCCGATGTTGTTGATGGCCGTGATCATGGCCGGAATCTGGCTACGCGGCACGGTGGCGTCCTCAAGCACTGTGGTTGGGCGCGCTCGGGCCAGTGCCGGCAGCGCGTTGCGGCGGGCTTCCCAGAGCTTGTTCTTCTCGGCGGCGTCCTTGGCCATCTGGACACGCTTTGCACCATGCTTCTTGCAGATTTCCAAGACCTTTTCGGCATCGTCTTCGACCAGGGCGATATGCCCGCCGTCGACCTCGATCAGCAGAATGGCCGCGGCATCGCGGGGCAGGCCGGCCTTGGTGAAGTCCTCGACGTAATTGATGGTTGCGTTGTCCAGCAGTTCAAGGGTGCAGGGCACGATCTTGTTGGCGATGATGGCGGCCACTGTCTCGGAGGCCTTGGCGATGTCGTCGAATTCGGCGAGCATGGCCTTGGACGCCACTGGCGGCGGAACGAGCTTCAGGATGATCTCGTCAAAGACGCCCAAAGTGCCTTCGGAACCAACCATGAGCTGGGCGATGTTCAGACCGGTGACGCACTTGACCGTCTTGCCGCCGGACTTGATGTACTCGCCTTCAGCGTTCCAGAAGTTGACGCCCATGACGTAGTCCTTGGTCACGCCGTACTTCAAACCGCGCAGACCGCCAGCGTTTTCACTGACGTTGCCGCCCAGAGTGGAGACGGCCTGGGAACCCGGATCCGGCGGATAGAAAAGACCGCGCTTGGCCACTTCGGCCGCAAATTTGGCAGTGACCACGCCGGGCTGAACCACGGCATACAGATCCTGTT
>JFJP01038603.1_pt1 | contig 21444 bp, 13 predicted proteins | sample 431651 | NCBI WGS metagenome assembly JFJP01 (sample SAMN02602958, study PRJNA72255) | Microbial mat metagenome, whole genome shotgun sequencing project. | biome: fresh water; feature: sink hole; material: water; isolation source: purple microbial (photo- and chemosynthetic) mats found in...
CGCATCCTGGAGACCATGGCCGCCCCCGATGCCAACCTCGACTTCGCCGGGACCAACAAGCGCCTGCAGCTCATCCAGAGCGAGATCGCGGAATACACCCGCCGCTGGGAACAAGCCGCCGAAGCCCTCGGCGAACTGGAGGTCGCCACCGGGGAGTCCGGGTGAGAACTTACTTTTCGCTTGTAATGGCGGGGGATTTTGCTACGTTACCCCGACGTTTGCGAAAAATGCGCCCATCGTCTATCGGTTAGGACTCCAGGTTTTCATCCTGGCAAGAGGGGTTCGACTCCCCTTGGGCGTGCCATTCGCGGGACTTGCCTTCGGAGAATGGGCACCCATCGTCTCCAGCGTCAACGTCACGTCTTCTATCTCCCCATTCCGCCAGCGCAATAGGCGAAGCGTTGCGGGATCACGTGCTTCAGCCTGCATAATGGCCTCGGCAATCGTCCGACGCGCATCCGCCTTGAATGGATCGGGGGGACCACCCAACCCATTGACCCCAACGATCACATCACTGACCTCAAGAATACCGTACGCCGGTGAATTTGTATCCACGCTTTTGACAAGAATCTGTCGACTTTCGCTGCTGTCGACACCACGATGAAAGACCCATCCGCGGAAGCCGGTTGGCCCCACGTTAAAACTGGTGTCCTCGAAAGGCTGCTCGCCTTTTACCAGATCCGTGACGGGACGGGTTGACCATTCAGGTGCAGCCATTAGCATTCCCGCGGAGGTTATCAGCCAGAAAGCGAGCAAGCGCTTTACACATAATCGCATTTTCATCACCAGTATCATTCCTCCCGCAGTTGATTCGCAAACATCATGAAAACACTGGATGTCCAGGTATAGGCCGAATCGTAATATCCCTTACCGGTGACAGGATCAAAGTTCTCGTAGAACCCATGCTCCTTGCACATATCACAGAAGGAGCGCATGATGCTGCCAGCAAGTTCATTCTCACCGACATCCTGTAAGCCTGATGTCACCAGCATTGTGGATGGTGCCCAGATAGGACCACGCCAGTAGCCGCCTTCCACGTAGTTCGGGCTATCCAGTTTTTCTGTTGCCAACCCATGCGGCGTCAAATGGTCTTTGACACGTGCAAGCAACATCTGCAGTATCTCCTTTGGCAGACGCCTGCCGAGCACGATAGGCATACAGATAATCAAGCTCTCGCACACAACCACCTTTCCCGAAGGCCGGATTATCCCCACAAAACGGCCGTCCTGCCACAGGTCTTCAACGAGCGCAACCAGCATATTTTCTGCGCGCTGCTTCCAGCTTGCAGCATCCTTCGAGCGGCCCATGGCGGTGGCCAAGTCAGCAAGCGTTTCCATCTGCAGAATCACATAGGCCGCATAATCCGGCGTGACAATCGGTACGCCCTGATCAAAAATAGAGGAGTTGTCCCAGCCGCCGTCGAAACCGTGATGATGGAAAGGCAGGCGGTCTCCGGGCCAAGTCCTATGGTTGGTGATCCATTCTGTCCACCGGGAAAGGTAGTTGTAGGCTTCGGCCATACGTTCAGGCGTCAGCATGCACGGATTCGCATTCATCATGTACCGGAGTCCCCATCCGTGAATAGGCGAGTTTGTGACGGTCATACGACAGTTTGTACGATTCAAACTACTCGGACTCTTGCCGTACTCATCCTGATGATCAGCCATGACAAGGAGCTGATTCCAGGCAAGATCCGGTTGATGCGTGCAATGTGCCATGGCATTGAAGACATTGTCCCAGTTATAGACATTCGACATACCAACCTTGGACATGTACATCGTCGGCCGCGTTATAAAGCCGGCAGGCCGGACCGTGGCAGACCAGTTCACATAGGCTGCCAGATCGAGTGCTTCCTCGTATTCGGCATCAACTTCCGGCAGACCTTCCGTCCAGGCCGCATATTCTCGTGCGACCTCGTCACGGCTGACATCGAAGCCTTTGCGCGCGGGCTTGATCCACGTGGTCAGGAAGCTATCAAGAGCAACCTCGAAAGACCCGCTGCTATCTGGAGCAATGGTCACGACCGCATGGGTGGTTTCGAAACAAAAGCCCTTGCCTTTCTGCCACGGTGCCACCACATCCAAGTTGCCCTGCATGACGTCCAGCCCCAACTGATTCTGGTGTGTTGAACGATTGAAGGCCCAGCCTCCCGGCAACTGGTAGGCCCAGGCCCATCGTTCAGGCGGCATCTCAAGCTGGAGCGACACGCCGTGCCCACGCATGCGCAGGGCGTCCTGCTCATCAATCACAAAGTCGATCTCCCCTCCCCCCGCGACGCCAAGCGTCAGACAGGAAGGCGATGTCGCGACCTTATAATCCAGCACCTTCCCGTCAAGGACAGGGACAACCTTGAAAGCATACGGAGACCCTTCGGCAAAGACACAGACATACAGCGCTTTGCCAAGCGGCCCCCAATCATTTGCCTGCAAGGCAAAATAGGAACCAAACCTACTGAACGGCACTTTTTCTATAACAAACATGGCTTCATCTCTTCCCTGCTGAGCGCATCCCGGCAATATTTACGATTGATTCCTTAAATGTTCGACAACCGTCTATTTTATGTACTTCTCAATGCTGTGCAGCTCCCTTGGTTTCCCATTCTCTATCACGTCAATCGCAGCGTCTATCTTGGCGATATCCTCCGCCGTAATCTTTGGTCTCTCCTTCATCGTCTTCAAATGCGGAAGCGCATTCTGCGCCGCTGCCCCATAACCTTTCAGTACCTCAAGGGCGGCATTTTCCCGCCCCCCCTGCCCCCAGCGGTCTTCAAGCATGAAGCTTATGGCAAGATCAACGCCCTCCTTGACGTCCTTTGCCTGCATCAACTGGAGACCACTTGCCCGCGGCTGATCTGCGAACATGATTCCCGATGGAGCGATATCCCTGGTTGCCATATAGATATCCTTCCAGAGTGCCTTAAGATCCTCCTCTTTCAGCTTAGGATAGACAGTCGCCACGGCCCCCCTTGCACGTCCATCATCGACTGTCAGCAGTTCCTTGATCGCAGGAACCAGAATCCCGGAATCGAGTCCCTCGACCCCATGCAAGGTTACGAGTCCTGTATTTTCAAACAAAGCGAAAGCAAGACTTCGCTGAAGCAGGCGCCTGGGATCCATATCGAACCTTTTCACGCAAAGCATGAGCAGCGATGGAATCGCATCTTTTGCAACGGGTGCGAGACTGCGATCCACATCCCGGGACGTAAGAGCATCAATAGCATTGAGCCTCAAATCAAGGTCATCAGACCCTTCAATCAGCTCTATTAGCCTCTTGACAGCCTTCTTCGATCCATAGCCGTTTTCTGAAAGTGCGTAGCAGGCCCCATAGCGCGCATAACGATTATCCGAATCCAGCATCCCAATCAGCTCGTCAACGACATTGAGATCCTGTTCGCCTAATGCCTTTGCACCCGTCATCCTGACCGCAGGCAGTTCATCACGAAGCAGCCGAAAGATCTCCGCTTTGGAGAGGCTCTTTCTCGCCTGTTTATTCGCATAAATGTCACCGTAGGCCAAGACCTCAACTATCCTCTTCGCATCCAGGGGTTCAGGCACCTTCATATCGCGGCCAGTAAGATAAATCTGCTTTCGGGGAAGACATAGCTGCAACAGCCGTGCGCCTGTGCAGTCCCAGGCTTTGTCTTTCGATTCGCCGCTCGTCCCCGCCTCACCGGCATTGTTCTGGAAGACAAAGTTGCCCTTCGTGCCGCGCTCCAGGGTGTAGGCCCAGTCCATTTCGCTCGCGAACGCCTGTGAAGCCTCTTCGCCAGCTCTTGCCGCACCGACTCCACCCCACAGGTGACTCCAGAAGCAGCCGGTATGTCCCGCTTCACGGCCGGAGGGGCCGGACCCGAGCACCATGCCGGAGAAGAATTTTGCACCTTCGGGTTTACCAAGGAGATCATACATGACGGCGGCTGAACCACTGGGTATTGGGCGAATGATCACCATAAGGAATGGTGCCCTTGTCGATGTAGTAGGAGAAGAATATGTCCCCCTTCCTGATCGCGTTTCTTATCTCTTCGTTGTCTATGCCGCATTTCTGCGCGAGCGGCAGGCCAAGCATAACCGTCAGCCCCTGCTGGTTGATAGCGCCATATCCACCGAGGCGGCCGTGATAACGGCCTTCGTTTTCAAAGGCAGCAACCGAGTGCCCCCATGTCCCCACGCCACTTTGCCCCATGGCCAGCTTGGTTGCATGTTCCTCAATCGTCGGAAGCACATATTCGTCCCCGGTCTTCAAATAGTATTCGGCCAGAAATAGGAGCTTATAGGACCATGCCCAGCACAGCATGGAGGTATGCTTCTGGATGCTGAGCACCTCACCCGGAACACATATCTCATGTGCGAACTCCTTCAGCTTCGGAAAAAGGTCTTCGCGGCCACTCGCCAGCATACCTAGGCCATTAATGTAACCAATCCAGTTTGCCTCAAGCTTCTTCTGCTTGAGAAAGTCACAGGACGCATCAACAATGGCATCGGTCTTGGCACAGTGGTAAGGTGACGACGTACTTTTCTCAGGAAGTGTCTTAAGTGTGATTGCCACATCCATTTCTTTGCCGGAACGCCAGACAAGCAGATCAAACACCCCCTTGTTGCTCTCCCGCTCCGCTTCATGGATTGCCTTCGCGAAAGCTTTACGAGCGTCGTACGTGAACTTCTTTCCGCCCACGCCTGTAATCACGTCCCTGAGCTGCACCTTGCCTTCTGCCGGCGATCCGGGGGCAATGTAGGTAACCATGATCTGACGCGCATCACGACTTGCTCCGTCCTGATCAGACACCGAGAAGATCCATCCGTTCATTCCGGTTGGCCCCAGCTGCCAGTCATGCAGATCATTAGTAGCACCGCCTGCGGTGAGGTCAGGTGGACGAATCTCAAGGTCAAGCTGCACATTTTCCGTGCCCCCTTTGCGCCAACGGGTCACCGTGAGCAGTTCGTCTCTTCGCATGGCCGTATCCACGGCCCTTTTGAATCCGCGCAACGGATCAGGCCCCAGCGGCTCGCCATTGACCGCAAGGATTATATCCCCAACCGCTATCGGTTCACCGGGAAAGCGGCCTTCCATGGTTTTGACCACGCAAAGTGAATTAACCCCGCCACGTTCCTTAAGCGGCCTTGCGCGGAATAACCGCAGCCCCATAAAGCCCCCATGCTTAGCACCGCCCGCGAAATCCTCATCCTGAGGCACAAAATCTGCGGGCAAATCAATGGCGACAACGCTCCTCGTCTCGCCCTTCGAATTCGTCGCACCCTGTTCCCTGATCGTGCAGCCCGCTGAGACGGCAAGAACCGCTATCAAGACGAAGCTGAACATTGAATTCAAACTAACCTGCTTCATGCTCTACCTTTCTTTAAAAAGAACCTCCGCCTTTATCTGAATTCGCAGCCCCTTCTCCTTCTCTGACTCTACCCATTCGACAATATTATGAAACTCAAATCCGTCGTGTATCCATTACAGCTTCCTTATAAACATTCAAGCTGTAAGTGGATATGACCAGCAGGAGGAACAGCCAGGCCGTGTAAACCTGCAGACAACTCAACCTGCTCTGTTCGAACCTCCACCCCCAGGCAATCAAAAACCATAAGCTTAACCTTGCCGAGGGTCTGATCAAATTTTATTAATACCTCCTGCGCGTAACTTCCATTGACGAGGAGAATTTCCGGCGGAAGGATCTCATTACCAAAGCGCATAGGCGTGTCCGCGTAAAAAGCGACGACCATCTTCTCCTTATTCCGAGCAACAACAAGCGGGTAGAGAAGATGGGGATAGAGCGGACGAAACTCGCCCAGCTGCAGCACGTCCTCATGCTCCTTCACGAATTTCAGATGCTGCTTCAACATACGAATATGCGACTCCTTCATGTCTGAAATCCTTTTCGAGATCTGCGGCACCGCAAACAGCGTATGAATAATCTGCATTGCCGCACTGTGATCAGGCTCATTCTCGTTCCATGTTATCGGGTCCGCATGCACGGCCGTATTCCCGGCCAGAAGTCGCACATCAATGGTCCTTACTCGATTGTCCCCCAGGCTGTTCGCACAGTCCACCGCCCGCATCATATTGCCGTAGGCCCTCATCGCCGGCCCTGTATAGGGCTGGCGAAATTCAACCAGGAAATCAGGATTCATTTTCTTCAGTCGCCGGGTTGCCTCATCCAGCAGCCTGCACATGGCCGCCCCTATTGAAACACAGTCACGCCTGCCATCAGCCATGATATCAGCGGCAGGCTTCGAGTCGTTGCAGCTGTCAATAAAATCCATCTTCAGGCCATCAACCCCGTATCGCTTGACAAACCGCTCGTATATGTCGATCAGGTACTGGCGTGCCTCAGGATAACGCACATCGATAGCATACTGTGGAGAGCCCTCTTTTCCGGGAATCAGCATTTCCTTGAAGCGGTGATAAGCCCTGGATTCCACTCCAATCCATGGAACCGAGAACCAGACCATATATTTCATTCCCAATGCCTGTATACGTTTTACGTGCCCCTCAAAGTCCGGAACCTTCTCCTCGCAAACTTCCCAGTCCCCGTTGTTTTGATAGCCACAGGTTCGCTGGCTCGTCTGCCAGCCATCATCCATTATTGCCGTTTCAAAGCCCAGCTCAGCGGCAAGCGCACAGTTCTTCTCGAAGTCGCGTGGATCAAACCGGGTCTCATAGACATACCACGAGGACAACAAGGGCTTTCTGGCCGCGGACGGCACCGGACAGGGCTCACAGCCGGGCAGTGACTCCCAGAAGCGCGCAACATCAGCAAGAACTTCGTAATACGGGATCCTGCGAAAATCAAACCGTATGGTAACCTCGTAATTCTTAACCATACCGACAGATGTGCCCGTCACCCGCAGGTCACAATAGAAGACTTCACCGCTTCTGTATTCGCCGCCGGTATTTACCTCCCGAATCACTTCAGAAGCAGCCCATGTACACGCATTCGTTCCGCTCAGGTTATATAGGGAGAATACAGGAGCACCGGAATTGGCGGCGCTCTGCACATGATTGAAGCTGCCTGAACCTATATCCAGGGCACGGTTCTGGCCGCAGCGCGTATTCCACTTGTGGTGAAAATCGACAGACGGAATATCCCATGTCAATTTGAGATCCGGCAGGAGCTCCGCCTTCTCTGCTTTAGCACCGAGGGTGACATAAAAGAGCCCTTCCACCTCTCCCTGCTTGCAGCTTAGCTCCGGAGTGAACGAACCCCATTCACTGGCGACCCTGACCTCAATGCTATTGCAAACTACGCTTGTTCTCAAAACTATCTCCGATTCCTTAGCGGGCAATCTCTCATGGCTCCGCCTCAATATGTATCAACCAGACTGCGCACCCTGATCAACTTCCGCAACTGCCCTGCACTCAATCCTCTCGCAGGTCTTACGATGACCCATTCGCATATGCCAGGCCGAAGGTGGAAAAAGTTGTCCGAAAATCGCGCATCGACACCCTCAAGCTCGAGCCAGACCCAGAGGGCGGCCGCGGCCGCGGTCAGTTCCACGCAATAAGCCCCGTCTTTGCCTTTCCTCACCACGGATTTTATGCCCGGCAATTTGCTGAGTTCGAGGTGCTTCGGCGCCGAAAACAGGACCAGGTTGCGGTTATAAAAGCCCCCAGCAGCATCTACCTCAAGCCAAACAAGAATAACGTGGCTCCGGTATGCGTTAAGGAGTTTCTGAAGCTTGAGCGTGCGCACGACACAGCTGCTGTTTGCAGGTGTTTTTACCCGCTTGCGGCCGCTGTCCAGAACAGCACCGCTGACGTCAGTGACGGTCCAGGATACAGTTGCCGCGAGCGCTTGCAGCCTGTCACTGGTAAGGTGAATATCCACCTCGCCCGTCCCATTGTGCTCAACACCACTAATCATGACCGGGGCGAAGAAGTGCCTTGCCATGTACTGCAGCGCCTTCCATCGGCCATGGTAATCAATCGACGCCCAGCTGGCGACAGGCCAGCAATCGTTCAATTGCCAGTAAAGCGCTCCCATCGTTCGCGGCATGTTGCGCCGGAAATGCTCGCAAGCGGCTTTCACACCTGCTCCCTGCATGATCTGGCTGGCCCATAAGGTGTTCTTGAAACCGTTTGGCATGCACAGGCATTTCAAAATCTGCTGCATCATCGTTTCATTGCCGGACGGCGCGCGCTGGTGGTGCTCCATAATGCGGGACGAGATGTTCTCGTCGCCTTCTGAGGTGTATCCAGCAACTGTCTTTGGTTCTGGAAACGATTGAAATCCGAATTCACTGGCAAAACGATGATCCATTCCACGGGCACAATCCAGAGGATACCTGCCTGACATTATCCACAGGTGTGCATCTCCGCACGCAGGGTTCCTGTGCTGTTTACGGTCGCCGTTGGGCGAATGCGGGCTGCTGGGCCAGTAGGGAGTTTCCGGTGACAGGTCCCGGACCTGCGCCGGAAGAAGTTCATCAAAAAGCTCGCCGTACTCCTGCCACGGCATTTTACCAGATTCCCAGCCATCGTCGCCGACATTCATCATTTCGAGTTCATTATTACCGCACCACAGGGCAAGACTGGGATGATGGCGCAGGCGGATGATGGCGTCACGCGCCTCGGCTTTGACATTATCGAGAAAACCTTTCAGGAACGTGGGATAGGCGGCGCAGGCAAACATAAAATCTTGCCACACGCAAATGCCCAGCTCGTCACAGGTATCGTAAAACACATCATCCTCGTAAATGCCGCCGCCCCACACCCGCAGCATGTTCATGTTGCAGCCTGCCGCATCCTTCAGAAGCCGCCTGTAGCTCTCGGGAGTCCTGCGCGCCAGGATCGCATCCACGGGAATCCAGTTTGCCCCCTTGGCAAAGAATGGCACTCCATTGACTGCAAACTGAAAAGACTCGCCCCATTCATCATCGTGCCGATCCAGCTCAAGGGTCCGCAGGCCAATGCGCTTCTCCACCACATCAATGACTTCCCCGCCTTCATTCCTGAGCGCCACTTTCACCATATATAGCGGTTGTTCGCCCATGGTGTTGGGCCACCATAGCTTTGGGTCGCTGACCCTGAGTTCAAGATTGGCTTCCGTTCCGATAATCTTTCCAGAGCCAGATGTAACAGGCTGGGTGCTATCTAGAACCGTAACTTCGGTCATCAACCCTTTGGCGGTGCCTTCTGCTGCTGCACTAATGAGAAGATCGACCTTGTTCCGGGAATGTTTCTGGCGAATGCATATGTCGGTTAAGCGCCCTTCGTCATAAGCTATTATTGTGATGTCTTTCCAAATTCCGCAGGTTACAGCCTTGATACCCCAGTCCCATCCAAAGTTACACTGTTCCTTTCTCACCCATCCTGCATAAGCGGCCGAATGCGCAAACGTGCCCCAGCCCGGATGTTCAGCCATACGCTCGCGTATGTAAGGAAGCACGCTTGAAAATTCGATGCGGATCATGTTCTCGCCTGCTTTAAGCAAGGCTTTGATATCCCACTCGTAGGTCCGGAACATGTTATCGGTTTCCGCGATGGCGATCCCATTGACAGTTACACGGGCAAATGTATCAAGGCCATCGCAGCGCAGGAGGATGTGCCTGCTGGCGAGCAGGCTTTTCGTTACCGCGAATGTGCGGGAATAGCTCCAGTCGCTCTCACCAACCCATTGAAGCTTATCTTCATTGTCGCGGTAGAACGGGTCAGGTATTTCCGAGGCAGCAAGCAAATCGCCGTATACATCGCCGGGAACAGAGGCTGGTATCGATATCTTGCGCTGCGCGCACTCGACTTTCCACCTGCCGTTCAGACTCAACCTGCGCATCCCTTTTCCCTGCCTTTTGTTAATCAATATGCGTTGCAGGTATATCCCTTGCATAGTCCGGATCTTCCCACGGAATGCCCTGGCCAAAACTCATACCGCCGGTAAAAATAACCAGAGCCATCCCCGCTATAGCGACAATCTTCATTGCCAGGAGTCGAACTCGCATTTTTCCCAGTCATTTTGCGTACCTCTTTTAACACACCAGAACAGCGGGCCATCTTGTTTATACCACACCCATTCCATGTCATGGCAATATTCATAATTCAAAAAGGATTTGCTGTCAGGGCTTCTTTCTTGCCCTTCAGGTCAACTCCCTCTTTCTCAAGCTTCTGCTTCTCGATCTCCATGACATGGAAAACGTTGTCGAGCATCTCGTCCCCGGTCATCGGTTCGGGGCCAGGCAGATTTTCCAGCTCGCTGCGCAATGCGGCAAGATCCTTTTCCAGCGCTTCCAGCTTTGCCGCTATTTCCGGATTGCCCAGCGCCTGCTCCATTGCCGCAGGGAGACGGTCCAGCAGAATGACCCGCTCAATCAACCAGCCCCACTTTGCCCTCCGCTCAGGAGTAAACTTATCGCGTGCGCCCCAATAACGGCAGGCAATATTGTAGAGAGCCCTTTGCCTCAATTCAGGTGACAATTCAACGTATGGCTTCAGCTCAGCAGTCTTCAGCAAAGCCTGCATATTTTCCACCGTATCAATCAGAATGCCTTTCGGGTGCGCATGACGCTTTGTCAGATTCACCATGGAATCAGCTACCGCCACCTTCAGGTCATTCTCCAGCATCAGGTTCCTGAGCCGGTGCGCTTCAAGATATTGGGTCACCGACTCGCTCTGCTCTCCTGCAGATGCATCAGCCAAACGGTCTTCCCCCGTAAGCGGCCAGCTATCGCTCCGGTAAGGAGGAACCGGATCGTGCCACGAGCCGAGATTGCCCGGCGAATATCCGTCCCAGGCGTAACGAACAGCCACAGGTTCAGGAACAAGCGGATGTGATATCACAAGGCCGGGACTCCGGTCATTTACCTCGATGCGTCCTGGATACCAGAGCTGATTCGTTCCGGCGATCATGAATCCGGCAAACGGCTGCTGGTCATTCACAGGGGGCTTAACGATCTCAGGATCCACCCATGTGCCGTCCTTAAGTTTAGTGGACTCGAATTCAACAAATGCCCTGCCATCCTTGAAGGTGACCTGTTTTATACGTACTCGATCCGCGCTATCGATAGCCTTGTAGACATCGAGCAAAGCCCAGTATACGGTCCGCTCTGCCAACGGACGCTTCCAATCCGGATGAATACCGCCGCCGACATCGTGCGCCACAATGTATCCGGTACCAGGCGTCCTTGTGTGCACCTCCCAGTGAATCGCGCGTGCCGTCGCATAAGCACTCTCGTTCATGGCCGTCTCCCTGGTGCCGCAACCCTGGAGCGTAATTATTCCAAAAGGCAGATCCGGCCTCGACAATGCCTCACGGTAAGTCCTTATCACGCCGGGTAAAGTTTTGTGATACTGCGGCAGATCCCCGCTAAGCGCCTCATTCTCTCCTTGCAGGTAAATGACCCCTGCAACGGTCATCCTGCGAATCGGATAAAGGCGCCCGTTATACAGTTCTACCGGCGCCGACCGCCAATCCTCTGTGCTTTTCCCTCTAACTTCCAAATCATAGCTTGCAAGTTGCGCATCAACCGTCGGAGACGCCAATCCCTCCAGCACCTCTCGCGAGCACCATTCGCGCGCGAATGAGCCGCCCTGAGCGATATTGATTATGCCAACAGGAACCTTCAGCCTGCGATGCAGGTACTGGGCAAACAGATACGGTATAGTCGCCACTCGATCCACCGCGCCATCTTCGCAGACGATCCAGGGTTCGAAAGCATCCTTGCCTTTCGTGAACGTCTCGCTTGGCTCCGCCCTGGCCCCACGAACCTTTGCATAGCGCACCGCATTGAAGGTGAGCCCCTTGTTTTCCCACATCTTATCGCGCGTCCATGCCCATTCCATGTTGCTCTGGCCGCTCGCAATCCAAACCTCGCCGATAAGCAGGTTTTTCATGAGAATCTTTTCATCCCCTGCCCGGGCGGCAAGAAAAACAGGCGTAAAGCTGGCCTCGTGCCTTCCCAGGTCAACCACCCAAAGGCCTTCTTTGCCTGCTGTGACCTTTCTTGATACAGGCGTAAACACCGCGGGTTCATCCTCAATGTAGCCGAGACGGACCTTTCCGACTGCCGGATTCTGTTTCGCACCACCTTTTTTAACCTCGCCCCCATCGAGAAGATTACTGCCGGCGAAAGCGGCTGCATCGGCAGCGGACTTTGTAAGAATAACCTCTACCTCGGAACCGGGCTCAGCCCATCCCCAGCACTTTATATCCCGTCCGCGCTGCAGCACCATATTGTCCGTAAAAACATCTGCAAACCGCAATGGTTCAGCAGCTCCGGAAACGCCGCCAATTAATGCAATAGAAACCATACAAAACAGTCTTCTTAAACCACTCACATCAATCCGTCCTTTCATTAATGAATTCATATCCTGCGGTCCTCTTGTACATGTCTTCAAGCGACCACTTGGAAGCCTTTGCCTCCGATTGATCTGAACCCTGCCCCCTTGGGTAAAAGTAACCCTGTTTGATATCTTTGATTTCAGACGGCATGATACCCCAGGGCTTATCATCAGGCCTGGATGCCAGAACCAGCCTTGCATCATCAAGGCCCGGAGAAGTCAGGTGCACGCTGATGGCTCCAGGCTCAAGGGTCGACTGCACCAGGAACTGGGCATGGCCGTGAAATGCTTTTCGGAAAGGAAGTTTAGCTGGCTCGTGACCGCGCGGATTGCCATTGTGCGATCCTATCAGTTGCCCCGCCCCCTCAATCCCAATCGTCAGGCTGCTCTCTGCATTGGGACAAAGATACCCTTCAGCATCCACAATAGAAACGTCCAGTACTACGACATCCTGTCCATCTGCGGCAAGTTCGGTCTTGCTGGCGTTAACCATTATCATCTTATCCGGACCTGCCGTCTTTATGACATGACTCTTCACCGGTACCCCGCCCCGATAACCAACCGCCGTCATCTCTCCTTCTTCGAAAGACACTTTCCATTCCAGATGCCTGAAGCGCGGCATCATCTTGCGCCCCAGTGACCGATTATTCAAGACCAGTTCAATTTCTTCAAAATTGCTGTAAACCCATACATCTATTGCTTCCTTTGACGCTCCTTTCCAGCTCCAGTGCGGAAAAATGTGCAGGACATCATTTTTACTCCACCAGGCTTCAAAGAAATAGCTCAGATCCTTCCTGAAGCCGCAAATATCAAAAAGGCCAAAGTTGGACGACACATTGGGCCATTCATAAGGTGTAGGCTCTCCATGATAATCAAATCCCGCCCAGACGAAGGTCCCGGCTACACGTGGATTATTCATCAGGATATCCATAAGTTCTTCACCCGACTGCCCCCAGCGTACTCCTTTGCGGTCATAGGAAGAGGCAACACCCTTCTCAGAATCAGTTTCGTATTCTCCGCGAGTGGAAACCATACTGACGGATTCTGATGAAAAGATCGGCTGTGGCAATTCAGCGCTCCTCAAGCTCATTGAGTCATAATTGAAGCCGACGATGTCAAGCGCAGGCATAGCCCCCGACATGCCCCTGGTGGCTGTGTAAAGACCCATGTGCTTGCCGCTCAACCCCATAGTCACGGGTCGCTTCTGGATATCCAGCGAACGCAGGACCCTCTTCATCTTGCGAACAACTTCTTTGGCCTGAGGCTGGGCACCTATTGCCTCCTCGTTGCCAATACACCAGGCAAAAACACAGGCCCGGTTTCTTTCCATTCGAACCTGCTCTTGAAACATCTCAAGGGAATCTGAAAAACAACTGAAGTGGCGCGTCTCAGCCAGGAAAAGGATTCCCAATTGATCGCAAAGGCGGGAAACTTCCGGTGCGCAGGGATGGTGGATCCTAAGTCCATTTATACCAATAGCCTTAAGCTTCTCTAGACGGTATTTTAGAAGCGCATCCGGCACACCTATGCCTACTCCGCCGTGGTCCTGATGCATGCAGACACCCTTGATTTTCTCGCTCTTTCCATTGATCAAAAACCCATGTTCCCTGTCGAAGCGAAAACTTCTGAATCCAACCCGATCCTCATGGATATCCACCTCGACACCATCGCACTCGACCGAAGTCTTGACAGTATAAAGATTCGGATCATCAGGACACCACAACGCAGGTCGATCGACAACACCGCTGGAGCATAATGTGAGGGTCCCGCCTGCCGGAGCGATCCCTTTCACTGCCTGCAGTCTTGATATTTCCTGCCCATCTGGAGCAAAGATCGCCGTACGAACAGCCACTTCCCTGTCCTCATCCTCTTCACTGTGTATTTCCATCCGTACCTCAAGATCGGCGCTATCCATGCTATCGTTCAAGATCGCGGCCGCAGCCACCCCGTAACGTGGTATATAGACGGGATGACATATTTTCATCCAGACATGTCGGTAAATCCCAGCCCCTTCGTACCACCAGCCTTCAGCGCCCTTTGCGGCATCTATGCGCACAGCACTCACATTCTTCCTGTCAAAGCGAAGAGCTTCAGTGACATCGACAGAAAATCCAATCGTCCCGAACCTCTGGGTGCGGACATGGAAGCCATTGATGAAAACCTCAGAATACCGGCTGATCCCGTCAAAATAGAGAATAAATCGCTTGCCCTGACTGTTCTCAGGAGCGTCAAAAGCTCTTCTGTACCATGCCACATCCATGGGTAGAGCAGCCCTTACCACTGATACGCCTGAATCGTGCTCCTGCTCAATCGTATAATCATGCGGCAGATTCAGACCACGCCATCTGGAATCATCAAATTCCGGTTCAAACAAATCGACCTTCCCGCCACCCAGAGCCTCTTCACCAACCTGACCGCCATTGAGCATATTAGTGGTGTAGTTCTCGAGATCCCCCAGATGGAATCGCCAACCAAGATCCATTGAGTAGATTTTGGAGACATGCTTCCGGCTCATTACCCATTCCTTTCTACGCCCAACATTCAATCTTCATCTCAGCGGAACCGGAAGACGGAGGGTTGGCCCAGTAGAAATGCCGGCTTCAAGATATCAACGTGGAGGTCATCCAGATAGGTTGGCGCATTCGCGTCTCCCCCCAATAAACGGAACCGCGATAAATATGTATTGGCGGTACCAACCATATTGAACCAGGCATCCTGGCTGGTCGGATTGTTGACCGGTACGCCGCTGCCATCCAGATAAAGTCGGAATTTCTGTGCGACATAGTCCTTCTCGACGCTCACTCGGTGCCAGGCACCGGTTGCAACAGTAACCCCACTCAGGGACTGCCACGTATTGGTTGCAGGCGTTCCGCTGGTGTCGCGGTGCCAGACATTCAGAGCCTGATTCGTATCCACGAAAATAGCCACCTGGTAATCCGCGCTGCCAGCCGGGGCATCTTCGCGCCCGACAATATAGACCATCATATCCGAATATACCATGCTGCCTGCTCCACTCTTGATCTCGGAACTGATCTCCGCCGCAGTTATGCGCAGCACCTTGGCGTGGGTGGTCTCCAACGGAAACTCGCTGAAGCTGCCGGTCAGCGCGCTGACAATGGCCGTTTCACTAGTTACTGAGCCTGCCGACTCCGGATTCCAGCCGTCAGCGCGGGCCATCAGGTGCCCATTCGCATAACTTTCAAACGATTCACTGTAGGGCACAGTGTTGATGGTGAGCGTGCTGTCGTTGTAGCCAATCTCAAGATCACTGCGCGTGTAGCCAGTGACCTGATTCGCATCGGCCGCGAAGGCGGTGTTCTGGAACGTGATCGTCAGATTACTGATGCTGTTCACAGACGCATGAGCTGTCGCTGTCCCGGTCAGCGTGGCCAGCAGTTTCGTGCTGCTGCTTCTCGTCAGCACGAGCGTCAGTCCTGCAGGCACATTCGCAGGCGTCACCTTGCCGCCCGCTACAAAGTCGCTGCCGTTGGCACCGGTAAAGGTATCGCCTATGATCGTGATCTGGATCGGCGCCGTGTTGTCAATCTGACCACCACTGAGCTCGTTAAAAACCGTCGCACTGTAGGAAATAGCCGGTTGGTCGTTGAAATCGATCACCAGATCACTGCGTGTTGCCCCTGTGATATTCGCGGCAGCCACGGCACTGAAAGCGGCATCCTGGAGGGCGAAGGTCAGATTGGCCACGTCATTGGCGCTGGCATGCGAGGTTGCCGTACCGGTCAGCGCCAGCGTCAACTGCGTCGCGCTGTTGCGCGTCACGACCAGCGTCAGGCCGGTGGGCACGTTGTCAACCGTGTACTCGTCGCCCGCGCCGAAGCCGCCATCGTCGGCAAAGGTCTCGCCGGCCAGCGTCAGGGCCAGGCTGTTGGCGATTGTGCCGTTGTTGCCGGTCGCCTCGCTGAAGGTGGTGCCCGAGTAGCTCACCAAGGGCGGGTTGCTGAAGTCGACCACCAGATTGGCCTTCGTGGCCCCCGTGATCGCGGCGGCATTGTTGCCGATGAAAGCCGCATTCTGGAAGGCGAATGTGAGGTTGTTCACGCCGTTTGCGTCGGCATGGGCCGTGGCTTTCCCCGTGAAGCTGACGGTGACCTCGTCCATCGCGGTTTTCACGATCGACGCCGTCAGTCCGGCGGGAAGGTTGTTTACCATCACCGCCCCGCCCGCGACATAGTTCGTCCCGACGTCGCCGGCAAACGTGTCGCCCGACAGGCTGATCGTGCCGCCGCTGAGCGAGCCGTCGTTGGCGGCCGTTTCGGCATAGGTTGTGGCAGAATAGGTCAGCGTCGGCACATCGGCAAAATCAATGGCCAGGCTCTTCGTGCTGCCGGTGATGTTGGCGGCCCCCACCGCGCCGAACGCTGCATTCAGGAATGTGAGCGTCATGCTTGTGCTGGCACTGGCCGCATGGTTGTTGGCATTGCCCGCAAGCGAAAGGGTCAGTGTCGTGTCGTCGTCGCGCACCACCACCGCGGTCAGCCCGGCTGGCACTCCCGAGACCGTGTAGTGGGTGCCCGCAAGGAGTGGTGTGGTGTTGGTAAACGTATCCCCCGTCAAGGTGATCGTGATGCTGTTGGCTATGGAGCCGTTGTTCGAGACCCCCTCAAGGAAGCCATCCGTCGTGTAGGCCAGAACGGGCGGATCGTCAAAGTCGACCGCCAGGTCACTGCGCGTGTAGCCGGTCACATCGGCGGCATTGCCAAGCGTGAAGATTTCATCTTCCAGCGTGATCTCCATGGTACCCGTGCTATCAGCGGCGGCATGGGCGGCAGCGGTTCCCGTCAGTGAAACGGTTACCGTCGTCGGGCTCTCGTAAGCGAGTGCCACCGTCAGCCCCGCTGGAACCCCGGATGTGCTGAAGTGCGTGCCCGCACTATAGGTGGTATTGACAAAGGTATCGTTTGCAAGCGTGATGGTCGCGATCGTCGTGATGCTGCCATCGTTGGTGGCGGATTCGATAAAGGGTGTTCCGCTGAATGAGACACTGCGGTTCGTAAAGATAATATCATCCAGATAGGCCGTCTTCTCGCCCTCAGTACGTAGGCGGGTCAGATAGTTCCTATCGGTCTGCACCATATCGAACCAGGATCCGGGGTGACTGCCCCCGTCGGCGCTCGACCACCCCAGAGAGTCCTCGATCGGTGCGCCATTGTTGATGCTGATCTGATAGCGCTGGAAGGCGTACGCCTTGCGGACGGTAACGCGATACCAGATCCCCGTTGCCATGGTCGGGCTGTTGGCCAGCGTAAGCCACTCGTTGCTGCTGGCACCGCGATGCCAGACCACCAGTTGGTCATTTGAATTCACATAGTAAGCAAGATGGTAATTGGTGCTTCCGACAGGGGCCTCATCCCGCTGCGCGGGCATCAGGAGCATGTCGGTGACGACCACCCCGCCCGTCGCGCTCTGCACGCTATTGGTCAATGCATCGGAGATCTGCAATACCTTGTCATGCGTTGCATCCGGAAGGGGGAATACCCCGCCCGCATTTGTATAGGCGGCCAGTGCCCCGATTGCAGCCGCATCATTCGTGACAATGCCAGCCCCCGCCGTCCCCGACCAGGCTGCCGCATTCGTGATATCATAGCCATTGGCATAACTCTCGAACGATTCACTGACTGGCACGGTTGCGCCCCGCGCACCCGAGGCCAGCCCTATTGCCAGAGCAACTGCGGGTATGGCAAACCGGTTGCACACGAAAAGCCGCGCTCGCGGCGCGAGCGCGCTACTGTAGCCCAGTCGCGTCGCGACTGAGGCTCCCGCATGCAGCCATACGCTCAGACTACGAAAAAAGTTGCGCTTGCCAGCAAACAACTTGGTTGCAGAGCCGACAAAGCGATTCTTTTGTGATTTATGTCCAGGGATTCGCATGGCGCCCTCCAGACTATTCAAAGATAATCACGGTGCCGGCAGGGGGCAATGGATCAATGTATATGGCGTTGCTGTCAACCCGCATCTGGGTTTTGCCGCCCAGCCCCTTAGGCTGCTGAGCTGCAGCCCAGGTGCTTGTCGCCCCGTTGTAGACTACATTCTCAAATGGCGTAAGAGCATTCGAATAACTTATTACCGGATCTTCCTGTCCCTCACCGATGATGATAAGATTGCACCCCGTTCCCGCTACGAGGTTACTGATGACCGTCAACTGGGCTCCTGCGGTGATATCCATGATGAGAGCGGAACCACTCACCATCGAGAAGTTGTTACTAAACGTGGCCATTGAATAGCAGCTGCCGTCCCCAATCTGCAGATTTGCACCTGCTTTTTTCAACCGCACCAAAGGATTGTAAGTGGTTGCTCCGCCCGCGTAGATGTTTGTGCCGGCAAGCGTCCATGTTCCGGGCTCTTCAACCCACAGGAGAACACCTGCCTTCACATCTCCCCGCACAGTTCCACTGCCACCCCTAAAATACAGCAGGCCATCCCCCCGCAAGTCTCCTAGCAGCGTTACATAACCTGACCCATCGTTTGCGAGATTGAACGACTTATTACTTGCCCAAGACGCAATCGCATTGGTGAAAACATAATCATCTGAACGGTTGATACGCAACGTCCCGCCCGCCGTCATGCTCGCACTGCCAATGGTTCCACTTGTACCACCGTCTCCAAGTGTCACGGCTGATGACTCGAGCGTACCTGTAAAATCATCATTGTCTGCTGTCAGCGTCAGGGTTGCCGAGAGACGCAGAGGTCCAAATAGTTGCCCAGGAAAGGTCGAAGGGCCTGGTATTGTGACCCACATAGTGTTATTCGTTGCGCCGAAACGGTCATCTGCATCGCCCGTAAGGCTCTTCAGCCAGTATGCGCTGGAAGAACCACTGCTGATCGTCAGGGTATTTGCACCCGCGCCCAGCACAACAGCAGGCGTACCACCAGTATTCCTCGAATCGGCCAATACTCGTATATTGTTAGCCGTATGACGAAAAGTCAGGCTGCTTCCGCCTTGAATCGATATAAGGTTAGTACAGGTCAGCGCCAAGGAGGCTGTCGTCATGGTAACGTGGTTCCCGTTGGAAACCGTTATGGAGTTTATTGTCTGTGCAATATCAACAGTGGTTGTATAAGCCTGCACGGTGTCAGTCTGGAAAAACCATTTATCACCGGAGCTGTTGGCAGTCAGCGGCGTATCGCCTGATGGCGACGAAGAGAAATAGGTTCCGCTAAGATTCAGCGTCGACGAGCTGCCGACAAGCGGCGCCGCTGCATCCGTATCCCAATAGATATCTGCACCCATCGCGGAGAAGGCCATCCACGCAAACGCGCAAATAATCGCCCGGCGAAGAAACTTCATTTTTTCCTTTGACCGGCAAGAGACAGCATCAAAAGGTGTAAACATTGTGCCCCCCCCCTTATACTGTAAAACACAGACGCGAACATGTTGTACCGCCATTTCCACATTATCATTATAAGATAGATCCTCTCGTATCGCGTGTATCTTATTCGGCCAATTATGTGACTTTATGCGTCATTATTGACTTTCTTTACAAGAAAAGTTCAAGTAGATTGCAAGCATGATAGGTAAAGAGGATAAAACGCGCCTGCTGCTGGCGACGGGCAGCGGTTTCACTGATGTCAAGAGAGCCACGCTTGACGAAGCCAGGAAACGGGGATGGTCTTGCTTTTCATTCTCTCTACAGGACGACATCTCTCCCAGGATATTCAAACCGCACGTGGCAATATCAACCGAAACCTTTGAGGAACCGATTTACAAAGTATTGCATCAAATCGGGGTTCATACGGTACGCATAGGCATACTGCCTACACCTCTGGACAAAACGGTACCGGCCGTGCTTTCGGACCTTGATGAAGAAGGACGTATGGCTGCCGAACATTATGCGGAACGCGGATTCAGGCATGTGGGCGTTGTGAGATTCGGCGATTTTTCATCATACTACACAAGGTTTCGCACCCACGCCATGGAACTGGGATGCAAGTTCCATGTTCTTGATATAAGCAAGCCGTTTCCCAAAAGCATTAACTCGCCCGACAAAATATTTCACGAGCAGCATCGCAGATTCCTGGCCGAACTTTCAAAGGTTCCAAAGCCTATGGGGATTCTGATGCCCGGTGACAATCTGGCGGCTAGAGTCTGTAACTTCTGCATCCTCAGCAATATTCAAGTCCCTGACGAGGTGGCCATACTCGGGGCGATGAAGTCACAGTCTGCGATCTCGCCGCCGTCAGACTTTCGTCCATACATCTCAATGTGGAATCCAGAATATCCGCCGCGTTCAGCATTCTCGACGATATGCTTGCAGGCAAAGAAGCACCGAAAAGGCCCCTGATAATCCCCCCAACAGGAATAACTTCAAGGGACAGCACCGATGTACGGGCATCCCAGCACCCGGATGTAACAAATGCCCTGCGATATATGTGGGACAACTACGGCAGTCTTGAGCTTTCCGTCGATGCTGTCGCACAGGCAGTCGGATTCTCACGGCGCAAACTCGAGCGGATCTTTCAGGCCGAACTGAACCAGACCGTAAACGAAGCCCTTCTCGCCAGACGCCTTGAACGATGCTGTGAACTGCTGATAACGACCGACACTAATGTCTCTGACCTGTGCTATGCCGTAGGCCTCCGCTCCAGGGAACACCTGCACCGCGCGTTCAAGCGCGCCTACGGAATAACCATGCAGAAATACCGTCTGAAGCACCGCCAGGCTTAAACTGGAAGCCCGCCGCCCACTGGGGTGCCGGACGAAAATGAATGAGTAAGTTTGTGGGGAGACGATCCCACCGGCCTAGCGCCGGTGGTGAAGTAAGTTGAGTGGAGGTAGATGCCCTCACTCAACGTTTGCCTCCACCGGCGCAAAGCCGGTGGGCGGCAGTGCAGTTATAAACAAGCCCGCCGCCAGGGGCGGTGGGCGAAAACAGGTTGGTAACTGGAGAGAAATCGAATCGAACGCCCAACGCCCAACATCCAACGCCCAAGTTGGGGAGAATTTCCTTGGATGTTGGTTGTTGGGCGTTGAAATGAATTGAAGTTATAAACAAGCCCGCCGCCCACGGCGGTGGGCAAAAACGGACGGGGTAACTTTTGGGGATCAGATTGAACATCCAACATCCAACGCCCAACATCCAACGTCCAAGTCTGGGAGCCTTTTCTTGGATTGTTGGGCGTTGGATGTTGGTTGTTGGGCGTTGAAAAGAATTG
>JFJP01012187.1_pt1 | contig 21440 bp, 22 predicted proteins | sample 431651 | NCBI WGS metagenome assembly JFJP01 (sample SAMN02602958, study PRJNA72255) | Microbial mat metagenome, whole genome shotgun sequencing project. | biome: fresh water; feature: sink hole; material: water; isolation source: purple microbial (photo- and chemosynthetic) mats found in...
CCCGAATCGTGCTTTATTAGATGATGACGGTTATTTTAGTCTGTTTTGTCTTATTGTTACAGGTTTAATTGATATTATTTTTTACCGCACTTATCCATAAATTAAACAAAAAGGCCTCCACAAAAACATCCTGGAGGCCGGGATAAAATAAATTTACTCCCCAGGCGGGCGGATCAATAGGACGGGGATTTTTGAGTGATGCACAACCTGTTCTGTTACACTGCCAAGCAGGAGACGCAGCATTCCTGTCCGCCCATGTGTGGACATTGCGATCAGATTGGCTTGTTCGATTTCTGCAACTTCCAGGATTTTATCTGCTACCACTCCATCGCGGAGGAAGTAAGTAGCGCGCAAGCCTTCGCGTTCCAGGTTTGCACAAACGGTTTTCAGGTAGTTTAATTCATCTGTGTGCATGATCTTGACTTCCACCGGCTGGGGAGCAAGTGGTGATTCGTGACTGTCAAAGGTTGGGGCAGGGCTGACATCAACATGCAAAAGTACGATTTCAGCATTCAAGGCGCGTGCGAGGTTTTCCGCGTGTGGCAATACAGCTTCTGATATGTTCGAGCCATCCAAAGGTACGAGGATACGCTGGTACATTTTGGAACCTCCTTTTGCGCTTGTTCAATTCAGCTCTTATACTTTATAGCATATTCGGATTGTTGTTGTATTAAAAAAAACTCGTTAAGCGCATGCCGGAGGTTACCATCAATTGCCTATGTCAATATCTCATCCCAATTCACTTCTTCAAAGGTTTTTTGGAGGCGGTGACCATCCTCCACGATGATGATCTGCAGATCGGTGAATAGGTTTTTTGCAACTTCTTGGACGGGTTCCAGGGGAACGACTTCGTCTGAAGTGCCGTGGATAATGACCGTTGGAACGGAAACTGATTGGAGGTCGAGGTAGGGCGCGAAATGTTCCCGCAGTAGGGCGGGTGCGAGCAGGATCAATTTTCGCACCTGGGTCGGGTGCTCACATGTAAAGACCGTACCCATTAATCCACCAAAGGATGACCCAATGATCGTCCAGTTTTTTTTTCTGCCCAAAATCGGTTTGAGTTGTTTCATGCGGTCTTCAAAGGAGCCTGTAAAATCAGGGGTGACCATGCCGGGGAATTTTTCGGCAAACTGGCGGGCTTTTCCGCTTTGGCTGCTGCTTTCGAGTCCGTGCAAGTAGATGATGTGTGAGTTATCCAATTTCTTTCTACTCCCTTTTGTTTTTTTTATCAGGATCTCATCTTTTACGAAATCAGCCGGGTCTACCTCTTTAGGTTTAGCTTCGGAGAAGGGCCGGGCACGTAAAAGCTCGCGCAATTCAGCTTGCAGAGGTGGTGGAAAATTGGGGGCAATGCGGCGCAAGGTGATCAGAGTCATTGGATTTTGCGCATTATTCAGAATGTGTTTGAGCAGGAATGTGGTTTCGTTTGTGGATGCGCGGTACAAGGCTACGATGAGGTCAGTCAAGTCGTTTTGCAGGGTGGAGGGGGCTTCCTCAATGATAGGCTCTACCATGTCGAAGATGGTTGGGAGGTTGGTGTTGGATGCGTCTGCGATCATCGGCAACAGAGCTTGAATTCCGTTGGGCCAGGTTTGTGCGCGGGCAGGATGTAAATATTCCCGGACAAGGGTAAGAAACTGTGCGGGCGTTTCTTTCCTCATGCGGGTCAGGCTGGTGGAAAGCAGCGCAGAACGCACGTCCGCGTCGCGGACTTGTTGGGTCCAGGCAGTAAGGCGGGGAAGCAGGCGTTCCTCCTGTGGGGGGATGCGTCCAAGTAAAAAGGCCGCAAGCAGGCGGGTTTCAAGAGCTCCATCGTCCCAGAGAATATCAGCCAATTCAAGTGCAAACTTTGGATTGGCTTCCGCCTCTGTGCGCAACTCATTTTCGATCTGGGTTAATACGGCGGGTGGGGTGCGATAAGTTTTTAAGTTGGATCCGGGGGCAACATTTTCCTTCGTCCGCAATGTATAGTTGACATAGAAATCGAGCATCTCGTGCAAATGCTTCATGAACTCATCAGGCAGAAAGAAAAAATCTGCCAGACGGTTTGCTTGCTTGCGGAGTCGCGCGAGGTCAATGGCGGGCATGGTTGGGGAGGATTGCAGATGAAGTGTCAAGTTTCAGATGTATATCTGAACTGCGACACCTGAAACTTGAACACATAAATACTGGTTAATATGCTTTCGCGAAATACACTTTTCGCCTGGATGGCTTGCCGCAGACTATGCATGATCCTGTTTCGGTAGGTTGGTCAAAGGGGATGTTGCGAGTGGTGGCTTTGGTGTCTTCTTTGACTTTTGCTTCACATTCCTTCGATTCGCACCAGTAAGAGAACGCCCATCCGTCAGATACGATCGTCTTAAGATCATCATAATCCTTAGGTTCGTGGATGTTGGAATCGCGGAACTCAGTAGCGCGTTTGAGGAGGGCCGCTTGGATGTCAACCAGCAAGCTGCTGACAGCGGAGTCCAGGCCAGATTGGGGAACAAAGGACTTCCCTTCTCTGCCAGGTTTGTCACGACGGGCAAGGGCAACTGACCCCTTTTCCACATCTTTGGGACCCACTTCGATTCGAACAGGCACACCGCGCATTTCCCAGTCGTTAAATTTAAAGCCACTGCTGACGTTGTCCCGGTCATCCATCTTGATGCGGATGCCTGAAGCTTTGAGCTCTTTGAAGATGCGGTCGGCGACTTCCATCACTCTGGCTTTTTCCTCGGCGGTTTTGAAGATGGGCACGATCACAGCCTGGATGGGCGCAAGGCGGGGTGGCAGGACAAGCCCCTGGTCGTCACCGTGAGTCATAATAATGGCGCCGATCATGCGGGTCGAGAGTCCCCACGAGGTCGTCTCACAGAATTGAAGGGTGTTGTTTTGGTCAACAAATTGAATCTCAAACGCCTTTGCAAAGTTCTGTCCGAAGTAATGTGATGTGGCGGATTGCAGCGCCTTTTTATCCTGCATCATGCCTTCGATGGAGGTGGTGATCTGAGCGCCCGCGAATCTTTCGGTGTCGCTTTTGGTGCCCTTGACCACAGGCAGTGCAGCTTCGTTGATGGCGAAGTTGGCATAGATATCGAGGATGCGGAACATTTCTTCCTTGGCTTCCTCGGGGTTGGAATGGGCGGTGTGGCCTTCCTGCCAGTAGAACTCGGCGGTCCGCAGGAAAAGTTTGGTGCGAAGTTCCCAGCGCATAACACTACCCCATTGATTGATGAGGATCGGCAAATCGCGCCACGATTTAACCCACTTGGCATACATATAGCCAATGATGGTTTCGGACGTGGGGCGCACGACCAGGGGTTCTTCGAGTAATTCACCGCCGCCATGGGTGACAACCGCCAGTTCGGGCGCAAAACCTTCCACGTGTGCTTTTTCCTTCTCAAAGAAAGACATGGGGATCAGCGTGGGGAAAGCGGCATTGACATGCCCAGTTGCCTTGAATTCCTTATCAAGTGCGGCGGTAATGTTTTCCCACAATGTCCAGCCATATGGTTTGACCACCATGCAGCCACGAACGGGGGCATAGTCGGCAAGGTCCGCTTTCAAAACGAGTTGGTTGTACCACTCGGAAAAATTTTCACTTCGGGTTGTTAGTTTTTCTTCGGCCATTTTGTCCTCTTTTTTTTCGGATTGGACGGTAAACGCTTAACGTTCACCGTCAATTATTTTCACGGCAGTTGCCACGTCTTTTGCAAAATATATCAACTCATGCTGACCTAATGACATATAGGTTTCGAATTCCTTGAAGAACTGGCCAAAAGTGGACTGCCACCCGCTTCCGACCAGTGTCAGAGGCCTGGGGGGCAGGGATTCCACGATCATCAGATTCCACATCAGGGAAATTTCGGTCAATGTACCTGGTCCACCTGGGAGAGCGATTGCTGCATCACAATCTTCTATCAGAGCCTGCAGTCTTTCTAGCAGACTCTTCTTTTTTCTCTCCTCTTTGACCCAGGCGTTGGCTTTGGATCCGCGCCAATCTTCTATGTCAATGCAGGTCACACCGATGACATGTCCGCCCGCCTCGGATGCTCCGCGAGAGACTGCTTCCATTGTGCCCATGTAGCCGCCCGTTGCCACGATATGTCCGCGTTCAGCAAGCATTCTGCCAAGGTGGCGGGCTTCTTCATAGGCTTTCGAGCCTTCCTTTGGTTGTGATCCGCCAAATACTGTAATGTTCATGGATCCTCATTCATACATTGAACGTTTACCGTTCCTTGTCCCATTCTCTCATTTTATTCACTTCAATTTTCTGAAATACCGCTTTTTCCAGATCAATTCCTGAAACCGAAGCCAATTGTAAAAGGTACAAGGTTACATCTGCCAGTTCGCTGCCAAGCTCGTCCTGGTCTTTTATCTCTCCACCGAATTGAAAATGCTCCAAAACTTCAGCCGCTTCTATCGCAAGTGATATTGCCAGGTTGCGCGGGGTTTGTGGACGCTTGCTATCCTTTTCATACCAGCCTTTTGATTTGACCAATTCGTGCATTTGGCGGGTCAGTTCCTTGATCGTTGCATCTTTGTTCATGGCATCTCGTTTGCAAATAAAAACGGCTCGCCAGGTCTGGGAGCCGTTTGGGCGCAATAGATCGAACCTATCCAGACTTGGAGGATTTTGACATTTGAGGGGATGGGTTAGGGTTCATTACCATGCCGCGGATTATACCTGAAAATTGCGAGGAGTTTTAGGTGTAAAATCTGAGTTAGGGATTTCCTTCAATGCCTCCTTTTCTTAAATTTCTGATCCACCGTTTTCTGGTGATGCCGTTGACCTTATTTGTGATCACCATGTTGTTGTATGGGGGAGTCATGTTAACCCCACCCAATGCCCGCGCACAGCTCTACCTGCCTACGAATTCCAGGATGACCGAAAAGCAGCTCGCAAATCTCATCGAGCTTATTATCGAGCGTTATCATCTGCAAGCGCCATTTCCGGTACAATATTCCTATTGGGTTGGGACTTTTTTTGATGGTACATGGGGGTACAGTCCTTCGTTGAATGAGCAGGTTCTGCCTGCCTTGCTCACACGCACCCCTGCGACAGCCGAATTGACCCTTTTCTCCCTGCTCTTTATTATTATTCCTTTTGGCTTGTATGCCGGGATCATCGCCGGCTGGCACAGGGGCTATCGGGATTCCATTTTTCAGAGTGTGGCATTTTTTGCTACCTCCATTCCACCGTTTATCCTTGCGCTGGCATTCCTTGTTATCTTCTACATCAATTTGCGGTGGTTTGCCCCGGGACGACTTGGCACTCCTTATTCCTACGAAATCACGAAGGATACATTTGCCTCCCCAACAGGCATGCTGCTTGTCGATTCTCTTATCAACGGTAGATATGATATTTTTGCCGATGCCCTCCGCCACCTTGCCATGCCTGCCCTGACCCTCAGTCTTTATCATTGGGCAACACTTGCGCGTATTACACGATCTGCCGTCATGGCACAGAGACGAAAGGAATATATCACCTCTGCGCAGGCGCGCGGCATCCCATCGGGAAGAATTCTCTGGCGGCATATTTTTCGTAACATCCTTGTCTCTTCGTTGACCATTGTTGGACTGTCCACTGCTTCCCTTATTACTGGTGTTTACGTTGTAGAGATCATCTATGACCTAAATGGTGTTTCGGAGATCATTACCACCGCCATGTCCAGCGGCATCCCTGATGCCCCTGCCATCCTTGGTTTTTCGGTGTATAGTGTGCTTGTAGTCCTCATCCTGATGTTCCTCCTTGATGTCATTCAAGCGGTTGTGGATCCGCGTATCCGGGGGGATATGATAAAGCCATGAGAGGGTTAAACCGCTTTTTTTCCCGCTGGCAAAACTGGGTTGGAGTTCTCCTCATCCTTTCGTACGCCATTCTGGCTATTGCTGCTCCTGTTCTATCTCCCCAGGACCCGAAGAATCCGGGACCGTTTCTTGTCAAAGGGCGGTTCAATGAACGTCAACCTCAGCCGCCCAGCCTGACCAACCCGTTGGGTACATTGCCTGGGCAGGTGGATGTCTTTCATACCATTGTTTGGGGAGCAGGCGACGCATTGACGTTTAGTTTTACCGTTGTTTTTCTTACATCCCTGTTTGGCGTGACCTATGGTGCGGTTGCCGGATATATGGGCGGCTGGGTTAATAACCTTCTGATGCGCATAGCGGATGCATTTCTGGCGTTCCCTATAATAGCAGGGGTTGTTTTTTTTCAGCAGTTGGTGATCATGACCATCTCATCTCAGGGTGGATACTATATTCAAGGCCAGTTGTTCGGAATGGAAGAATATGCAGGTGAGCCGTCTTTCCTGCAGACTCTTTTCAACCTCATTGATCCCCTCATGCTCAGCCTTATCTTATTTTCGTGGATGCCTTACTCGCGCATGATCAATGCCGTTGTGATTACCCTGAAAAATACTGAATACATTCAAGCGGCGCGTGCTCTGGGTGCAAGCCCAAATCGTATTGTTTTTCGCCACCTGATCCCAAATTCCATTTCGCCAGCCATTGTCCTGGCTGCGCGTGATATTGGCAATGTGGTGCTCTTTCAGGCAACGCTTACTTTTATTCACATTGGCGGCAACTCTCCCTGGGGTGAATTGCTTTTTATTGGGCGCAATTGGGTTATCGGTCCGGGCGGGAATCTTTTCCGGTATTGGTGGGTCTTCGTGCCTGCCACCCTTGCCGTCCTCCTGTTTGGCATTGGATGGAATCTGATTGGTGATGGATTATCGGAAGCATTTGAACCATCTACTGCAGGCTTCGAAAAGCCGTCATTCCATAAATTGAAACAAAAAAAGGCGAAGGTTGAGGTGCAAGTCCCAACTGCCCTGCAAGCGATCCGACCTGGGATTAATCCTGTGGTTGCATCGAAACGCTTATCAATATCCCCGGTGACCGAAAACGATCTCCTATTACAGGTTGCTCGTGGTGCCATTGCAGAGCAAAATATGGATCAAGCATTACATGCATATTCTCATTTACTCAGACATCATAGGCATGTCAGTGAAATACGCAATGACCTGGTTAAACTTGCGCGTCAGTTTCCTCGTCACGCCATGATATGGGCCCTGCTCGGAGATGCCCTGACACAGGAGGGCAACCGCGAATATGCCAACAAAGCATATGAACAAGCTGGGAAATTGACCCAATGACACATGATATAAAGTTGTAATTGGAAAAAGCCCGTATCCTCTCTGGCAGGCAGCTAACTCTGCTTCGGGATATTGTCAGGTTGCACGGGATTTGTGGACGTTTACTGTCCTTCCCACACCAGACTTTTGATTTGACCAATTCGTGCATTTGATGGGTCAGTTCTTTGATCATTAAATCCTTGTACATGGCTTCTCGTTTGTAACTAAAAACGGCTCGCCAAGTTTGGGAGCTGTTTTGGCGCAATAGATCGAACCTATCCAGGCTTGGAGGATTTTGACATTTGAGGGGATGGGTTAGGGTTCATTACCATGCCGCGGATTACATCTGAAAATTGTGGGGAGTTTTAGGGGTAAAATCAGAGTCTTGGAATTCCTTCAATGCCACCTTTTCTTCAATTTTTAGTACGTCGTTTTCTTGTCATTCCGTTAACTTTGCTTGTGATCACCATGTTGTTGTATGGGGGAGTCATGTTGACCCCCGTCGAAGCCCGTGCACAGATCTACATGCCAAATACGAATGCCAAGTTAACCGAGGATCAGATCGCAAAATTAATGGGGAATATTATCGAGCGTTATCATCTGCATGAACCGTACCTGGTGCAGTATTCCTATTGGGTCGGAACATTTTTTGATGGTACATGGGGGTACAGTCCTTCGTTGAATGAGCAGGTTCTGCCTGCCTTGCTCACACGTACCCCTGCAACAGCCGAATTGACCCTTTTTTCCCTGCTCTTTATTATTATTCCTTTCGGCTTGTATGCAGGGATCATCGCCGGCTGGCACAGGGGCTATCGGGATTCCATTTTTCAGAGTGTGGCATTTTTTGTTACCTCCATACCGCCATTTATCCTTGCGCTTGCATTTCTTGTAATCTTTTATATTAATTTAGGCTGGTTTGCGCCAGAACGATTGGGCATCCAATACTCGTATGAGGTCACGAAGGATACATTCGCCTCTCCAACAGGCATGCTGCTCGTCGACTCGCTGATCAATGGCAGGTATGATATTTTTATCGATACGCTCCGCCATCTAGCCATGCCTGCCCTGACCCTCAGTCTTTATCATTGGGCTACCCTTGCGCGTATTACACGCTCTGCGATCATCACCCAGAGACGAAAAGAATATATCATTTCTGCGCAGGCGCGCGGCATCCCGGCAGGAAGGGTTCTGTGGAGACACGTCTTTCGTAATATTCTGGTCCCATCTTTGACCAGTGTTGGACTGTCTGCGGCATCCCTGATCACTGGCGTGTATGTTGTTGAGATCATTTACAATCTCAATGGTGTTTCCGAGATCATTACCACCGCCATGTTCAGCGGCATCCCTGATGCCCCCGCCATCCTTGGTTTTGCGGTGTACAGTGTTCTTGTTGTCCTCATCCTGATGTTCCTCCTTGATGTCATTCAAGCGGTTGTGGATCCGCGCATCCATGAGGATATGATAAAGCCATGAGGGGGGTAAACCGCTTTTTTTCCCGCTGGCAAAATTGGGTTGGAATTTTCCTTCTCCTGATGTATGCCATTCTTGCCCTGACGGCTCCGGTATTATCACCGCAGGATCCAAAAAAACCAGGTCCTTTTCTTGTAAAGGGACAGGGTAAAGAGCGCCTGCCTCAGCCGCCCAGCATGACCAACCTGTTGGGCACGTTGCCTGGGCAGGTGGACGTATTTCATACCATCGTTTGGGGTTCCAGTAATGCGTTAACATTCAGCTTTACCGTTGTTTTTTTTACATCCCTGTTTGGCGTGACCTACGGCGCGGTTGCCGGATATATGGGCGGCTGGGTTAATAACGTTCTGATGCGCATAGCGGATGCATTTCTGGCATTCCCTGTAATAGCAGGTGTTGTCTTTTTTCAACAATTGTTGATTATGACCATCACAACGCAGGGTGGCTACTTATGGAATGGCATGTTATTGGGATTGGAGGATTCTGCGGGAGAACCTATCCTTCTGCAGATCCTTTTCAATCTTATTAACCCACTTATGCTTAGCCTTATCTTATTTTCGTGGATGCCTTACTCGCGCATGATCAATGCCGTTGTGATTACCCTGAAAAATACTGAATTTATTCAAGCAGCGCGGGCTTTGGGAGCAACCCCCTCCAGTGTCATTTTTCATCACCTGATCCCAAATTCCATTTCGCCAGCCATTGTCCTGGCTGCGCGTGATATAGGCAATGTGGTGCTCTTTCAGGCAACGCTTACTTTTATTCACATTGGCGGCAACTCTCCCTGGGGTGAATTGCTTTTCATGGGGCGGAACTGGGTGATTGGTCCGTATGGCAATCTCTTCAAGTATTGGTGGGTTTTTGTCCCCGCCACCCTTGCAGTCCTGTTGTTCGGTATTGCCTGGAATATTATCGGTGATGGATTAAGCGACGCCATCAGCCCGCATGAGATTTAAGGGAGATCAATGAGTACTGATCTGTGCACTCTTATGCGTGACCCAAAGATGATCCCGTATGTGAAGCAGAGTCTACTCTCGCAAATTGCTGATCAGGCTGCATCCCTGGGTATGCCTTCCTACCTGGTCGGCGGCTTTGTACGTGACCTTTTACTCAAACAACCGGTTAATGATTACGATATTGTTGTCGAAGGAGATGCGATTAAACTTGGCGAGGCTCTTGTAAAAAAATTCGGGGGCAAACTCACACCCCACTATAAATTCCATACGGCCATCTGGCACATTCCACCGTTGTTGAATAACGAACGTTCGAGGTTGGATCTCATCACTGCTCGCACCGAAACCTATTCCCAACCTGGAATGTTGCCGACCATATCTCCGGCCTCCATTGATGATGACCTTCGACGCCGCGATTTCACTATTAATGCCATGGCTGTTCGTTTGGACGGCGATGATTTTGGCGCACTGCTCGACCCCCTTGGCGGATTGGATGACTTAAGCAAAAAATTGATCCGTGTCCTGCATCCAGATTCATTTATCGAGGACCCCACACGTATCTTTCGCTCTGTCCGCTATGAGCAGCGGTATGGTTTTAAGATAACTTCGCAAATTGGGGACAAGGCACTAGAAACGCTATCGAGTCTCAGCGGTGATCGTATCCGTCATGAGTTTGACTTGATCTTAAAAGAGGAAAATTCCGCGTCGATGTTGGCTCGCTTGTATGATCTGGGTATCTTCGGCGCATTTGATCCCCCCCTGCCAGGATTTAATGAACGGTATTCGGATTTGCTTAATGCCATTCCGCCCGTAGTGTTTGGCGTTTTGGGAAACCGGATTGTGACCGGCTATTTACTTTGGCTGATCGATTCAAAAGTTGAAGCGGTCGCATCTCTGGCAGAACGTCTTAATTTCTCCTCCGAGTTAAGACAGATATCCATTTCAGCAATTCAACTGAAGAATGACCTGCCATCGTTAAAGAGTGCCTCTCCCAGCCTATTGACTTTTAAGCTCGAAAAGATCCCGTTGATCGTCGTCTATGTCCTCTGGCTTGTTTCGGAGGAGACTGTTCTGAAGGAATTTTTGGTCAGGTGGCGGTATGTAAAGCAAAAGACGACAGGTAATGACCTGAAAGCATATGGGCTTGTTCCCAGCCCGCGATTTACCGAAATCCTTACGAGACTTCGCGCCGCGTGGTTGGATGGGGAAATAGTAAATGACGGGGATGAGCGTGAATTACTGGAATCTCTTTTATGATCTATCGCCGTGTTTGCCTGCTTAATCGCTTGCTCCTTTATATTGTCCTGTAATATAATACTTCGCGGTTGTATATTTTTTCCTGGTATATGCATACTCTTGGGCACTTGTAAGCTGGATTCAGAATTTTAGCAATTATTATGGTGGTTGATTTCATGGCAGATAAAGATACAGACACACAGCGTTTGCCTTACAGATTACGTGTGCCGTTCCTTGCTTCCACAGAACTGGCATTATTTCGTGCATTGACTGAATTGATGGGGGAACGGTATTCGATCTGTCCCAAAGTTTCATTGAATGATGTCTTTTATATTGTGCGTCCAAATGAGAATGTCCATTTCTTTAATAAGTTTTTTAGAAAGCATGTGGATTTTTTGCTTTGCGACAGGCAAACCTTGGCCCCTGCTTTCGGTGTGGAGATTGTGCGCCCGATCTCAAAAACCGAGGCGCGTGCGAGTGACAAGTTCCTGGATGACTTATTTACCAACGCAGGACTGCCGCTGGTGCATATTCCATCCAGTGATTCTTACGATCCGTCTGATGTGATCATCCTTTTTCAACTCGCAGTAGCAAAGATCGGCGGGACCCATCCTTTGCGTATGGAGCGTCCAACTGATTTTGTGCCGAATTGTCCTGTTTGCGGCAAAATGATGGTGTTGCGGATTGAACGCAATGGTTCGGGTGGTGAGAGGAAATATTATGGATGTATGGACAGCCCGCGCTGCACGGGCGTGGTTCCGCTCGAGTGATCAAAAAGCCCCGACTTTGAGAGCGGGGCTTTTTTTAGAAATGTCTTGCTAGTTCAGATGCGTATTGCTTTCCAACTGTGGCTTTATTTTCTTCCAGCCAGTTTCGCAAGCTGGTCTCGCATCGTGGCGCTTCTTCGGAGATGAGCAGGTTCGACATCAAGCCGTCCACTTCCTCGGGGGTGAGCATGACATCTTTTACAAAGAGGCTCAGGAACTGGGCTGCCCACAACGCTAGAAGCGGCGGAAGCGGAACCAGCAATCGGGTTGCGTGAATTTTTTCTCCAATCAACTGCACCATTTCCTTGAAGGTGAATTCATCGGGTCCAACGGCATCCCAGATATAATTTTCTTTTTTGTAGACGGCGTCTGCGGCAAGTTCGGCGAGATCATCCACGTAAACGGGGGAGAGCTTGTAAGAGCCGTCGCCTGGTAATCCGAAAAATGGAAATTTTCTCAATAGCCAGGCAATGTTGTTGATGAGAATATCTTCTTTGCCAAACAACACTGTTGGGCGCAATACCGCGTAACTCATACCAGAATCCATCACTGCTTTTTCATTGGTGGCTTTTCCCCAAAAATAAGGAAGGTGTGAATCAGCAGATGGGTTTGTGATGCTGATATGTACGATGCGTTTGACGCCCGCCTTTGCTGCAGAGTTGATCAGGATTTTTGTGTTTCCCACAGCTTTCGGCTGGGTGTTGGCATCCATGTCGAAACGAATCCAGTAGGTGTTGACCAGCACATCCACGCCGCGCAGGATCGAGATCAATTCCTGTTCGTTTTGAAAATTCAATGGAAACGCGTTGACTTTCCCATAAAACGGATCAGGGCGGTTTGGATGATTGGTTAGGGTGATGACTTCTTCACCTTGGGCAAGTAGTCGCTTTGTGATGTATTTTCCTGAGTACGAGAATGCTCCTGTCACAGCTATTTTCATTTCATCTCCTTATTTCAATACCGATAAGATTTTGCTAATGTTGCTTAATCCAAGGCTTTCAAGTTTGACCACTGCGTGGGTTAGGCTGTCCAGCGCGTCGAAGAACTCCTGCATCGCCTGCACGCGCTGCCGGATAAATTTTATCTCTTCGTTGTCGCCGCTGATTTCGCCCGCATTGAGTTTGGCAAGTGTCTTCGCAATCGAGCGGATGGCGTTGTCAAATTCGCTGTTTTGCCTCTCCTTCAAGATCGAGCGGATGGATTTGTAAAAATCGCTTTCGGCTTCGTAGTAATCCTTGCGGTCTGCAAGTTTGGATGAGCGATGCACAAGTCCCATACGAGCCAGCGTGCGGACCTCGGTGCTGATCGCGCCTTTTGTAAGACCTGTTTTCTGAACGATCTCATCCAGCGAGAGTGGAACGGAAGAAAGGTAGAGCACGGCGAAGATCGCCCCCATACCTTTGGGAAAACCCCAAAAGCGGCTGATTTGACTCAAGCCTTCTGTAAATTCCTTTTTTAATTGAGGGAGGGAGGTGGGCATGATTATCCTTTAGAATGTTTAGATATAACTAAACGAATTATATAACAACCTTGACTGAATGTCAAGAATAAGTAAGCCGCCAAATCTGGCAGCTCTGATTCTTAGGCGCATCAATTTGCTGATGAGGGGATGGTAGAAAATACAGATAGTAAGTTGTCCGACTTCAGGGTGAGGTTATGGCGCAGGGGAAAACATGCGAAACAATTGCACGCCTGTTTTTTCCTGTGACTCATCCATGTATTTTTGAATCGGCACGCGGACGATAATATGCTCGGTTTCGTTTTTCTCGAACCAAAATTCTACAAAGCCATGGTTGCCTTTGATTTCTTCGCGCGGAATTTGCACAATGATTGACATAACCTGTGTCATCCAGTTTCCAAAGGCGCCTTCGTTTGTCAGGTTATCGGCGGGTGAGTAGACGTAGAAGTCTGTTTCCATCGCGCCAAAAGTGGAGCGACCATCGGCGTAGACGCAATCTTCACCGAAAAACTGCACCCTGGCGCTCGCGTTATGATTAATAGCTTGAATATCGATGTTTAAGTTATTTGTTAACTCGGGTGCGTCGTGATAAGCCCAAACATAGGCGCAGGATTCAGGGATAAATGCTTCGGTATTGGATTCTTTCGCTGCCGGAAGGGGCGTTATTGAATCAGGTGCAGGCGCAAATACAGTTTGCAGGGTGAGAATGCCGGCTGCTATGGACAATACAATTGCGAATACCAGGTTTCGTTTCCGTTTCATGTTGTCCAAATGCTTTTGTTATTTCAAAATATCCAGTGCAGCGGCAGACATGAGCGCCGCTCCGGTTATGAGGGCTTGTTCATCGAAATCAAATTTGGGGTGATGATGACCATAGTTGAGATTCTTTTCGGCGTTATTTGAGCCGATGAATAAATAACAGCCATTCACTTTTTCCTGCATAAAAGCCATATCCTCTGCGCCCATGGTGAGGCAGGGCGTGCTATCGTGATTTGCTTGCGGCAATATTCGTCGGGCTGTTTCCTGTACAATGCCGGTGATGTCCGCTGCATTAATGAGGGCTGGAGTAAGCCGCTTGACATTAACCTGAGACTGACATTCCATTGCAGATGCTATGCCAGTCACGATTTCTTCAAATCGCCTGACGACTTTTTGCCTGACCTTTGGCTCGAACGTGCGGATGGTGCCTTCCATCAATACTTCCTGCGGAATGACATTGAATGCCGTTCCGCCTTGGATCACGGTAAAACTGACGACTGCGGTTTCCATGGGGGAAACGTTACGTGAGACAATGGTTTGTGCAGCAGAGATAATTTGTGCTGCACAAACAACGGGATCTACCGCTGCTTCCGGAATTGCTCCGTGTCCACCCCTGCCAATGATCTTAATTTTGAATTCCTCTGCGCCTGCCATGACAGGACCCTTGGCAACATGCACCCAACCAAGCGGTTTTTCATTCCAAAGGTGCATTGAGAGGGTCATATCTACTTTTGGATTTTCCAGCACACCATCTTTCATCATCATTTCCGCCCCCCCGATCTCTTCACCGTTGTTGCCTTCCTCGGATGGTTGGAAACAAAATTTGATCGTGCCAGCCAGTTCACTTTTGTGAGCGTTCAAAATTTGGGCAACGGTAAGCCCGATTGACGTGTGACCATCGTGTCCACAGGCGTGCATGATGCCTGAATTTTGAGAGGAATACTCTGCGCCGGTGTCTTCGAGGATGGGCAGTGCATCCATGTCAAACCGCATAAGCAGGGTGGGACCGGGTTTGCCGCCTTCGAGCAGGCCAACCACGCCTGTCCTGCCAACCCCCTTGGTGACTTCAATTCCAAGCGCTTCAAGTTCCTTTGCTACGATACCGCCTGTGCGAATTTCCCTGAATCCCAATTCAGGGTGCATGTGGAAGTCGCGCCGCAGTGTCTGTGTATATTTAAAGTGTGATCTTGCTTCGGACAGATGGTCAGTGATCATGATTTATTATCCTTTGATTGTCGATAGTTGTGATCCTATTGACCATCTTTTGTTATGAATATTTCACCACGCGAAACTTTTCTTCATATCTTGGATTTTCATCTGTGCTGTCTTCAGTGCGCCGGGACTTCATACGCTCAAGCAGCTTGGATGTGTCAGGGATCTGTGTTTTATGTTCAAGGATTGCCTGTAGTTTGATATTCCAGGTTTCGGTTACATCCAACGTGGTGTTGGGTTGGCTGGTGAGTGAGCACCAGATTTCCTTTGGCATGTGGGGTTGGAAACCTTCTGCCAGTAATTCAGGGAAATACACCAAATTCCCGGCAGCTGGAAAGACAGCATCCAGCACGATCTGTCCGCAGGCGCGGTGGTCGGGGTGGTTGATGCCATAGGTGGCGAATAAATTTTGAGGGTCACAGGTTATAAGGATACTCGGTTTGTGTCTGCGGATCTCGCGCACGATGTCACGACGCAGATCAAGGCTTGGGACGAGGTATCCATCCGCATGGTCTAGAAAATAAACTGCTTTGGCCCCGATAATTTTCGCAGCGTTCATTTGTTCCTGATGTCTTACTCCGCACAATATTTCGGGAGTCATTTCAGGGTGGGTGGCGGGATTGAACCCCTTGTCTCCGCAGGTCATCAGCAGGTACGTGATTTGATGCCCAGCACGCGCCCAGTGCGCCAACGTAGCGCCGCAAAAAAATTCAGGATCATCGGGATGGGCAAGGATGACAAGGATGTTTTGAGGGGATGTCCATGGGTTGGTCATAAAAGATCTATTTGGAACACGGAACACGTATAAATTTCGTGTTCCGTGTAATTTATTTTTGTTTGGTTTGTTTCTGCCGGGGTTTACTGCCGCAAGTGCATTCACCTTCTCCGTGATTACAAGGCTCCTGGGATTTACGTCTCAAAGCCTCGAGTTCATCCCAAGGTTCAACTTCGTCACGGGAGAAAGTCATGTGTTGTGGGCGGTCTGTGCCGCTTTCGACAAGCACGACAATTTTCTCACTCATTGGCAGTACGTCGATCACCTTGCCTTCACCCTTGGGGGTGACAACGCGCTTGTTACGTTTTGGCAGGGTCTTACGTGCTTCAACATATTGCTCATACTCGTAAATAAGGCAGCAACGCAGTCGTCCGCACATGCCAGTGATTTCATTTGGGGTGAGGGAGATGCCTTGTTCTTTCGCCATCTTGATCGAAATGGGGGAAAAATCGGTCAGGAATTTTGAGCAACAGCGAGTTTCAATTCCACACGCGCCCATGCCGCCCAGGAATTTTGCCACATCACGCGGACCGATCTGGCGCATTTCAACATGTGCAGTTGGATACAACTGACTCATATCTTTTTTTAGTGATTTTAAGTCAGCTTTTTCCTCGCTTTCGGTGCTGAAGAGGAAAGCAAGGCGTGAGCCATCGTAATTGTATTCGGCAGTGACAATTTTTACGTCCTTGAGATGAAGCTCAGCTACGCGGGCGCGGCAGTTGATCATGGCTTCAGTTTGTTTGGCTTGCCATGATTGCTGGAGGAGAAGGTCACGAGGGGTGGCTCCGCGCTCTACAGTTTTCCATCCGCCCTCGGGTTGTGGAGGGGTTTCTTCAAGAACCTGGATAACCTCACCGAGATGCTTGCCGCGGGAAGTATCCACGATGACATGATCGCCAGGCTTTACGTCAGGAAGGGCGGAAGAGTCAAAGTGATAGATTTTACCAATTTTGGTGAATCGAACACCGATAATGTTGTTTTGCATGGGAGCAATTATACCGTAGGGAAGTGAATGGAGGATGGTATATCTCGATGGAGAAATCAAAAAGACCCTAGGGGCAAATAATGCCCGTCGGGCCTTTCAATATCCTAATTTTTGCTCATTCTACAATGTTGATCGGCAGGGTGTTGCTGGCAGTTAGGGCCGCCACGCTGATTTTTGCTGCGATCTGTTGTGAGATATCCTGGATCGATTTTGCAGCAGCCGACTCGGGATAGGAAACAACGATCGGCTTGCCTGTGTCTCCGCCGATACGAACATTTTGATCAATCGGAATTTTACCAAGGAATGTTGTCTCGGTTGCCTGTGCGAGCGCCTCACCTCCGCCTGAACCGAAGAGGTCCATGCGTGTGCCGTCAGGCAGGTCAAGATAGGACATATTTTCAACGACACCCAGAATTGGTACTTCCAATTGTTTGAACATGTTCAATCCACGGGTGGCATCTTCAAGCGAAACCAGTTGTGGTAATGTCACAACCACTGCGCCGCTTAGCGGCAGAGCTTGCGCAAGGGATAATGCCGCATCGCCAGTGCCGGGGGGCAGGTCTACGATGAGATAATCCAGTTCGCCCCACTCTACATCACTTAGGAATTGGCGAATGGCAGAGTTGAGCATCGGTCCGCGCCAAATGAGGGGTTGTCCAGGTTTGACAAGCAAACCCATCGAGACCATTTTGATGCCGTAGGCTACGGCGGGAGCGATTTTCGGTCCATCTGGTACGGGGAGTTTATCCACGCCAAGCATGGTCGGTGTGTTGGGTCCGTAAATATCTGCATCCATCAGCCCTACACGCGCTCCACTTTGGGCAAGCGCAACGGCGATATTGACGGAGACTGTTGATTTGCCCACGCCGCCTTTTCCTGAGCCGATCGCAATCGCATTGCGAATGGGCATGTTTACCAGTCCGCGCATACGGCCATCATTCGGAACATCCGAGTCCATTTTCACATCAACAGTTTTAACGCCATCAACCGCCATCACAGCTTCGCGTACTTCCTTGTCAATTCGTCCGCGCAGGGGGCACGCTGGCGTTGTGAGCATGACTGTAAATGTGACTTTATCACCCTCGATCTCCAGATTACGGATCATGTTGAGAGTGACGAGGTCTTGGTGTAATTCAGGCTCCTGCACCTTGCCAAGCGCAGCCAATACGGCTTCTTTTGTAATATTTTTTGTCATTTGATTTCCTGTAATAAAAATGTAAACAAGTACACACTCCGAACCCGCAGGCATAAAATACCTGTCTGCACGCCTGTGTGTACCTGTTTACCAGACTACCCGTCTGGACCTTCACTTACGCAGTAGGTGCAGCCGCAGTTCCCGCTGCCCTTGCGGCTTTGGCGGCTTCCTTGGCCTTGCGAGCTTCCTCTTCCTGGTTGTAGTTCAACGGGCGAACTTCCGCGTAATAGGAGGCTGGTTTCAATAGTTTTTCAAGGTTGTATACATTACGTCCCTGTGAGGCGATATCAAAATCATGATCCATCTTGATCGCATCAAATGGGCAGTACTCGGCACAGAAACCGCAGTTCATGCAAATGTCCATGTCAATATAGAATTCTGCCGGAGTGGAGACGGGTTTTCCGGTCACCGAGTCGCTTGAACGTACGATCCAGATACACTGCGGAGGACATGCCTTGGAGCAAATTCCGCATGCTGTACAGCGCGGCTCTTTTTTGCCATCAGCCTGTTCTTCGTAGACCAAAAAGGGTATGAAGCGGAATTCCTCCGGCACGATCAATTGTTCCTCGGGATATTGGACTGTAAAGATGCCTTTTGTGTTTTTGCTGGAGCGATGCCTGATTCCTTCTTCGGTGTGATAGCGTTTTCTGCCGCTCATCGCCCAGGAGATGTCGTCTATATAAGTATCCCAGAAGCGTTTCCAGGTTACGCTGAGTCCTTTTAAAATGCCTAATCCATACATGGTTGTTTCTCCTGTTAGCGATCCAATTCGCCCATGACGATATCGAGCATGGCGAGCAAAGCGACGAAGTCCTGAATTTTTGTGCCAATACACATCTTCTCAACTGCGGTGAGGTTAACGAACGAAGGTGCCCTAACGTGATAGCGATAGGGATTCGCTTTTCCATTCGAGACAATGTAGAACCCCAACTCGCCTTTGGGCGCTTCAATGCGTCCATACGCCTCGCCTGCCGGGACTTTGACCTGGTAATTCGGTTTCTGGGAGTTGATCGGACCCTGGGGAATTTGCTTGACTGCCTGTTCCAATATCCTGAGCGACTGTCGAATCTCGTCAAAGCGGATGAGGTAGTTATCCATCATGTCGCCATTGTGGCGAACCGCCACGTCAAAATCAAAACGGTCATAGATCGAATACGGGTCGGCACGGCGCAGGTCGTACGGCACGCCTGAGGCTCGCAAAACGGGCCCCGTCACAGAGTAGTTGATCGCATCTTCTGCACTCAGGACATGGGTGCCTTTCAAACGTCCAACCAAAATTTCATTTTCACTCAGGAAACGTTCCATTTCATCCACTTTGGCAGGCAGGCGGTCAAAGACCAGGTCTTTGATTTTCTGCAGCATGTCATCAGGGACATCGCGTACCACGCCGCCGAACCGGAAGTAATTACACATCATTCGAGAGCCGGAAACCGCTTCAAAGATATCAAGGATCAGTTCGCGTTCTTCAAAGGCATATAACGAAGGCGTGTACATCGATCCGAGGTCGTTGATCAACATGCCGACGAAAATGAGGTGGTTTTGAATGCGGCTGAGTTCCGCCATGATGACGCGGATGTATTCTGCGCGCTCGGCAACGGGGATGTTCATCATCTTTTCAACAGTGGTCACATACCCAAAGTTGTTACTCATTGAGTTGAAGTAGTCAAGGCGGTCGGTATAGGGGATCGTTTGCACATACGTGTTGCGTTCGCCGATCTTTTCATGATTGCGATGCAGATAGCCCATAACAGGTTTGAGCCCCATGACAGTCTCGCCATTCAACGTGACAGCCACGCGCAGCACACCGTGAGTGGATGGGTGGTGTGGTCCCAGGTTGACGACGACATGGTCAGTCCTCATCCTGCCTTCTTCATCCTTCAATGTGTGGCGCTCTAGGGATGCGTAAAGATCCTCTTCCTTGTCAACGATGTATTTTTCAGGGTCAAAGCCTTTGGGGAGGTTGAGATTGTCATGGAATACATTCTTTTCTTCCGCGAGGATATGTTTGCCCTCAGGCCAACGGCTCTTGTAGGGTTTGATTTCCTCTTCGTAGAAAGCTTCCTTCCAATCCTTGCGGAGCGGGTAACCTTCAAATCCTTCCCACATCAGGATGCGGCGCAGGTCAGGATGGCCGGTAAACTTGATGCCGAACAGATCCCATGCTTCACGTTCCTGGTATTCAAGTCCGTGCCAGATGTGTGTTAAAGAGGGAACTTCAATTGGATCAACCCGCTCGACCTGAACTTTGAATATTAGTCCTGCGCCGCCGGTGGTTTTGTAGGCATTGTAGACAACTTCCATTTTATTTTCTGCGATATAGTCCACACCGGTCAGTGAGGTAAGCAGATCAAAGCCAAATTCATTGTGGAGGGCAGCTGCCACTTCGACCAGATTTTCCTTGTTGACCAGGAAGCCTGTATAGCCGGGCCGGCTGTCTGCAGTGACCTTGCCCGGGAATCGGGCAGTCAGATCAACAGTCTGAGGTTCAATCGCGGTTGCCATTATGCACTCTCCTTTAACACGGCGGCTTTGGCGGAAATATCACGAATTTCAGCGTTGCGGCGCACATCGATCAGGTCGGGTCCAAGGATCGGCATGGGTACATAGTTTCCGTCTTTCTTTTCCTTGTTGTACCAGCGAACCTTTTTAATGGATTCCTTGTCGATCTTTTCCTGTAATTTGATCATACCTGCAATCAATGCCTGTGGGGTGGGAGGGCAGCCGGGGATGTAAATATCAACGGGCAGGAATTTATCAATACCAGCGACCACGTTATAACCTTCCTTGAAAGGTCCGCCGCCGGAAGCGCAAGCGCCCATTGCCACAACGTATTTTGGTTCAGGCATTTGATTATATAAACGCACGATGACCGGCAACATTTTCTTGGTCACGGTTCCGGAGACCAGCATCATGTCTGCCTGTCGCGGCGTGGGGCGCATGACCTCCATGCCGAAGCGTGCCATGTCATAACGCGCGGTTTGTGCTGCGATCATTTCGATCGCGCAGCAAGCCAACCCGAACATTAGCGGCCATACCGATGACCGTCTGCCCCAATTGTACAGGCGGTCAAGCGTGGTGATTGCTACAACATCCTGCATATCTTCTGGAATGTCGTAGTTGGGTAAACTTAATTTTTCATTGTCCATGAATGTTCTCCTCGAACCAGTCTTGGTAGATTGCATATAGGATGTCGTCGTTTACAAGGGCGAGGTCATCCTCAAATTCATTAAGTTGGATTGTCCATTGATAGATCTGCCCCAGTGAAACTTCCTCGAGATCGACTTCGGGATGCTGGCGGCGTAATTCCAAAGCGATGGCAAAAGTGGATTCCCAGGTAAATGTCATTGACAGCAGCGCTTTGATGGACAGGTACTTTTTATCACAAGGTCGGATTATAGCAGGATAGGAGGATACGTCAACTTATTTATGCAAATATTTATTTGCATAAATAAAAAAGTGAGTATAATCATATTGTGATTATGACAATACCGTATTTCCATCTTGGTAACAA
>JFJP01037896.1_pt1 | contig 21439 bp, 22 predicted proteins | sample 431651 | NCBI WGS metagenome assembly JFJP01 (sample SAMN02602958, study PRJNA72255) | Microbial mat metagenome, whole genome shotgun sequencing project. | biome: fresh water; feature: sink hole; material: water; isolation source: purple microbial (photo- and chemosynthetic) mats found in...
TGGTAGGAGCCTGCCAGGCCTGGAACACGTCGCCACCGTACTCACCGCCTGGGGTAGGGGTCGGCACCTGCGTCTGGTAGCCCGCGCTCTGGTTGGTCTGCCCGAACTGCTTGTTCGCCAGCATGCTAGCGCCCTGCGAGTACGCGCCCTGTGCGAGCCCCATCTGGCTGAGCCGCAGCTGAGCCTGCTGCGCAGCGGCGCCCATGCCGGCCTGCTGCGACTGGCCGAGGGCGGCGTTGTTGCCCTGCATGCGGGCAGTTTCGACCTGCCGCATGCGCGCCTGCGCGGCGGGGTCATTCAGCCCAATGCCAGCAGCCGCGAACTGCTGCCGCTGCATGTCGGCCATGGCGCCGGCCTGGGCGGCGTTGGCGTCGGTCATCTGGGCATACTGGTTCGACTGCACGTTGGCCGGGTTGAGCGCATCCAGGGCAGCCGTGACCCGTGGATCGTCATTGATCGCGTTGCCCTGTCCGAACGTCGCGTCCATGACCTGGGTTTCGGCCTGCTTCTGCGGGTTGACCGCTGCGCCGTCTGATGCCCGCTTGGCCGCACTGCGCTGGTTGTAGGCATCGTACAACTTGGCCGTAGCCGCCCTCTCCAGATCCGCATACATCTGCGAGCGCCGGCCTCCGAGGGGGCTGTAGCCCTCACGCCCGGCTTTGGTGCGGGCGGCTTCGGCGCCGGCTGCCTGGGCCTGGGTGGCTTCGTACGCCGCTTTGGCCTTGGCCGCTGCTGCGGGGTCATGCTGGTAGCGGTCGTATGCGATAGCCATGGCTCAGATCCTAGTAGAACTGGGGTCTTGGGGAAGAGGCCACTTGCCTAGCGGGCAGCGGCTCGACCAGACATCTGGCTTACCCTCGCCAGCGCAACCACAGCCCGAGGCTGTGCAGCGGAACTCGCGCAGGGAGTCGCACGATTGGCAGATAGACCGGCGAGCTTCGGCTAGCGCCGGGCCAGTCGGGCGCGGCGGAACGTCTGGGGAGTCCCATGCTTCCGACCCATCATCCCGCCGCACCAGCCAATCAAGCAAGGGTAACGGTGCCGTCATCGTAAACCGTTATCGTATTCGTTTGGGTAAAGCAGACGATGGTTCGCGCATAGCTGCCGATTGAACATCCCGTATCGGAGCCGTCGATGGCCACCGCAACCGTGGATGATCCAGCCGAGAAATGGTGATTGCTCAGAGCGATCGTGACCGACCCAGACCAGACTCCATCCCGTAGTGCCCCCATAACATCAACACTCTTATTTATCCAGGTGAGCGTTGTTCCGCAGACCGTGCCGGTGCCGGTAGCATTGGAAGTGACGTAGGAGTCCGTACCGGGGGACGGATCGGTGCAGTACGGAAATCCGCTACCTACCCATCCTCGTGATGCGAAGTTGATGAACTGGTTGGTTACACCAGACGAATAAATAGTAAGCTTACGGAACGCTGTTCCGTTGAACCAGTGACACCCCAGGCACGTAGTGAACCCCTGGCGCAGCATAGCCACCATATTAGTACGTCGCCGATCCTAGGACGAGCATTTTCTTGGCCACGCCCGCCTCACATACGTCGATTTCGCGCACCGATAGGATCTTGCCAGCCGTGGTGACCAGGCTCGGGTCAAGCACGATGGCCGAGGCCGATGTCGTGTTCCCGATTGTGAGTGACCCGGCGTTACTCGTGTCTCCGAGCGTTATCGTGCGACTGAATGACAACGCAGGCGCCCCCGTGCAGGCGAGCACCTGATTGGCCGCTCCTGAGATGTCCGCTACTGCCCCGGTGGAGTTGGTCGACCGCCCGATGACACTGCACGCACTACCGTCCGCCTGTTCGGCGCGGGCTACCTTGGCCCACGTCAGTATGCTGCTGCGCCTACCGAGAACGGTGTTATCTGACGAGGAGACTATCGGCCCCGGCTTCGCCGCCGAAGCCGAGGCGTTGCCGAACACGCTCGCCGCCGTGCCCGCGGATACCGTGGCCATCTTGCCGTTCGCGTCAGACGCGGCCGGATCGTAGACGTTGAGATCCCCGACCACCGGGCTGCCTTGGAACCACTCAAACGTCGCCCACCGGGCGACGGTTTTGTTCCACCACAGGAACAGATCGGGCTGGCTGCCACCCGATACCGACCCAACTGACGAATCCAGCGCCGCGCCCAGCAGTTTCTCGACCGTGTTCGCGCCAGAGGGGCCAGTCACATCGCCGGCCAAGGTCGTAGGTCCGCCGCCCACGCCCACGCCCCCGGAGCCGACCGTAACGACGCCCTGGTCGACCGATGGGATCGACGCGGCGGCGTTCAACGGCTGCCCCGACACGTTCACCCCGGTCGCAGCCGCGATCTTCTGCAGGGCGATCATCAGCACTTCGATGTCGCGCTTGACCAACGACATGCCGACCTCATCGAACTCGGCCGCGCCTGAGCGCCAGGGGATGCCGTCGCCGCTCATTCGCCCGCCCCCGGAACATCCTTGACCGCGTCCGTCGCAGCTAGCCGCATCGACAGGAGCCCGAACGGGGTCGTAGGCTCACGGGCTTCGAAGCGCACCTTGAGGCAGCGGCTATAGTCCGAGGCCAGTGGCACAGGGACGAAGCCGAGCCCGGCACCGCCGTCAGCCGCGACGGTCATGTACGTCGCCCCATTGAGGTACGTCACGCCCGCGGGCGGGGTGTCCCCGGTGTCACAGGTGAGCACGTTCGGTGAGGCGCTGAAATCCTTGAACACCTGCACCCGGTAGGACCGAGCAGCCTGGGCGGGTTCGAACTCCAGCATCAGATAGCAAAACTGCTTCGTCTCCTGCAGGCCCGGGTCCGCGATCCAATCGGTTTCCGCGACCACCGGGGCCGCGCCGACGAACGCTACGTCCCCGATTGCCATGGCTGGGGAGAACGCCGAATTGATAGTGAGCGAGTTGGCGCCGTAGCCGGTGATCAGCCGCGTCTGAGTGCCAAAGGTCAGGTGCCCGCCGACGTAATCGCCCATCGCTTCGACCGTCGCGACGGTCGAGGTTGACGGGGCCGACGCCGTAGCGGTCGTGACCGTGGCTACCCCGTCGAGGTAGCCCCGGTATTCGCGCCACATATACCCATTGGCGAACAGGTAGTTCTTCTGGTAGGCGTACACCGCACCGATCACTTCGTGCGAATAGGTGCGCGTGGACCACTTGCCTGTGCCCAGCGCGTAGGTGATAGCCCGCTTCGGCTCGGTATCGCCCAGAGCGGTGAAGAACCAGGTGATCGACTTGTCCTCTTGGTTGTACTGCCCATAGCAGTCGCCGACCTGATCTGGGTCGAGCGTATCTTCCAGGAACGGGTCGATCTCCAGACTGATCGGCTCCGGATTCATCGCCCGGATCTTCCAGGCACCGCCGGCCCCGAGGCCATAGAGTACGTTGTTCACCGCGACGAGGCACCGCTGATTCCAGAGGCCCTTGTCGGTCGGGATGCCGAGCACGGTCCCGAGCGAGGGATCATCCGCGTAGGTGAACCGCGCCATGCTGTACTGGGTGAACAGGTACAGGTCGCCCATGAACGACGCCGCGCCGATCACCAGTTCGTTGGCCTCCATCTGGGCCAACTTGCGGGAGTACACCGTGATGTCCCAGGACTCCGGGTAGCCTGGCCGCGACCAGCCCAGGAGCTTGCCCGACTGCTGGATGCCGAACAGCCGCGACCGGTGCTCCAGGATGAGATCGAACTGCGGCATCGGGTTGTGGCCGTCATCACCGTACACCAGCGCCGGGGTGCTGGCGCTGATCTGGATGTCGTTGTAATCGAACACAACCGACGTAGCTGCCATCGCGACTTCGTACGCGGCGTAGAACGCCGAGCCGTTGGCCAGGGTCGCTTCGACCACGATGTAATCCGCCCATCCCCCGGCGTCCCGGATGATGTCGGTACCAGAGGTGCCGATGCTGAACGTCACCCGGTCATTCGCTACCACCGTCTTGGTGATCGCGCCGCTCGGGTTCGACAGGTAGCCTGTGGTGTAGTTCTTGTACCGGTAGCGGAACAGGTGCGCGCCAGCGACCATCGACCCGGCCGCGGCGGTGACCGTGCCGACGCCGATCGTCCCGGCTGGGGCCGTGATCCCGGGCGTGCGCGCTGCGTTGGTGGTATCGTCCAGTACGAACGGGCCGGCCGCGCCGTTCGACCAGTAGAGCCGGCCGTTGTAGCGGGCGAACGTGCCCTGGGCCGCGCTCAGAGTCGCCTTCGACGCGCTGACCGCGAACGTCGAGGGATTGACCAGCCGCAGCGTGTTGTCGGTCGCGTGCACGGCGATCTGGCCGCCGTACGGCGAAGCTGACCGCCCGCTGATCGCAGCCTGCCGCAGGTATCCCGGGCGCCGCCGCAGCACGTCGCGATCAACATGGCTGCAGTTGTCGAGAACCGAGAACCCATCACCGATGAGCCCGGCGCGATAGTTGACTCCGGGGAAATCAGCCACGGGGACGTTGCCTCCAGGTACGGCCGAGACGCATGTCGAAGGCGTCTGTATCCTCCAGGGCGTTGCCTGCACTGGTCGGTTCGCGATCGGTGGTCCTGGCGCGAGCCAGGGCCTCTTTGTAGCGGCCCATGATCACGCCCGCTTCGCCGCCTGCGCAGGAGCCGTAGCGGTTGACCACCTGCACGTCGATGGCGCGGCGCAGGACTTCGACCTGGGCCGGATCCCAGTCGGCGATGTCCGCGCCGCTGGTCAGCGAGGGCGGCTGCGCGTAGTAGGTGAACGCCAGGGTCGCGTCCGCGCTGGGGTACGGATACAGGCACAGGTTGCCAGCATGCACCGTCCAGCAGCTGGGAAACTGCTGGCCGTAGATCATGGCGCTCTGCCGCTGGAAGAACACTTCCGGGGAATCCGGATTGCCACCCCAGGCCCACCGCTGGAACGGAATCAGCTGGTGGAACCAGAGCGTGTTGTCGGGCAGCGCGTACTCGTCCCTGAACAGATTCATCGAGTACGATCCGGTGGTGCCGACCCAGGGCGCGTCGAGCGTCAGCTGGGTATCGGAGTCGCGGGTCAGCACGTCGATCACCTGCGACTGCATGAACGCCCGGCCCTCGGCGGCCCAGGAAGCGAACGTGCCCGCCGTGGTGACCACTGCGCTGCTCTGGGTCAGCGTCACGGTGTAAGTGACCGCCCCCTTGAGCGCCAGATAGCCGCGCCGCAGCAGCCAACTCCACTGGCCTTCCTTGGCCAGCATTTCCAGTGCGTCCTGCACGCCCTGCTTGCGCTCGGTATCCGCCTTGTTGCCGCTGACATCGCGAGCCTGCCGCGTGAAGTAGGCCCAGAGCTCGCTCGCCGCCAGCGGATTCAGTGTCGATGCGGTCAGCGCCAGATCGGTGCCAGGGCCGGCCGCGATCGTCCCGCTGCCGCTGATGGTGATCGAGCCCGAGGCGCTGGTGTAGCCCGCGGCCTGGATGGTGATGCCGTAGGTGCCGTCGGCCGTGAAGTAGACCGGACCCCAGAGGCCGAGCGCACTGGTGGTGAGTACCGCGTACACCGCCGAGCCGCTGGTGATCACCACGGTCGCGCCCTGGAGCGGGCTCGCACCAGACATGGCCCGGCCGTTCGACGCCGTCGCGGTGAACGCCACGCCCTGGGTCGAGGGCAGGCCGTCGGTATTTACGACGTAGGTCTGCTCCCAAACGCGGGCGACATCGGCAGGATCGGTGATCGACAGATTGTAGGTGCCGTCTATCGCGACGAAGCCCGTGGTCGCGTTGATCAGGATCGCGTAGAGCCCTGGGTTGTTCGCCGCACTGACTTCGGAGATCGTCAGGCCAGCGACCGCGAGGTTCGCGCCGTCTTTGCTCAGGCGCGTGGTCCAGCTGGATTTCCCGGTGACGCCGGCTCCAGCGACCGAGAGGTACAGGAAGGCGTCCCGCCAGGCCGAGCCCCGCGGAACATAGACGGGGGTACTCATTGGCGGGGATCCTAACGAAAGCGCCGCCCTGGGCAATCCCAGGGCGGCGCGGATTCAATCGACGGCTCAGTGCCTTAGATCAGGCCCTGGAGCAGCGCCCGGGTCGGCTGCGAAGCCGTGCCAGAGCCGGTGACGCGGGTCACGGCGAACAGCGCGCCGCCCGTGGTTGCCGCATAGGTCGGACTCACCGCGGCGCACTCGCCCGTGGTGGTGTGCGTGGTCAGGCCGGTGCCCGCGGCAACCGAGGTCGCCGTGATGATCGGGGTCGCCTCGCCGCCCACCTGGATGTAGAAGAAATCGCCCAGGATGAGGCCCGCAGCGCCAGCCGAGTTGGTCTGGCCGGCCGGAACAACGCCGGACACCCCGACGGTGGCCGCCGTGGTGGTCGGAGCCACCAGATCGCTATTGCTGGTGAACAGATAGGCCGAAGCCGTGGTGGCCGCGGTCAGGTTCGCGCTGATCGTTACGCTGGTGTTCGCGGTGAACGCCGTGACCCAGGCGCCGGCCGGGACGCCGATGCCCGAGACGCGCTGGCCGATGGCCACGCCGGTCGTGCTGGAGAACAGGATGACGTTCTGGCCCGCGGCGCTGACCGATGCGGTGAGGCCCGCAGCGGCGACCGCGAGGGAGCCGATGACCAGCACCTTGTTGGCCGCGGCGGCGATGGTGGTGGCCGAACGCACCATGCGGTAGGTCTTGCCGTCGACCACGATGGTCTTGCCGAGGTCGCCGGCATGCTCGGCGCGAGCCGAAGCCGAGCCGATGTTGATGGTAGGATTGGGGAAGGACATGATGTGGATTCCTCGGGGACTTTACCCCACTTCGCCCGGCTGGCTGGGTACACCCCAGCCAGCCGAACTACTGGATGATTAGGTCGCGGCGTAGCGGCGGACGCAGCCGAAGTAGCGGGGCTCGGCGGTCAGCTGGCCGGGGATGGTCGCGCTGACGGCGTAGCCGCGGCGCTCCGGGATGAAGTTGATGGCGGTTTCCATCAGCCCGGCTTCCTCGCCGCTCACCTTGAGCGGGCTGCCATTCTCCTGGTCCTTGTACAGCGGCTGGACCTGGAGCTTGAGCTTGCTCATGTTGCCCGAGTAGGCGGTGTAGGCGCCCATGAGGGCCTCCCAGCGCCAGAACATGCCAGCGTGGTACAGGCCCTTGAGGGGCTCGTAGCCGTAGTCACCGGTATCCGGGGAACGCTGGCTGGGCATGACGAACACCTGCTCACGGGAGGCCTTGCGGGCGCCCAGGAAGCGGTAGTAGGCCTTGTCCAGCAGGCCGAAGTTCGGCAGCTGGCTCGGGTCGTTGTCGCCGAAGCGGCTCAGACGGTCCACCAGGTGCTGCAGGATCACTTCGATCACGTCCGCTTCGTCGTTCGCGGCGCTGGCACCGGCCCAGCCGCTGGACGAACCGTTGAGCATCACCGGCTGCCAGGCGTCAGCCTGCAGGCCGTCGATGCCGGTCAGGCCGTTCGGGGCGAGCGACAGGCCGCCGTAGGTCTGCGACACGGCGCAGGCTTCCAGGTCGGCAACCGCGACGGCCGAGCCGGTCGAGGCTTCGGTGTTCGGGTTGAAGCCGTTCAGCGCGCCCGAGCCCGAGGTCGGGAGCAGGAACGAGGGGATGCCGTAGATCGGCAGGCCCTGGCCGACGTAGCCGGGGCCGTACTGGCCCAGGATGTCGGCGAGCAGACCGCCCTGGGCGATCAGCAGGTCACGGAACAGAGCCGGGATCTCGGTGTCCTTGAGGCGGACCAGGGCCTGATCGCCCGAGTTCCGGCGCAGGAGGCCGCGGTCGATGGTCAGGGCGTTGATCTTCTCACCCCAGGAGAAGTTCCAACGCTGGTGGCGGACCTTGGGCACGAACAGGGCACTGATGTCCTGGCCGGGGGCCGAGGTCTGGGGGAGGTAGCGACCGGCCTCGATCGGGCCGGAGAGGGTGTCACCGGTCACGTCGTGGACGATGCAGCCCTTGGCCTTCATTTCCTTGAAGAACCAGGTGTTGAACGAAACGCCATCCCACGCTCCGCGAGCGTAGTTGGCAATGGTGGTGGGGGTGAGGGCGTCGAGGATACCGGCCATGGGAGTGTGCCTTTAGGCTTGATTGGTGAAAGAGTCGAGGATGCGGTTGAACGCCGCAGTACCGGGTTGGACACCGCGCTTGGCGGCTTCCTTCACGGCGAGTTTGTAGGGATCAGCGGGAGCGGAGGCAGGGTCCGTTTGCACGGTCTGCTGGGCGCGGCCACGAACCAGACGAGTCTGCTCCTGGGCGTGTTGCATCTGTCGCTCTGAGCCATTCAGCTTGCGGTACATCATGTCGGTCGCAGCGCGGAGCTTCATCAACTCCATCGCTTCCTCGTACGGCACCCCCTTCTGCAGCTTCTCGTTCAGATAGCCTGCGTACTTGGGATCCTTGAGGATGGGCTGCAGATGCGGAGCCGAGAAGTCTCGGTCGACCTGCTGCTGACCCTGCATCTGCTGCTGCACCTGCTGCATCGCCTGCTGGACACCCCGCTGGATGAGCGGGGCAAGCGTCGTCTCCGGGTCCGAGAAGAACTCGGTCTGGAAAGCCTGCATCGACTCGCGGAACTGCGAGAGGTTTTGCTGCTCCTCCGGGGTGACGCCCGCCATGATGGCTTCCAGGGCCTGCTGCTTCTGTTCTGGAGGCAGCTTGTCCGCCGCCTGGACCTGGCGATGGATGGCTTTGCTGCGTTCCAAGAGGCCCCGGAACTGTTGGTGTTCCGGATGACTCTTGTCCCACAGCTTCGGCGGCACCATTTCCTTCTGCTTGCGGAACTCCTGGAGCTCCGACTGCATCTTGGTCAGGTGCTGCTGATACTGCTGGTGCCGACGATCGGAGTACGACTGGAGGTTGCTGTAGCGATCCTTCCAGTCCACCTCGGGCTCGCCGGGCTGGGTCTGATTCTGTACCTGCTGAGTGGTTGTCGAAGGAGCGGCAGTCGCATCGGTGCCGGGGGCATCGGTGGTCTGGGCGTCCTGCGGCTCCGGGGCAGCGGGCTGCGAGGTGTCGGCCGGGGCCGAGCTCGCTGCGCTGGTATCCTGCGCTGGATCGTCGGCGGTCATGGTAGCATCGTCGGGCATGGTGTCAATCCGGACCGGGTTTGTGTGGGTTGGAGGGCGGGACAGACCGGTCGGCCGTCATCCCTTCGGCAGTCAGTACACGACTTCCGTGTGCAGGCCGCGCTTGTGGGCTTTGTCGATCAGGTGCTGGCGGTTCTTGCAGTAGGCGCTCCGGTCGATTTTCTTGCCTCGAGTGCGCTGCAGCTGGCCGATGTACCGGCCCCGGCCGTTGTTCTCCGTGGACCAGTCCTGCACGTCACCGCGGATCGCACAGGACGTGACCTGGCGCGCCATCGTCCGCGTGCAGACCGGGCAGGCGTGCTGGTCGCGGTCGGCGACTCGCTCGACCGCGTCCTCGGTGTGGTGGCAGTGCAGGCACTCGTAGGCGTACGTCGGCATGTGTCCTCAGATCGTGGGGGTTCCGCCGGACGGGCCGGCTTGCGGGCCTTTCTCGGGCGTGCCTTCGTCGGCGTCAGGCTCAGGCGGGGGCGGCGGCATCATGGCCTGGTTCACCTGCATGTCGCTGACCGCCTGGGCCTGGGCAGCGAACTTCGCCGCGGCGTCCTGGAAGTCGCGGCTGTACTGGTTGACCTTGGCGAACTCCTGGGCGATGGCGGCGACGAGGCCAACGCCTCCGGGCACAGTGGCGATCGCCGGGGCCAGCTGGTTCAGGGCAACGTTCAGGTTGTCCACCTGCTGCTGGGGGCTCAGCGGACGCATCGAGCCGGCCGCGACCTGCCGGGCCGCGTCGTTGATCCACTCGTCCATCGACACCAGCTGCTCGGGGCCAAGCTGCTGCTCGGCCTGCTGGTCCATCATGGCCGGATCCGGGGGCGGCGGGGGCGGCATCATCGGATCCATGCCCATCGACATCGCCTGCATGGTGTTCTGCTGGATGATCATCTGCTTCGTCTCGGCGCGCATCTGGCGCTCCTGCGCCACGACTTCCGGGGGTGCCAGGGTGCCCCACATGGCGCCGGCCTGCGGGCCGAACTTCCGGCTGATCTCCTCCGGGCCTTCGATGAACCGGGCCGCGAACAGCGTCTTGCGGGTGAGCCGCGACATGAACTGCTCCATGCGCGCCTGCATGTTCGACACGCGGCTCTGGCTCGACTGCGAGATCATGTTCGCGGTCGCGGCGTTGCGGATCTGGGTCGGCGTGGTGCCGGTGTACAGAACCTCGTACAGCCCCGAGGCTTTCTCAAACGCCTGGCCCACGATCGCGGCGAACCGTTCGAACTCCTCGACTCCGGTTTCGAACTTGAACTGCTGCACCAGGTCCGAGAGCTTGAGCGTCGAACCGTTGACCGTCACTTTGACGATCTCCATGTCCTTGCCCTTGAGGATCTTCACGATCTGGTCGTCTTTGATGCCCTGGCCGTTCTGCGTCAGCACGACGAGGGCTGTGCGCGTGGTGACGCGCATCTTGCTCAGATAGAGCGTATAGATCCAGTTGAGCGCCTTGATGTGGCCGATGCTGGTTTCCAGCGGAGCGGCTGGCCAGAGGCAGCCCGGCTTCTCCAGGGGGTCGAACCACTCGCACGGCCAGAAGTCATCATCGAAGAACGGGATCTCCCACGGCTCGACCGCAATCAGGATCTTATCCGAGAAAATGTACTTGGCCGGGCCTTCGACCTGGGCCATCATCGCCTGAGCTTCCTCGTCCTTCCCGACGCTCGGCGCGTAGTGCGTGAGCGGCACCAGTGACCAGACCTCGTAGTATTCAATGAGCTCGCTCGCGGGCTCATAGGCCTTCGCGTCACTGGGCTTCTCGCTGTGCTTCTCGATCGCGGCGATCGCATCGGCGCGCTCCGTATGCTCGGACGAGACTTGCCACCGAGGACGCAGGCGCCGCCGGGACACCCAGTTGATCTCCTCGCGATTCTTGGCGTCCGGGTCCAGGAGCAGGTTGTCGACGGTGTCGAACACCGACTGCACGACGCCCTTGCGCCCGTTGTGCCCCGTCCACATGACGCCGCGGCCCCCGAGCAGGGCTTCGTAGACCATGCGCGTGCCATGCGTCTGCAGGTCGCCCTGGCGGAAGGCATAGTCGGCGTACTGCTCCTCGATCTTGTGCCGCTGCCGCTGGGTCGGGGTCGCGAACTCAGCCGACTGCACCATGGCTTTCGGGTTGGTCGGATACAGCGCCGCGCCCATGATCTCCAGGAACTCAGCGGCTTTGGCGATCTTCGCCTTGAAAAACATTTCTTCCTGTACGTCCTGGTACATGAACGCGAAGTCTTTGTCGTAGGCGTACTTCCTAAGCTCATCCCGCATCTTGAGGTGGGGATCCCGCGCAGCCTTCGCGGCGTCGATCAGGCGGCACAGCACTTTGGCGATCTTCGCGCCCGGGTCCGTGGAGGCATCATATGGCATGGTCGGATCCTAGTGGGCGGTCACTTGAGGGCAATGAACTGACCCAGGGTGAGCCCGCTCGCCCCGGTTTCAATCGCGTACACGTCCTCGGGGGTCATCTCAATACTGCCATGCGTGGTAGTTGGCCCGGCCTTGCGGATACTGGTGCCATCGCTGCGGCGCAGGACGCCGCCTGTGATCATGAGCGTGTTTACAACGTCGATGTTGTGGATGTGGAGATCGGCAATGGCCACGTCAACGGTATAGCTACGGGCGTTGATGGCGTCTACGGCCCGGAAGATGGAGCGGATGCCGTTGTCGGTCATCAACTGCACCTTGTACCACGCGAAGAACTCGGGGCAGGTTAGCTCATTGTCCAGTTCGTCGGCGTCGGCCTCGATATTGATATCATCCAGCGTCAGGCCGGTGATCGTGGCGCCGTCGATGGCGTTTGTCTCGTAGACGGTGCATGGAACCTGCGTGACGGTCAGTGATGCGCCAAGGTTCGTCAGCGTGCCGGATGCGCTGGCTTCCTGCTCTGCGTCCAAGCCAACAGCGTAGGCTACGTCAGCACGAATCGGCAGGTCTGTGGTCCAGCTCAGGCGCGCAACGAACCCCGATGCCCCGGCGCTACCGATCGCAAGCTCCGCGCTGGTGTCGGTACGCACAACGCGGACCTTGCTGCCGTTGCGACAGGCGACGGTCACTGGGACGCTGGTGCCGGTCGAGTCCTGGTAGACGAGTGTCGCGGACGGCGCTCCACCGTTGACGAAGCTGATCGTGGAGGATGTAACCAGACCATTGTGCCTCGCCCCAGCGGAGAGGATGCAGTTGTCTACCACGATCGTCATTGCCGTGGACGCGGTTAGCCCGTCAGACGTGACCGGCTGGACGCCAATGCTCGGGTATTCAAGCTGCGTCTGGATCGGTCGTGTCTTGTACGCCTTCATCGCGTCATATAGACCATCGAGCGTGCTGTCCGCCACGACGGTCAGCGTATTTCCTACGACTGTGAACGATGACGCCAGCTTGGCTACGGCAGCCGATTCGGCCAGTGTTACATTGGTATCGGCCAGAAGTGCGGTGGAGATCGGGAGAACACCCAGTCCCTTCGCTGCGGTGTCGTTCAGGAGTCGGTACACGTTGGCATACGACCAGATGTGCAGGTCAAAGAGGTCGGCCCCTGCGACAGCCGTCTTGGAGCAGTAATCCCGAACAACAGGTTGCGAGACTCCGCTGGGCGCAGACTTCCCATGCATAACGTACAGGAAAAAGTCTGGGGTCACACCCGCACCACTGGTGCTCTGAATGTACACGTTATCAGATAGCTGATTCGCTATATTGAGAACGTCGACCCGTGCGCCATTATTGGTGTCGCGCACGTACACGACAGCGCCCGGTATGGCGGCCCCTGCGGGTGTCCTAGCCGTGACATTGAGGTACTTCCGTACAGTAATCCAGCGATTGCTGCCGGGGCCGCCAGAGGAATTACCACTGGTGAGGGTTACAGCCGTACTGAGCGGGTTGTTGAGGTACGCATTGATAACGTCCCAGTTGTCACAGGTCGCCGCGCTATCCAACGGGTTGAAGTCGCTCAGTGTGATGTTTGTGAAAGCTGAATAGGCGACTATCTGCACTCCTGTGTTGAATGGCGACAACCCAGACAGGCTACCGAACACACCAAACATGGTGAAGTTCATTCCCTGGCAGATGAGGCGGTTGACGTTGTAGGCTAGTAAGTTGCCGGTGCCGAACTCGCCCCACCGAGTCTGGTTGTAGTTAGACCGGATCCACCCGTCCGTGATGGTCACCGTCGCGCCCTTGTCTAGGAGGAAGGCCGCGGAGGCACTAGAGCCGTTTCCCGTGAGGCTGATTCTGCCGCCAGTGAGGGTGAACGTAGCACCAGTATTGATGCGGATCTCGGTCTGCGCTCCGCTCGTTACCCTGGTGGTGATAGCGTCATCGTACGTCGGCTTACCGTTAATGACGGAATTGATAATGAGCGCGGCCCCAGCGTTGACGGCGAACCCTGCTTGGATCGGCCCGACAATCGACAGGTCGATGCCTTGCGCCTTGGCGTCGAAGGTCAGCGACCCGGTGATGACGATCGTGCGCCCGGTGATAACGTAGATCGTCCTAATACCGGACACCTGCGTTGCCACCCCAGAAATACCCGCCAGACCGGACAGGCTCGTGTCGGTCCCTGACTGGGTGATGACCGTACCGGCCAAGGCCCAGCTCATGCTGCACCATCAGTGCCGGTGATCGTGAGGGTGTCGGTGCCGCTATTGTAGGTCGCCATGGGCTATCCGTATGTCAGGGAGGCCCTATTGGCCCACACGTTGTCATAAGAGGCATCACCATCAGCCCACAGCAGGGACTGCGGGTTTGCGCTGGTAAGCCTACTGATCTTCCAGACTGCTGACGCATCAGAAGATCCTATGGCTGCGTACCCAAAATACTGATACGTACCGGTGTCGTCGATGCGCACCGACTCGGGCGACGCGGTGGTCGCGACCGCGCCACCTTCGACCCAGACGTGCGGGACTTTCTTCCCGCTCGGCAGCCGGGTGGCGAGCGGGTCAACGAACGGCCCCGCTGCCATGGGCTATTCCAGTTCCTTGAGCAACTTGGCCTTGTGGTCCGCGATGCGCTTGGCGATCGAGGCTTCCTGCGCCGAGAGCTTCGTGATGCGCTCCAGGATCGACTGTTCATCCGCGGACGCAGTGGCGATCGCCTTGGCGATCTTCGCGACCTGGGATTCGGTGGCCTGTACTTTAGCTGCGGCTTCGGCGAGGATCTTCTCGCAGTTCTTCTGGACGATTGATTCGTCCGTCCGGGCCTTGCCCACGATCGCCGCGGCGTCGGCCTTGGCGACTTCGATCATCTTCTGGGCTTCACGGTGAGCGTGGTCAATGCTGGCCTGTGCCTTGGCCGCGTCAGCTTTCACGTCGGCCAGCTGCTTGTTCGCCGCAGCGACCTGGGCCTTGGCCGTATCCACGATCTCCAGGGCGTCGGGCAGGGAAGCGAGCGCGGCGCCGAGCTTGGCCAGGGCGCTGACAGGGAGATCACTCATGGCTGGCTCCGGCAAAGGTCTGGATGGAAGCGGCATCGTCCTCGCAGAGCACCTGCAGGAACAGCACCGGGGCGGGGAGGCGGTAGACGCCAGGCTTGGTGAACCGCACCTGCACGCCATCGAGCGTGCGCACCGGGACGAACGCGGCGCCGTCGAGGGATCCGAGGAGGATCACGGGCTTGGTCGTTTCCAGGACCGCGATCGTCGGGGTGCACAGGAAGGGGTAGGGAATCGTGAGCGGGAACGGGCCGCTCAGCGAGGAGAGGGATCCGCGGATACCCTCGATGCGGGACTTCTGGATAGGCATGGTGCCGGAAGCCTAGCGGCTCCGGCTACGGGTTCAACCTACCTAGACTTTCCCCTCCAGGCGACGACCAACAGCCCGATGAATACGAGGCCAGAACCACCAGCCCACCCCCACAGCCACCACCCCTCCAGCCAGAAGCAAGAGCCAGGAGTGCTGAGCGACGTAGAGGTAGGTGAGTCCGATCCCGACGGTGCAGGCACCTGCGATGCCGACGTAGGGCATGAACTTGGCGAGGAATCGGAGGGCCGGGACGAACAACGAGAGGACCGAGAGCGCGAGTCCCGCGACTGCGCAGATGGTCCCTGCCCAGACGAGCGTAACTCCAACCGATCCGAGGACTGTGGCGGGGTCGCCTGGGTTGGGTGTTTCTTTTCGTACCTCCCCGCATCCCAGCACCCAAAGGAGCGGAACGCTAAGTAGGAAAAGGATGGCTACGATGCGGATCACGGGTGCGGCCCTGGGATCTGGCCGCTCATCTTGATGACCCACAGCGCGCCGCCACCGAGGATTGGCACGGCCCAGAAGATCAGCGCGTCGATGATCTTACCCATGATGGGCGAGCGGTCCGCGATACTGACCTTCAGTTCGACCTGATTCTGGAGAATCTGCGCGAGGTCTTTCTTGATCGAGGCGAACTCGATCTTGCCGTCGGTCAGCGCCACGGCGTGCTGCGTCAACGCGACACCGTGGTCGTGGATGCGCTCATCCATGCTATCAAGGCGGTGCGCCTGCGTGCAGTCCGGATGCGGCGTCTGGATCGCTGAGTGGCTAGCCATGGTGGTGATTCTTCGTGGTTGCTTCGGCGCGGGCTTTTCCGCGCCGGGTTTTCAGGTCGTGGGGCAGGTAATCGCAGTGGTTGCACTGCAGCGCGAGGTTGTGACGGAGGCTGGAGACGAGGGGGCGCAGTGCGGTGTTCTCCGCACGGAGCCGAGCGTTCTCCTGTCGGAGACGCTCGATCTCGGTCACCAGATCCGTCATCGCGCTCACTCGGGTTTCGCTTCGGGCTCCAGGGCCTTGATCGCCGCCTGGGCTTCGCGCAGGAACGGGCCGCGCACGCTGGGGGCGAGGGTGAGGGAGTAGTCGTTCAGGGCCTGCGCGATGTACGCGAGAGCCTGAGCTTTGGGGTCGGCGGGTTCGGTCACTTGTTGTCCTTGGTTGCTTGCTGGGCTGCCCGGCGGGCAGCGTGGAGATCATCAGAGCCGCACGGGAAATCCGGCGTGTCCATGGCGTCGAGTTCGACCCAGATACGGGGGTATTCGCGTTCGATCTTGTGGCCGAGTTCGTGCATCGCAGCGGCAACGGCGAAGTCGCGGGGCGTATCGGACGGCAGCCGAATCTCCTGCGCAGCATGGTCACAGAACGCGCCGACGGACAATCCGGCCGGGTGCCCACGATCATGCGCGTCAGCGTTCACGCGGGCGATGCTGGACACGGTGACGCGCCACGGACCGGATGCGCCTTCGTTCAGGACGCGCACGGGACCGCAGCCGGTCAGGAGCAGGACTGCGATGATGGCGAGCATGAGGCGCGTCATGACTTGCTCGTAATCAGAGCAGACCCCAGCCGGTCCTTCTGGTAGTGCGCATCCAGGCCAAGCAGTGCACATCCGGCACCAGCCGACAGGGACAGCTTGAGCGTGGCGGTTAGGCACGAGCTGATTTTCCGGTTGACGCCAGTTAGTACCGCCGAGAAGTTGGCGGTTTGCGCCTGCCCCGCCGTCATGGCGGAATTGAAAGCAAGTGTCGTAGTTGCTGCGGCCTGCCGGGGCGATCCAGTTGCCACACTCAGCCACGTCGTAACGACCAGCGTCCATGTCCCGGTGTAGGTTGCACTCGTCGTAGGCGTCCAGTGCAGATGCGGCACAAGGTCGGTTCCCTCGGCGTAGTCGTGCGGTAGCTGCTGGTCAGGAAAAGCCATTACAGAGTTGTTGACGAATACGTACAACCACTCATCAGTCTGCACCGCCGTCAACGTCGCGGCAGCCGGGGCTCCTGGCGGATTGACCCCAGACCCGGACCAGCGCCAGTCGTCATAGTCTGGCACGATAAGTCGGGTATTGCTCACAGGATCACCCAATCCGTTCCGTTAGCGACGATCTGGAGCGACTGCCCTGCGGTCAGGACCACGGTTGTCGTTCCGTCGATGGTGTCAGCCCCGGCGCGGTTCACGGTCAGGTTTCCGGTGCTGCGGTTCTTGATGAACAGGACGCGACCGGACGCGGCGGCGGGCAGCGTGAACGTCTGCGTGGTGCTGCCGGTCAGCACGGCGCAGTGGTCGGTGCCGTCCAGCGTGGTGGTTCCGGCTGCGCTGGTGACCGAGCGGACGGTGATCTTGCGACCAGCGTTCGTGGTGAGGATGCCCGAGCCGTCGAAGAACGCGGAGACGGTCGTGCCACGGGTGAACTCGACGTAATCAGCCTTCGTGGCGTGAGCGTTTCCGAACAGGCGAATGTTGCCGCCAGCCGCGTAACCGTTGGACCCGGATATGTATATCGCGCCGTCCGCTCTTGAGCCGTTATAGATCGCGCCAACCTCGCCAGCAGACGGCGAGCGCAGTTGTATCGACCCGCCGTAGGTGGTTCCGTTTGGCTTGCCGATGTATATTGCAGAAACCCCATCAACAGACGCGCCAAGTACGGTTGCTCCGGCATCGTACAGCCCGTGCGCGTACGTCGTGGTCCGGATCCCAGGCGCGGAGGCGGTGCCGTTGGGGACGGTGAGGTTCTGCGCGGCGGTGATGCCAGTGGCAGTCCACTCCAGCACGGACGCTGTAGATGCGCGCAGCCTGCCGGTCGTTGGAGTTGCGTGCGCGCTGCCAAATATCTGGATATTTGCGCCGTTCGTTGACGAACTGCCAGCCGATATGCGGAATTCCGCATTTGTGCGGCTGCTATATATGTATCCAAAGTCGGCATCTACTGGCAGGTTAAATTGCAGACCTCCACCAAAACCGGACCCGGGAGCAAATAGCGACACAGCCTCGACGCCCGCAGCAGCAAGCCCGATTGAGGTGCTGCCCTTGCTGAATAGCCCATGCGCGTACGTCGTGGTCCGTATCCCCGGCGCGGCGGCGGTGCCGTTGCCTCCCTGAATAGTTGCGGCGGCAAGGACGCCTTGGTCAGTCAGCAGGGCGGCATAGACGCCAGATACGGCAAACCCGAGTGTAGTGCTGTTGAACCGATATAGCCCATGCGCCTCGCTCGTCAGCCGGATCCCCGGCGCAGCGGCGGTGCCGTTGGGGACGGTGACTGCGCCGGTGCAGGTGACCGGACGGGCGAGGGTGATGGCACCACCGGCTGCGCGGACGATTGAGATAGGATCATCAATAGCGGCACCGGCATCGGTCCGGGCGCGAACACGCCAGAGTGACCCGCTGTCTGACCCAGACTCGGTTCCACCTGACGAGAATATCCAGCGAAGCACACCGCTGACCTTCCAACTGAAGTCTTTATCCGCCGATGTTCCATCGAAGTTAAGACCGACAACGCCGGTTCCATCACCGACAGTCAGCGCGCCACTTCCGTACTTGAACCGTACATCATCCGTCAGCAGCCCGCCCGTGGTGACGTAGGGGACGCGACCGGAGGTGAGTCCGCTAGCCTTTAGCGATACCGCCTGGACTTGGTTGGATACCGTTAGGTTCCCAGATCCAGGGTCGGTCCCAGCGGCCCCCAGCACCCATCCACCACCAGCGAAGAACGTTCCGTATGTAGTTCCTGAGTACCGAAACTCTAGGTTACCGGCGCGTTGATCGATGAACGCCCCTGCGCTATATGCCCCTACGACTAACTTCAGTGCAGAGTTGGAGGAGAAAGTTATGTCAGCCTGGCCGGTAACGTGGCTGCTGAATACGGCGCATCGGATAAGCGCGCCGCTGCCCGTGGCGGTCCACGCTGGCATTGTTTGCGCTGCTGTGAATACGTTGGCGACTTCAAGGCCGGCGACGGTGATCGCGGCGTCAGGGAACGTCGCGGTCCTGGCGGTGGTGCCGGTTTTGGTGAGGGTCAACAGCCCGGTGATCCCGGTTGCCGTCACTCCCGGCTGGCGATCTTGGAGGGCTTCGTCCATGCCCGGGAGCCTATCTACAGGTCCACTTCGGTCCAGCCCGTCGTGCGGGCCTTGCGCCTGCAGCTGCTCATCGCCAGGTGGCGCTGGTACGGATCGGTGATCTCGGCGACCGGCGCAGCCGGGGCCATCTGCGGCGGCTGGCCCGGGTCGATGATGATCCGGTCGGCGACTCCGCAGCCGCCCTCGGGATTCCAGGCCGGCCGGTGCATCGCAAGGTAGCGGATGCAGTCCAGCAGGTCGTCGTCTTTCTTCACCACGCCGCCCTCGCCCGTGAACTTCGTCGCCTCTTTGCCCCGGTAGGCGAGGAACTGCGACTTGAGAATGCCCAGGCCGTTCTCCTCGGTTGGCGGATCCAGGATCAGCAACGGTGCGGCGGTCGCGTCGTAGGGATCCGGATCGAGGTAGTGCCGAACCATGTTGATCCCGGCTTCGCGCATTTTCTTCGCCATGTGGTAGCCGAAATGCGGGGCCATCTGCTTCCGAGCGAGGATCTTGATGAACTCGTCGATCACGGTCGAACCGAACTTCGACTGCGTGCGGGCGGCGTAGTCGTAGACGATGCCAGCCAGGCGGCGGCCGCGCAGGTATTCGTCCAGGACTCGAGCATCGAACTCCAGGGTCTGCCGGGCGTGCCACCAGGACTTGACGCAGCGCATGGTGATCGGCGCGTTCTCGTCCAGGGCGACGATCTGCATCCCCGTCGGGTGATCCATTCCCGGGTCATAGCCCAGCCAGAGGTTCGTCCGCGGGCTGACCTGCAGGGGCTGGGCGGCGAGGTGCCGATCGTCCTTCCACTGCTCGCCGTAGACCAGGATCAGATCGGTTGCGTCTTTCGTTCCGTCTACTCGGACCTGGGACTGGCGAGCGCCCAGGAACTTGCGGGCTCCGGCGATCGCTTCCTTCGAGATCGCGGGATTATCTCCCGGCGGAATGTAGAAGTACGATTTCGCCGGGGTGTTCTCTTTGCAGTAGTTGCGGAACTTGATGTAGCCGTCGGTCGAGGTCGTGGGAGTCGCCGACCAGCTGATCCCACCCATCCACGGCGCTTCTGCCGCGGAGCGGGCGTCCTGGCCGCGCATGAACAGTTCATCCAGGAGCTTGGTCGAGCCCGCGTCCTCGTCGAAGTAGCACAGATCGAGTTTCTGCCCCTGGAGGCGCTCCCAGACGTTGTCTGCCGCGGACCAGGAGAACAGGATGTCGGCATACTTGGTCTGGGCTGAGTACGGGACGTGCACGCCGACCTTGAGGTAGTCGACGTTCACTTCGTTCGTCGGAATCAGCGGCAGGTCGTGGAACTTGCCCGGGAGCTCCGAGGCAGTGAACAGCTTTCGGCCGAATACGTTCGCGGCCTGCTGCCGCGTATTGGTCATGACGAGTATGCGCAGGCGGCGGTGGATCTTCCGCCACGGATGGAGCCCCCGGGCGATGTAGGCGAGGTCGACGGCGTTGCAGGCGGTCTTACCAGCCCGGTTTCCGCCCAGGATGACGCGGAACGGGGAGTCAGACTGGAGAAACGCCAGCTGCACTGGGCTCGGTTTGAAGCTCAGGAGCGGATCCTGGGCTTTCAGTTGCGCGAGAGTCGGATTCGCGGCCTTCGGTCCGGGCTTTGCCATTGGTTTCGTCCTCTGCGATCATGTCGGCGAGCGTCGGCATGGCGGTGATGCGGGTATTCTTGTTCTCGGCGATACGGATCATCGCGTTGATCTTCTTCTGGGCCGTCTCGGACTGCATGGCGGTGATCAGCAGGCGGTTCATCTCGCCCGTGACGGTTCCGGCTTCGTCTCGGATGGCATGTACGAGCTTGGTCATGGTGCTCATGGCCATGAACTTGTCCTTCGGCGTGGTCGCGGCCAGGTAATCGTCCCGGGCGGCGAACAGCAGCTGCAGTTCGACCGGATCATCCGGCCGGGCATGCGGCTCGGTGAACAGATTCATCCGGTCGAGCCTGGAGTTCAAGGCCCGGCGGGTAGCCGTCAGAGCACTGATCGTGTCCTTGACGTAGGCGGGGCTCAGCGGCGGCGGAGCTCCGGCGGTAGCCCCCGGCGCAGTGGGTTTGTATGGAGATGGGTTCATATGATACTCTTCCTTACAACTTTCCTTGAAAGTGGCTTTTCTATTTGCTCTATAACAAATAGGATAAACTAGTTACTCTCTCTTTCTAGGGATCTTTCTAAGAGTCTAAGGATCTAAGGATATAAGGATAATAAATATAAGTCTATTAATAGCAAGGGCCGAACTTTTCCTTAGAACTTTCGCCACGGATCGGCCATCTAAGGATCTAAGGACAAGATTTACCACACTTCGTGTCGAGAAATTGGACACCGGGCTCCGAACTTCGCGAAATCGCTTTCTCCGGGACTAACAAATCGAAATCGCGAAGTTCGAAGTTCGCGAACTTGGAGAAATAATTTTTCCGGGCTCCGGACGTAATCCAGGGCCGGCCCGTTGGGCGTCCACCCCCTACCCATATCGGCCCTGGTTCGTACCGACTGTGCAGTCCGTACCGCCCCACAGTTTATGCGCGCCATGCATGGGAAGCTTTTATCCCTCCATTCCAGTAATGTAGGACGACCTCATCACACCAGCCCCGCTTCACCGCCGGGTCGAGGGGGCCAGCAACGCTGGCCTAGTCCTGCATCGGAGACCCCATGAA
>JFJP01037897.1_pt1 | contig 21438 bp, 18 predicted proteins | sample 431651 | NCBI WGS metagenome assembly JFJP01 (sample SAMN02602958, study PRJNA72255) | Microbial mat metagenome, whole genome shotgun sequencing project. | biome: fresh water; feature: sink hole; material: water; isolation source: purple microbial (photo- and chemosynthetic) mats found in...
CACTACCAAACCCATTTCCACTATAACAAGGATTGAAACTTCTAATCCATTACTGGAGGAGATAACAGGCACAAACTACCAAACCCATTTCCACTATAACAAGGATTGAAACGAAAAAATAAATAGTATATCAGACGATACCGTTTTTCTACCAAACCCATTTCCACTATAACAAGGATTGAAACCATCGGTGAAGAGCAAAATGATGAGGTGCAAAATTTATCTACCAAACCCATTTCCACTATAACAAGGATTGAAACGGGGTGAATTAAGGATTAGACCACTAAATAAAATATCTACCAAACCCATTTCCACTATAACAAGGATTGAAACTACGTAAAATTAGGATTGACAACATCGCAGAATATGTCTACCAAACCCATTTCCACTATAACAAGGATTGAAACTTAGAGACTCAATAACGAAGTTTTTTGAAGTTTTAACTACCAAACCCATTTCCACTATAACAAGGATTGAAACCGAAGCATCTGGGTGCAAGTTTAATATCGGAAGCAGTCCTACCAAACCCATTTCCACTATAACAAGGATTGAAACGTGCTCAAAATGCTTACGTTGTCTTGCACATCGAACGTCTACCAAACCCATTTCCACTATAACAAGGATTGAAACATACGGGCATAGAGTTCGTAGAAGCGCTAAATGTGACTACCAAACCCATTTCCACTATAACAAGGATTGAAACATGAATGGGTAGGAACGTTTTCCTCTCTAATGGATACTACCAAACCCATTTCCACTATAACAAGGATTGAAACTTTCAAACCTATCATCCATGTGAAAAATAGCATAAGTGCTACCAAACCCATTTCCACTATAACAAGGATTGAAACACGTTGGTTTTGGGTGCCTCCTCTGTAGTAATCATCTACCAAACCCATTTCCACTATAACAAGGATTGAAACTCAGTATAAACGCAAATTCAGTATCAGACCAAGCTCGTCCCTACCAAACCCATTTCCACTATAACAAGGATTGAAACGAAAATATTGAAAAGAACCATTGATAAATCGAACCTCTACCAAACCCATTTCCACTATAACAAGGATTGAAACAATCGTTGTACTGGTTACTTACTTCAATCATTTGCACCACTACCAAACCCATTTCCACTATAACAAGGATTGAAACATTCCAATATTATATAAAATTGATGTGACCCTGGAGCTACCAAACCCATTTCCACTATAACAAGGATTGAAACTCTAATAGTGGTTGGCCATAATTGTCGAGTATGGCATTCTACCAAACCCATTTCCACTATAACAAGGATTGAAACGACCTGATGAGAAACTTATACGAACAGACCCTCGAAACTACCAAACCCATTTCCACTATAACAAGGATTGAAACTCCAGAAACATTTTCTTTTCGGCTGTTGGCAGCGATTCTACCAAACCCATTTCCACTATAACAAGGATTGAAACCTATATTAGGATTGAGCAATTGTATCCAGCGGAAAAACTACCAAACCCATTTCCACTATAACAAGGATTGAAACGAGTTGAGAACATAGAATTCAATACTGAGAAAAATCCTCTACCAAACCCATTTCCACTATAACAAGGATTGAAACGCGAACTTGGAGTTGTATTTCTCGCACCCCATTTCCATCTACCAAACCCATTTCCACTATAACAAGGATTGAAACGCAGTTAATACTTCAGTTTTCCGCTTTCCTTTATTCTACCAAACCCATTTCCACTATAACAAGGATTGAAACCAAAAAGGTAGCATACAATAGCCTAGAGCAAGGCAACCTACCAAACCCATTTCCACTATAACAAGGATTGAAACAGTATATAGCTTAGAAATGGCTGTGGAACCATGTTGTCTACCAAACCCATTTCCACTATAACAAGGATTGAAACCAGATATTACGCGAATACCCAACACAACTTAAGGCAGCTACCAAACCCATTTCCACTATAACAAGGATTGAAACTAAGCTCATACAAGCGCCGGCAAAAAATGGATATGCACTACCAAACCCATTTCCACTATAACAAGGATTGAAACGTGTGCTTATGTGTGCCTGTACTATGTCGCCCAAGCTACCAAACCCATTTCCACTATAACAAGGATTGAAACAACCTCTTCAGTAAACCAACATTACACCCGGATAAGTCTACCAAACCCATTTCCACTATAACAAGGATTGAAACATGAAGAGAGGGCGAAAGCCCTCATTCACGCGTATCGCTACCAAACCCATTTCCACTATAACAAGGATTGAAACAAAACAAGCAACAATGAAAGTAGAAATTTTAGCAGACTACCAAACCCATTTCCACTATAACAAGGATTGAAACAAATTTCTTGCTTATACGTGTAGGCATCCGGCGAAGTATCTACCAAACCCATTTCCACTATAACAAGGATTGAAACCCAACAACCATTGGAACGGGTGGAGATTATCTGACACTACCAAACCCATTTCCACTATAACAAGGATTGAAACAATAATTCGCTTATCTTCAACATTTTAGCCGCGCGGGCTACCAAACCCATTTCCACTATAACAAGGATTGAAACAAAATATTAGGTGTAATATGAGAGAATCAATAAGACTCGCTACCAAACCCATTTCCACTATAACAAGGATTGAAACAGTTTGGTGTGCGTGATTACCTCGAATACGAAGTACTCTACCAAACCCATTTCCACTATAACAAGGATTGAAACTTGGAAAGCAATATTCTATTTAGATCAGATGATCAGCTACCAAACCCATTTCCACTATAACAAGGATTGAAACTATAAGGTTTTAGCAAGGTTTCGGGGAGGTTTTTAGACTACCAAACCCATTTCCACTATAACAAGGATTGAAACTCTACGGTGATGCTACGAGCTTAAAACGTGATAGCAACTACCAAACCCATTTCCACTATAACAAGGATTGAAACGTATTTGGTTTGAAATTGCTTGCTAACTGAAATCCTTTCTACCAAACCCATTTCCACTATAACAAGGATTGAAACCGGATAGCAACATAAAGCAATGCCAGACTAACGGTAACGCTACCAAACCCATTTCCACTATAACAAGGATTGAAACACGATATAGCGCATGCTCTTTTGTAGTGATTAGAGTTTCTACCAAACCCATTTCCACTATAACAAGGATTGAAACGATATAGAAGTTTCAGAGAAACTTATACTCTGTAAGCTACCAAACCCATTTCCACTATAACAAGGATTGAAACATCTACTCTGAATCGTTTCATTTCGATAGTATAAAACTACCAAACCCATTTCCACTATAACAAGGATTGAAACAAGAAAAAGCGATTTAGTAATTTTGAACCCCGAATATTTCTACCAAACCCATTTCCACTATAACAAGGATTGAAACAAAAGTCCTATCAGTATTGGTGACCTAAGGCAGCACCCCTACCAAACCCATTTCCACTATAACAAGGATTGAAACTTAGTATTTCAGTAACAATGGGTTCTACTGCATCTCCTACCAAACCCATTTCCACTATAACAAGGATTGAAACTACTTGTAACCACAAAAACGCCAATAATCCATGCTGCCTACCAAACCCATTTCCACTATAACAAGGATTGAAACCGGTATTATCCAAAAATCACCATCTTGAGGGCTTGCCTACCAAACCCATTTCCACTATAACAAGGATTGAAACCAGTTTCTTTCAGGTATTCCCGAAACTCAGTTTCTCTACCAAACCCATTTCCACTATAACAAGGATTGAAACTATATGGGGTTGCTTTCACTATATCCGGCATACAGGAGCCCTTACAGGTTTTGGAAACTTGAGAGGGCAGGACTGCTCAATTCGTATTAATAAAACAAAACCCGCATTGCGTTTCGTGTAATTCGTGCCAGTCGTGGAGAAAGAATAGACCCACATCGCGCCATTTTCATATTTCCAAATTGGCTCATTTTTAAATTAACCAATTATCCAGACACCCCGGCCTGTGGCCATCCTTCTGCCAGAGGGGAATCCGCAAAGCGACAAAAGAACTTTCGCGAAACCTTCCTATTTAGTTTGAATGATTGTTTATCTGATCCAAGAACTGTTGACCTGATAATCTTCAATGACCTGGCTTTGATCAGAATTATTGAATTCACCCATTAAGCCTGAAATTTCGACAGACAGAATAGAAATGGCATTGCTGATTAAATCGAGTCTGAATCCTTTTTCACCTAATTCAATAAGCATCTGAATGGATACGATACGGCTTATTGCTTTGCCCAATTCAACCATATTGCGTTGTGATATTTGCATATTTAGATCAAAGTTCAGCATGGCTTTAAGATCTGTTACGGCGTCTTTTGTAAACTTATACACTTTGAAAAAATCGAACAAATTGCTAAGTTTTGCTTGTTTCATAAGTTTCATTACCGCTTCAGAAATTTGTGAATATAGCATATCGTTTGATCCCTCAAAAATTTGAAAGGGTCGGCTGTCAGCAATTCCACGACCGCCTATATGACTAAATCTGAATGCTTTTGCACCCACAAGTTGCACCAGCGATTGTGCTGCATCCTGCATCATATCAGTAACCAGTGTTTTAAATACATTAGCTTCAAATCCACAAAGTGCTAGGTCTCTTTCAAGTCCTGCGTGAACACTGCTATATGCGCACATTGCAGAGCAAATGGTGTATGACGATTGAAGTTTAGCGAGCCTATATTGTACCTGGTCATATTGCAACAAACTTTTTCCTCCTACAGTGCGTTGTTTGCAATGTTGAATAGCCTCGTCCATCATGCGTTGTATAAACCCCAAAGCCATAGATGGAAATTGAAAACGGCTGCGGTGCAAAGTATCAAGCAATATATTTATTCCTGTACTGGTGGGGGTTAAACGTTGCAATTTTGGAATTTGCACATCAATTCGGTTTCTTCCGTAAGGGATATGATGAAGTCCTAGGTTGTCAAACTTTTCTTCAACCACAATTTGCTGTTCGGGTTTACTTACGTCACACACAAAAAAGCTTATGTCTCGCATTAAATGACCTGCTTCATGCTTTTCTCTTGCGGTAAGTAACCAGTAATTTGCAAAACCTGTTAAACCAGCCCAGTGCTTCGTCCCTTTTAGTTGATAGCTGTCATGTTGCATGGTAAAATAGGTTTGCATGTTTAATGCATCGCTACCAAAATCAGGTTCTGTAATCATTAATCCACCCATTTTTACATCATTTGTAAAACCAGGAAGGATATTATTCTTAAGCTCGCTGTTGCCAAACTTAATCAAGGGCTGTAAAAAAAGGGCCGAGTTTATGCCAAGAGTTAACGTGAAAGCAGCGGATTCATATCCGGCAGCAGACAAAACTGCAAGGTTTTCGGTCATTCCCAACCCCATTCCACCAAATTCTTTCGGAATCATAACAGATAGAGGATGTAAGGTCATAACTTCAGTTAAAACAGCATCAGGAACGCCCCTGCGAGTTGTAAAAGGATCAACATCATTTAACTTGTCAAAAACCTGATGCATCTTAAGTTTAAGATTATCTAGAAACGCAGAAAAAGCGGTTGAAGAATTCATTTCTTCATTATTTTGTGTCAATTCGTGATTCAAATCCATTTGTTACAATAATTATTTAAAAAAGGAATAAAAGTCATGTTAACCTAAGGAATGTAGCGTAAATAACTATTTTCCAACGATTTTGTTGCGAGGAAAGAAAAATAAAATAAATTTGGCGAACAATTGGATTTTAATATCCTTCTATGCCATTACAACTATCCATAATTTCATTTTTGAAATTGGCTATATCCAGGCATTCAAACCGAAATTAACCCATTGTCCCAGCTTTTACATAGCAAAGCCTTGATAGCGCATTCAATCGCAGTCAGGGCTGAGGGAATTATAAATTCACAATCTCTATTTAAGCCCCAGGTTAGTCATACTTCGGTCTATATATAAACTATAATCGGTAAGTATGGGTTTATAGTTTGAGCCCATAAGTGTAGAGGAGATCAGGAAATCTGCAGTAGCGCGGTTGATAGCGATTGGGACATTATACACCACAGCTAGTCGCATCAGCGCTTTTACATCTACATCGTGAGGCTGAGGCTGCATAGGATCCCACAAGAAAAAGAGCATGTCAATATTGCCTTCGGCTATAAGCGCACCCAATTGCTGGTCGCCACCCAATGGTCCGGATTTTAGTTTGGTGATGTGCAGATTTTCGCGCTCATCTGGCCCAAGTTTGGACACAAGCGCCTTTTCAACAAGCTTGCCGCTGGTACCTGTGCATATGAGTTTATGGTAGCGCAGGATTTCGTAATTCCATTCTACCCATTCTACCAGGGCTTTTTTACGATTATCGTGAGCTACAAGGCCTATGGTATATGTTTTATCTGGTTTAGACATGATGTGTGTGATTGGTTGAATGGTTATTTGTATCAGAACTGAACTAAATTATTTTTGTAAAACCAACTAGAAATATTGAGCAATTTTTGTTGCATTTGGTTTTTATTTATTTGGGTAGATACATTTCCGTCGCGGTCGAATATGGCTATATCTGCAAAAGGCACAAGAGCAGGCGAACCGATTACCACAATAAGAGTAGACTTGAGATTTAATGTATTGTTGGTTTGCTTAAGCAGGCGGCTCAAGGCAGCTGCCGAAGTAACTACGACATGGGCTTGAGAAAAGTCAGATGCCTCATATAAAGTAATTACTTTCACCGGATTGCTGTGCAAATGAGTATTGAGAAAAGCCCCAGCCATTTCGGTATTTACATCATTCACCCCAAATCCTGCAATTACAAATGCACCGGTTTGATAAGAAGGCGGCCAATATACCTCCTGCAAAATCTTATACAACTGATTTGTCTGCGATTGGTATTTTCTTAGTTTAACATTGTTGTTACTATTATTGTCACGAGTGTTATTATCTGTAATTGGAGAATCTGCCAGCATAGAAGTCGCCTTTCCGGCAACCGTCACATATATGGCATTCAGTTGACCTGCAACACGGATGCGGGCATTTGCTTTGTTAAGGTTATCTTTGTTGACTTCAAAACGCTGCATAACCCTAGAATAAGGCAACATACTAATGTGTAGTCCTTGTGCAGCCAGTCCACTTTTCTCGGAAATTACAATCACATTGCCAAGGTTATGCTTGCCGAGGTAACTAATAAGTGCCGCAACAGAGATACTGCTAAGCGAAGTATGATTTGGTACAAAGAGAAAATTGCATTCCTTTATGTCTTCCAACCTCCGGAAACTCCTGAAGTTAACTTTTCGTCCTCTAATTTCTTGTTTGCCCGACTGCCTCAACATCATATCACCAGCAGGTGTTTTACCCAGAATTCCAATAACTAAGTCGTCCTCAGATTCTTTGAGAAAGGTAACCTGAGCAGCAATGAACACAACCTCATCGGTGCGGTCGGTAAGCTGAGCAGCCACCGGAGCGTTATGCAGCAGGTAAATGAATAAAGCAAGGTATATATTGCGAAGTGCCATATCAATTTCTCTTGTAGGTATCCAGAATGTTTCTGATTTTTTGCAGATTAGGCGGAGTAAGCCCAGAATATTGTATTTGCATCATCAGATGTTCAATATAAGCCACTACTTCTTGTCGGTCGTTTCCGTTAAGCAGAAGTTTGGCATCCTCGTATTCAGTAGTAAGCATATATGCAGCTGCTTCTATGCCCTTTAGCCATACACCATCTCTGCTTTTGCGGGCCTGCTTGGTAAGCAGCATTACCATTTCATAGTCAGCAGCTAATAGGTAGTAAAACGCAGCAGTACCAGTGTTGGTTGCAATGGTTTGTTGCGATGAATCTATGCTGGCATTCACCACCAGATTGTATTGCAAAGCTACGTTATAGTATTGAGCACGCTTAATGGGTAATTCTGCCTGTAATGCACTATCGGTATATGCCCATGCATTGGTTTGCAACTGCTTGTGATTGAAATCACCAAGAAGGTGCTTACGAGAGGTCACACCAGACAAAGTATCGTAAAGATTAAAAAAATGACTAAATTTATGCCAGAAGGCAGGTATAAATGAAGTGTTATTTACTTTCAGTTTATACAAACTGCGGGCTTCATCGCTTTGGTTTTTGAGCAGATTGCCAATGATAGCGCCAATGGCGGCAGTGTCATTCGATGCATCGAGTCCCATGCTTTGGGTAAAATCAATCATAGCGCTGTCTACTTGTCCGAGGTATATGCGAAATAAACCTCGCATGGCAAGCGCTGATGCTATTTGAGTAGAACTTTTGTTTAGTTTACGCGCATTATCTACCCGCTCATTGCTGATGTCATAGGCTGATGTAAAATCGCCCAAGTCGAATAAGTTATTTGCGAGCATAGCTTGCAACGAAAGCAATTCCACACGCATAGAATTTCTGAGTGCCAATGCATGCATATCGTTCTCTTCTTGCTCGAGATCATTAATCTGGTTCTTTAGTTCTTCGGTAGTTATAAAAATGCGGGCTTTTTCGGGGTCATACAGAGCAAGTTTGAGTACTTTGTTTTGCCTCTCAGCAGTCCGCTGTGCTACCACCGCTTCCTCGCGCAATTTTTCAGATTCATTTCGGGCTTCTACAGCTTCTTGCCTGGCAGCGAGTGCGTATAGCAGCAACAATATAGAAAGAACTAAACCTGTAAGCGCAAAAGCAAGCAGCCCCACCAAAATTTTGGTGCGGCGTTTGGCTTTCATTTTTTTGAATTGAATAAAATCGTGACTTGCAATAAAAAAATCTTCCACAATTTTATCAGGAGCTGGGGCCTTGTTGTAAGCTTTGGCCTCAGAAAGCCAGTGTATAGAAGTTTCAACTTCCGCTGCAGGCAACAGAAAATCTGTTGATTTATTGCTTATTTCCCATTCCTTGGCTTTTTTTTGCCAACGTTGCAATTGATTCAGATAGTCTCTATCGAGATCTATCACACGCAATAATTCGCTGAATGAAGTATGAAAATCTGACGTAAACTCGATAAGTTCCGAATCACGCAGCATAGGTGGAAGTTCGTTTCGAGTAACAGGTCGATTGACTATGGGTATTATCTTTTTATTGAGTGCATGGGCATGGGCAAGCTCACTCATTACTTGCTCACTTTTGAGGGCATCTGGCGAGATTATAATCAGGAAAAACGGTGCTTCTTCAATTCCTTTAAACAATTCCTGTATATAATTGCTGTCCTTGGCAATGTAATTGTGTTCAAACCAGGTTATTTTGCCATGAATTTTTATTTCGAGTTGTATTTTATTCGCAAAATCAAAATCGTTGCGCACATGCGAAATGTAAATATCAGAGCTCAGTTCATTGGATTTCACACGGCTGGTTTGTAAAAACTGTTCCTGCAAAACAGTAGGTTCATAAGCATCGCGCAGCTGCCCTTGCTTAAGCCATAGTTCTGCAGTTTCAAGTTGAAATCCCCTGAAGAGCATAGCAGGATTCATGTTTTGCTTTTTCCAGCGAGATGCAAAAGTGAATACTATCTTATGTTGAAGAAAATAATCTTTATCGCGTTCCAGTTCTCGAAGCAACTCTGCAAATGTTTTGTCATGATTATCTAGAGTTTGCTGAGTAAAATCGAAAGGTTTAAGTTGCCTGAGTTCCTCAACAATTTTGCTTCGGGGCACATCTTCCACCATCAGCAGTATGATGCGCATGTTGAAAATAGATGCATGTGAGATTTCTTCGAGGCAATAATCGGAGATAACTGAAGCAGAAGAAACGAGCGCCACCAAGGTGTTCGATTTTTCAATGGCTTCGTGCATGGCATCGTTAAAATTGTTTGAGCTTGATATTTCAGAGCTATCGGTTACGGTATAGCCTTCAATTACAAGTTTTTCGTATATATAGTCACGTACCGCTTTGTTCTCGTTTGCAAAACTTATATACACATCAGCCATTCCCCACTCAGCCATTTTACGGGATTCCGAAATAAACTGGCCGTGCAGAATTGTTGGCAGGTTGGGTGGCTGTTCATTTTTAAATTCCTTTGCCAACCATGCTTCGGCTTCCATTCGTTCCGCACCTTCCAACAAGAATTTGGAAGTACGCTGATTTTTAACCCAATCTAGGGCACGTAAAAGCAATACTGTATGCATTTTCACATATTCAGTATGCGTTTCTATAAGATCGCGAAGTTTTTGATATGAAGCATCGAAGGAATCAATTGGTGTCCATTCTTCCAGAGGAAGATCCGGAGTAAAAAATTCTTTGAAATGCATCCAGTTGAGCTTGGCAATCACAGGGTGCATACTGTTGTATTCATCCTGATTTTGTGGCTCTATATGAAGTATAGGTATTATTCTTTTTTTAAGTTCTACCGCAAGTTTTATTTCCTTGAGGCAGTACACTGATTTTACAGAATGAGGACTGATGATAAAAATAAAATTATCAGATTTCTCAATACCTCTGTTTATTTGTTCCTGAAAGTCAACAGCAAGGGGAATATCATTCTGGTCAAACCACACATCATAGTTATCGAGCGAAAGCCTGTCGTGCATGCGTTGAGCCAAGTATTTACTTTGTTTACGGCCATAAGAAATGAACACCGTAAGTTTGGCCTTTGAGCTTTCGGAAATATAACGTTGGTGGAGCGAAATGGGTGCATAATCTGAGCGCGAAGAGTTTTCTTCGAGCCAGCTATTTGCCTTTTCAAGTTCAAAACCCCGCAGTAAATATTTTAATTGGTAGCCACTACGCTCCCATTGCAAAGCCTTTACCAAAAAATCTCGGTGTATGTTTACCAAGTCCTTGTCCTTGAGCATCACCGAAATTATTTTATCGGTAGCTATTTTACGGGTCTCGTTATCCTCTGAAGTCAAGTCAAGGATAACAAGCTTACGTACATCACTCGGAATGGTTTTTTTCACTACTTTATCTACCAAAACCGGAATGATACGTTTGTTCATAGACTGGGCATATCGAAGTAGCTCAAGCATATCATCATCGCTCACTCCATTCTGTGTAATGAAGTAAATGAAAGAAGCAGACTTCTCGATGGCAGATTTAACTTCATCGTTGAGGTTTTTGGCACTAATACCTAGTTTATTAGCCATCCACACCGATAATTGCTCACGAATGGCTAGTAGATACAATTCGTTGGCTACCGCAAGAAATTCATCTTCATAAGCAAAAAACACATCTCTCAGGTTGCCGGAAGCTGTAGCTCTTAACTCGGCAGCATAAGCATATATAAGGTCGGTGATAATGAAATTAGAAGCATAATTAACAATCTGAAAATCTGCCACTTGATCAAATAGAGCTAATTGAGCAGAACTACCAGCTGTGGCAATTGCGTTGGAATGATAATTCCATTGAAAGGCCGCTTTTGCAAGTACAGCATACATTGCAGCCACGTCTTCATGCCTACTAATTTGGCTAAGGAGTTCGTTGAGTGTTTCTTCATCTTCCTCCTCATCATCAGAAAGTAGAAATATATCCGACAAGCAATAATTAGGAATAACGGCAAGCCAATCAGCCGGAAAATTGTTGTTGAATTGCAATACGAAAGCACGCTTACCGGTGTTTTTGAGATAGTTGAGTTCCTTACTGAATGTTTCGTCGGTAAAAGAATACTCAGAAATGAGCAAAATAATGGTATTGGCATCCAGAAAAGCATCTTTGCTTTCCCTTTCGGTAGATTTACTACCGGGAAAATTTTTCTCCCAGATACGTTTATTTTTTTGCCCGAACCAGTCCATGATTTTTTTAACCAGACTGGGGGAGTCATCACGAGAATATGAAAAATACACGTCATGCGTGAGATTCATGGGCAAATAGGGCTATATATATGAAGAAATTTATTATTTATTTAAAAAATCTACCACTTGGTCTAAAGAGGTAAACCATTTACCACCGTTAAGTTCTACCATCTTACCAACAGCTGTAAGCGATTTTATTTGAAAAGGCCTGAAAGCAGTAGTTTCTTCAGCATCAAGCATACAGAAAATAGTTTTCGTGGGTCTTTTGTTAGAATCATCAACCACTTCGGCAATGGAGTAGAAGCCCTCCATACGTGGAGTAATTACATACAGACAGTAGTCGCAGGTATCGCGCTCTTTCATTTCTCGCTCGTATGCCTGGTCATTCCAATCATTCACAACCGGGTTGAAATACTCAATTTTAAGGCGTGGAATAACGTATTCACGCCATTTTGAATTATTTACCGTTCCTCCTAAAAATACTTTTGCCATTTTTTTTTACACTTACAATTGAAAACAATGGGTTCTTCATAAATAAAATAATGCTTTAGACTTTCGTGCCGTCTTCAAGCTTTCTGGATTGTTTGTCGAGGCTGTCGAGCGCCTTTTGCAACAGGTCATTTTGTTGTTTCGGAACCTGTCTCCAGCGCTGTACTTGCTTTGCGAGCAAGCCTTCTACCCTTTCTACAAACATAGGAAACGCGTTTTCCTCATCGTATGGTTCGGTACGTGTGAGGTAGAGCAAACGCTCTTGTTCCAACTGTTCGTTGGTCAAACGGTATTCTTTCCAATTTTTGTAATACTCTTCTAATTCGAGCATTTTATTGAGAATAACCAGAATAACCCCCGCAGCAGCGGCACAAATCTGAAATACTGAAGAAAGCGACAAAAAAGGTTGGGGAACGGCTTTGCCATCTATCAGTACTGTATGTGTTATGATTGCGGTATTTTCTACTGCTCCCATGGTGCTGAGGCTAATTACTACAGGAATACTAGCAGCCAATATAAACTCCCAGCGTTTTGTTAGCTTATATTTCTTTTGATTGAAAGAACTTTTGCGGTCGAAATAATCACGTTGTGGCAGAAGACGTTGCTCAATATACTCCAAATCACTGATAAGGGGTGCATTTCGTGTTAGAGGTTTTACATTTTTGGCTATGCCCTGAAATTCGGGAGCTGCTTCATACTGAACTTTCTCTTCGTTATCTGTATTATTTTGGCCTGTTTCTGTGCTATCTTGCTTTGGTTCTTCGTTAATAGTATTTTCACTCATGGGCGTTACTTTTTACCATTTTTATTTTCAATCGGGTAAAGATACAACACTTCTTTAATTTTGACAATATTTTTATAATTGCAATTTCTTATGTAAAGATTAACTTTTTTTTGATCATGCAAAATGCTTACCGAAATAATGAAAATGAGGTGATAAATATTAATTTCGCACGAAAATAGACAACTAGTCTTAATAACTGATAAAAAATGAAAAAACAGGACTACTTTTTTATACTGGGAATCATACTTCTTTTTCTTCCGTTTTTTGTATCTGACTTAGTTTTTATTGGCTACGATTCATTTAATAAAGATCATGCCATGATAAGTAGCTTCCTGAAATTTGCCGTACTTGCAACCCTAGGCGAGGTCATAGGACTTCGTATACGAAAAGGCGTGTATAATGAGCCTGGCTTTGGCATACTCCCCAGGGCAATAGTGTGGGGCTTTTTGGGGCTTACAATCAAATTAGCATTCGTAGTTTTTGCAAGTGGTGTGCCTGTATTTCTGCAGAGTCTAGGTTTCGAAAATGCGACCGCGGTTCTCAAATCTGATTTTACATACGCCAAATTGTTGGTTGCTTTTGCCATAAGCAGCGTGATGAATATAATGTATGCACCGGTAATGATGACTTTTCATAAAATTACCGACCACCACATCATCAAGCATGGCGGTGGTTTAAATATTTTTACCAAAAAGCTCGACATGGCCGAAGGATTCAGAGCAATAGACTGGAAAGTACAATGGAGCTTTGTATTCCGTAAAACCATCCCCTTTTTCTGGATTCCCGCGCATACCATCACATTTCTGTTGCCATCAGACTATCAGGTACTTTTTGCAGCCGTTCTGGGTATAGTACTGGGGCTTATACTTGCTTATGCAGCCATAAAACCACGTAGCTAACTATCGCCAATACTCATACGCAATCCTTCGGTGCAGTTGGTGCACATGGGTATGCCTTTGCGGTTGTATTGTATAGCTTTGCGGAACTCCTGCATAGGTTTATCGTGCCATATATGATTGAGGCTTTGTTGGTTCAGATTGCCCAGCACATAGTCTGCGTTTTTATCGAAACAGCAAGGCACTGCCATTCCGTCTTGTGTAATTACGGACGAATGCCACATACGCCAGCAGCGGTTGGCCAACTTGCTTTTCACCACCACACTCCCTTCTTTGCTGGTTTTGTATCTGAGAAACCCGGGTAAGCGGGTAAATAGATGCGATTTTTCTTGCGGATTCATCAATTGAGCAGTTTTTAATACAAGTTTATCTACTCCCAATCTAAGTGCAAGTTCTTTCATTTCAGATATTTCGTGCTCGTTATGTGCAAAAACAATAAACTGCATTTCAATATAAGGTGTTCTGCTGTGCATTTTGTTTCTGGTTTCTACCAATAGTTCTATTCCACGAAGAACTACCTGAAGCGAGCCCCCCACCCTATATTCAGCATAAGTTTGTTGCGAAGCACCATCGACAGAAACCACCAATTTATCAAGTCCGCTCTCCACCAAAAGTCTGCAATTGCGGTTGGTCAGGTAGTGAGCATTGGTAGATGTCACTGTATATATATTCATTTCTGAGGCTAAGCGTATGAGTTTGTGCCACTGTGGATGCAAAAAAGGTTCACCCTGAAAATACAAATTGAGCCATGTAAGGTATTTGGCATTTTGCTCAATAATGCGTTTATACATCTCAATATCAATATTTCCTTCGTTTCGGGTAAAAGCCCTGAGGCCACTTACACATTCGGGACAATGTAAATTGCACTTTGTGGTAGGTTCTATACTCAAAGCTGCAGGTTTGCCCCAATGCAACTTTAGCTTAAACCACACCCATAACCAATATCCTGCATATAAGCTCGTTAAGTTTAGTACTTTTGATAGAGTAAGTTTCTTTATATACCTATTATTCAGCATGATATAAAAATGGTAAATGAATATAGAAAACGAAGCAGCGGGTAGTTTAAGTATAACCAATATGAATCAGATAAAAATGCAAAACAAAAAAATAAGATTTAACCACAAGATCCCATATTTTGTTGTTCAATGAATTTAATATTTACCAATAATACACTAATTTAGCGCCCTTAAGTAAAACTAAATCTGAAAAGATATGCACCCGTATCAAATCATTTTTTTACTGACAATATTTTTCAACACAGTAGCTCATGCTCAGCTTACAGAGCCGTTTGAAAAAGCAGAATTCAATTGGGAAAAGGAAGTCATGCCTTACCGCATCATGCGCCCATTAGATGCCAAAGACGGAGAAAAATACCCTTTGGTCATTTTCCTGCATGGCAGCGGCGAACGCGGCAACGATAACGAAAAACAATTATATCATGTAGTAACAGAATTCAGCAAACGTACCAAACGTGCCGATTACCCATGTTTTGTAGTTGCCCCGCAATGTTCGTTGGGCAAAAGATGGACTGAGGTAGACTGGAATGCTGATAAGCATGTAATGTCTCATACCCCAAGCGGAGAACTTCGTATGGTAAAGTTGTTGGTAGATTCGCTGATAAAAACGAACCAAATAGACCCAAGTCGTGTGTACGTCATGGGATTGTCCATGGGAGGATTTGGAACATGGGAGCTTATATCCCGATATCCCGAAACTTTTGCAGCGGCTGTACCTATTTGTGGGGGCGGAGACGAAAGTGCGGTAGACAGTACTATTGCTCAAGTGCATGTATGGGCCTTTCATGGTGCAAAAGACGATGTTGTGAGTGTATCGCGAACCCGCAATATGGTAGACGCTTTCAGTGCCAAAGGAGGAACCCCAAAATATACAGAATATAAAGAACTGGGACACAATAGCTGGAACAATGCCATTGCAGAACCCGAATTACTACCCTGGCTGTTTAGCCAGCATAAAAAATAGGTTTCAGATTTACGAATGAAAAATACCCTCTGGCCGGTAATTATAATGTTTGCTGCTACGCTCAGCATTTTTGCGGCATATTCATTTGCCCCCGGCAACTTTAAAGTAGGCAATATCGAAATTAAGCGATCTAAAATTGCTTCACTATTTGACCCACCGATCATACCGGATGCTATGGCAGCACAAAGCATGGAAGACTCAGTGCATACTGCCAAAGTTGAAAAAGACACCACTGCTCAGCGCATTCTCATCATAGGCGACTCTATGGTCGAAGGCATCATGTGGCGACTTAAATCTTACTGCCTCTTCAATGGGCACGATTTGAAACCGGTAATATGGTACAGCAGTTCTACCAAGTGGTACGGCGAATACGATACCTTAGCTTATTTCATAAATGAATACAATCCTACTTACATCATGCTCGTAATTGGTGGAAATGAGTTGTTTATTCCAGACATCATTGAGCAGCGTTCACCATATGTACAAAGAATTCAAGAAATGATTGGAGATAAAAAATACATATGGATCGGCCCGCCAAACTGGAAAAAAGATACAGGAATAAACGACCTGATACTAAAGCACGTAGGTGAAGGAAGGTATTTCCCCAGCAAAAACCTTACATACAAAAGGCTGCGCGATGGTGCTCACCCAACTCGTGAATCTGCCAGCATGTGGATGGATTCCATAGCTTCCTGGATAGAAAACAAAAGTTTGTATCCAATCAGACTCAGTATTCCGGATACAGTGTACAAGGTAACTCCAAAAGCTACTTTGCTACAACCACTTAAATAAGAATTTTTCCCCTATGAATTTTCTATATAACATCGGACAATTATTTTTATACGACCCCGAAAACCCCTTGCTGTTCAACAGTGGGTTCTTTTTTCTGTTATTTAGTGTTGTACTTATTGTGTACACCCTCATTCATAAAAAAAGATTGGCGGTATCGCTTTTTATCATCGCATTCAGTTTTCTTTTTTACTACAAATCGAGCGGTGTATATGTGGTAATACTCGGACTTACTGCCATTTCTGATTATTATCTGGCACTGTTTATTCACAAATCTCAGAAGCAATGGGTACGAAAAGTTTTGCTTTACATTGCACTTACAGGCAGTTTAGGTCTACTTGCATTTTTCAAATACACCAATTTTTTTATCGACAACCTGGTTGGCATCGTCAAATTTGCAGGAGATTTTCCGCAAGTAGTTGCATTCATGCAACAAATGCCCGATGCAATGAATATAAGCTTCACACAGATAGTTGAAAACAATTTTCAACCACTTGATATTTTCCTACCCATAGGTATCTCGTTCTACACTTTTCAGTCGGTGAGTTATGTACTTGATGTGTATTGGCGAAAATTGGAACCCACACACAGTTTCATCGATTATACATTCTTCCTGGCATATTTTCCCCAGTTGGTTGCAGGACCCATTGTCAAAGCGCATCATTTTTTACCTCAACTCACCAAAACAGTTACAATAACCAGAGAAGCCATATATTCAGGATTGTGGCTAATTATAGTAGGTCTGATAAAAAAGGCCGTTATAGCTGATTATATAGCCCAATACAACGATTTGGTATTTGCCAATCCCGAAGGGTATAGTGGTTTTGAAAACCTGATGGCTGTATATGGATACACACTTCAGATATACCTCGATTTTTCGGGCTACTCAGACATGGCTATAGGTATGGCCCGGATGATGGGATATGACTTGGGACAAAATTTCGATTTACCCTATCAATCTACCAATATCACAGTATTCTGGCGCAAATGGCATATATCGCTTTCGTCGTGGCTCAGAGATTATATATACATACCACTTGGGGGAAACCAAGGCGGTAAATACAAAATGTATAGAAACCTGATGCTCACCATGCTTATAGGCGGTTTGTGGCACGGAGCCAATTGGAAGTTTGTATTTTGGGGAGGCATGCATGGTATAGCTTTGGCTCTGCACAAAGCCAGCAAACCATGGCTCGATAAGCTACCCAATGCAAGAGTTATCAATTTTGCGTCGTGGTTTGTAACCTTCCACTTTGTAATATTCTTGTGGGTATATTTCAGAGCAGTTAGTTTCGATTCGGCTATAGCCATACTGAGCCAGATTTTCACCCAAATGGATTTGGCCTACATCGCACCTTTTGCTGAAGTGAGGTATGTTTGGATAATACTCATGCTCATTGGTTTTGCTATGCACATACCAAGTAGTAAATTCAATGAGAGAATAGGTGAAAAATTTGTAGCTGCCCCATATGCAGTAAAATTCCTGATTTTGGTAGTTGCAGTTCAATTGGCAGTTCAATTCAAACTTGAAGGTGTTCAGCCATTTATATACTTTCAGTTCTGATTATACTTCAACTGATTTCGGTTATTTAATATTTTATGGATTAGTTTCCTCATCGAGCCTTCAGTTTGTTGCGAAAGCATATGTAAGGTAAGTACGTATTCCTCTCGCAAATCTGGCACATGTTGGGTTATTAAGTTCAAAAGATGCATGCTGTAACCGCGTTCGGCTATAGAAGAACTGGTATCGAACAAAATAGAATAAGCACTTTCAAGTACCACTCCGGTATGTATACCCAAATACTGAACATTGGGAATGAGAATATGTAACATAGCCCTCCGTATACCGGCTTTTTGTTTGGAAGTTAAAGCACTTACTACCTGATGTATATATGGACTTACTTCAACCTCTGGAGCATCGAAATAAACCGACAAGACCCAAGCAGCACGCCAGTTAACAGGCGAATGTGCTTCATTAACCAGTGAAAAACAATGTTCCACAAGTTCGGTATGTGCTTGTAATAAGCAAGCTGCTTGATCAATAAGTATTTTGGCACTTCCTATAGTCAGAAGGTGCATGAGTTGTCCGTGTAGATCTTCCTTCATTTATTAAAACCACGTGAAATTAAAATGGCATAAATAGCATCCACAATTTCAGTACTCTCCATTTTACTTCTATTAAAAATGGAATGATACAATTCAGAATCAGGCTTATCGCCATGAAAAAAAGCCATAAACTTATTCCGCTTTTCATCCATTTCTTTTACCAACTCTAATGCATCGGCTTGAGACAGATGACGGAAATTTGCAACTTGTTTCACCCGATAATCAAATGGTGCTACCAACCTAAAATGCAATGCATTGGCCTTTTTCGCAGTGATTACACAACCTGCTCTGCCCACTATTATTACATTTCCGGAATCGGAGTATCCCTGAACTACTTTGGTGATAGTGGCTTTGATGAGTGAATCGCTACTATACTTCTTACTTGAAAATGAGGTTACTAAATCACCAAAGAAACCTTTTTCATCTGCACCGAAAATATGTTCAATATCCTTGGGTGTGGTCTCCAGTTTTTGGGCTGCATCTTCTATCACTTCCTTTGTAACTACGTGCCAATCATGCATTTTGTCACTTCGTCCAACGTTCAATTTAGTAGCAAGCATCGAAGCTATTTCGGTGGCGTAACATCCGAACTCGCGGGATAAAGTAACTACCGGACCGATTACTTTGTTAGGGTTGTTCTGATTAGCCCTGCCCGACATGTATCGCAATAGTATATTTTCCATAACTTTTTTCTGTAAGTTACAAATTTCTGCACATTATTCCAGCAAAATGCATATGTTTGATAGCACAACTATAAAAATAGAATCAAATGCCATCTATGCTGCTTCTCAATATGTTGATAATAGGTATACTGCTAGTTATATTGGGGATTGTAATGTTTATTAAAAAGAAAAAGGTGCTGGGCCTGATGTTTCTGATGATGGGAATAATGACTGCTGCAGTTGCATTATCTGCTATGGCGCTGCACCCTGATAAATCACCTTTCTGAGGTTACAACCATTTTCTGATCATCTTTGCAAGACGAGGATTGCTGGGCCATGGTGTGTCTTTTACAAACTGATTGTTTTTCAAATCAATGAGTAAGTAATACGGTATGCCCGAAATATTGAAATAATCCCGTATGATTACCTTGTCTTCCTTCAAAAGTCTATACTGCGGCGAAGGGTTTGATTGATGATACTTCATCGCATTAAGCCATTCTGGCTGTCCTTCGTCGGTAGAAATAAAAATAAAAATAATTTTCTCAGCCTTCATCTCATTTTTGAGCGCTAGGGCGTGGGGTATTTCTTGTATACAAGGCTTACACCAACTTGCCCAAAAATCGATAAGTACCAAGCATTCGTCTTTGCTTTCTATTACTTGTGCAAGGGTAAGTGTATCACCTTGCAGGCTTTCTAATCTTACATTGGCTACATTTTCATTGAATATATTGCTTATCTGAGCCCCAGCAAAAGGTACAATTGCCAGAAAGCTCCATAAAAACAGTGCAACACGCATATTTAGATTTTTTTTTTGTTAACTTGTTTACTAATATACAAAAAAAAGAGAGAGTAAGTACGTATCTCACTCTCTCGGAACCTATAAACTATTAACTACAAATCATCCACATTTTGAACTGCCACAATCCTTACAGATAAGGCAGCCTTCCTGGTAAACCAGGTTGTTTGAACTACAAGACTGGCATTTGGCACCTTTGCTAGGTTGTGTACCATCTTTTATAAATTTACGCAAAGCACGTTCCACGCCATTTTTCCATGTATTGATGGTATCTGAGTACAAGTCGAGCGAAGAAATAAGGGCCACAACGTGTTCAATGGGCATTTCATGACGCAATACACCACTGAGCAGTTTTGCGTAGTTCCAGAATTCCGGATTGAATTTTACAGACAATCCACTTACAGTAATTTTGTTACCATAGCGTGTAGAATACTGAAAATCGTAACTGGCAACACCATTGGAATCACGATTTTTTATGATTTGTCCCTTCTTAACCGTTTTGGGTATGTTCAGCGCATCTTCATCGGCCAAACCAGTAAATATCTCATAAGGTCTGTCGCCGAGTAGTCCTACGAAAGCTATCCAGTCTTCAGATTGATTTTTGAAACGCACTACATCAGCTTCAAGCACTTTAGGACGTTTAGGTACAAAGGCAGTACTTTCCTGTTCTTTTTTATTATTATCATTTCCAGAAATTAGCACACCGTCGCGCGACCCATCGCGGTATACAGTAACTCCCTTGCAACCACTGCGCCATGCCTCTATATACAATTCGCCAACCAATTTCTCGTCAACATTATTTGGCAGGTTAATGGTTACGCTGATGCTATGGTCAATCCATTTCTGAATGGCACCTTGCATACGAACCTTTTCTAGCCAATCTACATCGTTGGAAGTAGCTTTGTAATAAGGCGAGAATTTTACTATTTCGTCTATTTGATCCTGGTTGAAAGTTTCTAATTGATTGGGATCATATCCATTGGCCAACATCCATGTTTTGAAATGGTGATGAAATACATTGTACTGCTCCCAAGAGTCACCGGTTTCATCCACAAAACTTACGTGAACATTCTGGTCGTTCGGATTCACTTTCCTTCTGCGTTTTTACACAGGCATAAATACAGGCTCTATACCAGATGTGGTCTGGGTCATGAGGCTGGTAGTACCCGTAGGGGCTATGGTGAGCAAAGCAATATTCCTACGACCATGCAAAGTCATTTCGTGATACAGTTCGGGGTCGGCTTCACGCAATCTGTTAATGAACGGATTATTCA
>JFJP01001965.1_pt1 | contig 21437 bp, 18 predicted proteins | sample 431651 | NCBI WGS metagenome assembly JFJP01 (sample SAMN02602958, study PRJNA72255) | Microbial mat metagenome, whole genome shotgun sequencing project. | biome: fresh water; feature: sink hole; material: water; isolation source: purple microbial (photo- and chemosynthetic) mats found in...
TCGGCCATCTCGGCCTGGGATTTGAAGTAATCCTCTTCGGTAAAGGTCTTCGGCCGGCGCTGGTCGGACAGCACATAACCTTCCGAGATGCACACCCGCGCCTCGTGCGCCATATAGTCGTCGCGCGCCATGAATTCCACCGGATGCGTCGCCACCACCGGCAGACCGAGTTCCTCGGCCAGCGCCACCGCATGCGCCACATGCGGCTCGCATTCCGGCCGGCCGTCGCGCTGCAATTCCAGGTAATAGCGTTCCGGGAAGCGCGCCGCCCAGTCTGTGGCCAGTCGCCGCGCGGTATCCATCGATTCGTTCATCAACGCCACGCCGACATCGCCCTGATGCCCGCCGGAGAGTGCGATCAAACCCGTCGTGCTGGCTGCGTCGAACCAGTCCGGCTGCAGGATCGCGCGGCCGCGATGCATGTTGCTGCGGTAGGCCCGGGTCAGCAGTTCGCACAGATTGCGCCAGCCCGGCGTGTCCTGCACCAGCAGCAACATGCGCGTCGGCTTGTCGACCGACTCCGGCGGCGCCACCCAGACATCGCAACCGGCAATCGGCTTGACACCCTTCTTGCGCGCGCCGGAATAAAACTTGACCAGGCCGAACACATTGCCCAAATCGGTCAGCGCCAGCGCCGGCATGGCGTCTTTACGCGCCAGCTTGATCGCGTCATCGATGCGCAGAATGCTGTCCTGGATCGAATATTCGCTGTGGAAAGGCTCGGACATGGGGACGAATTCTAAACGCCCCCATGGCGTCGGCTACAAACCCCTGAAAAACTCCAGCGCCTCTGCCAGACTTCCCACACCGACTAAATCCATACCGGCGATCTTGCCCTTCGGCAGGTTGGCTTTCGGGCACAGGGCCTGAGTAAAGCCCAGCTTGGCGGCTTCCTTCAGGCGTTCCTGGCCGCGTTGCACCGGCCGAATCTCCCCGGTCAGCCCGATTTCTCCGAATACCGCCAGCTTGTGCGGGATCGGCTTATTGCGCAGCGACGACACCACCGCCATCGCCACCGCCAGGTCGACCGCAGGTTCGGTGATCTTGACGCCGCCGACGGCGTTGACGAAGACATCCTGGTCGTAGCACGGAATGCCGCCATGCCGATGCAGCACGGCAAGCAACATGGCGAGCCGGTTGCCGTCGAGGCCGACGGTCAGGCGGCGTGGATTCGGCGCATGGGCGGCATCGACCAACGCCTGGATTTCGACCAGCAACGGCCGCGTGCCTTCCTGGGCGACCACCACGCAGGAGCCGGGCGCTTCGCGTTCGTCACGATTGAGGAACACGGTCATCGCAAACACGCCGAGCTCGTTGACCGCGCCATAGCGATTCTTGAAAGCGCGCACCAGGCGGAAGCTGGAGCTGGTGTCACCCTCGAAATACAGCACGGTATCGACGATATGTTCCAACACGCGTGGGCCGGCCAGTGTGCCTTCCTTGGTGACATGGCCGACCAGCAGGATGGTGATACCGGATTGCTTGGCGTGACGGGTCAATTCCTGCGCGCATTCACGTACCTGTGCGACGCTGCCAGGCGCCGATTGCAGCTGGTCGGTGTAGACGGTCTGGATCGAGTCGATCACCGCGACTTCCGGGCGTTCCGATTTGAGCGTGGCGAAGATTTCTTCCAGGCGGATTTCGGTCAGCAGCGGAATATCGGCGGTCAAGCCCAGACGCCGCGCCCGCATCGCGATCTGCGCGGCGGATTCCTCGCCGCTGACATACAGGGTGCGACAACGCGCGCTGAGTTCGGCCAGCGCCTGCAGCAACAGCGTCGATTTGCCGATGCCGGGGTCGCCGCCGATCAGCACGACGCCGCCGCCGACCAGACCACCGCCCAGGACACGGTCGAATTCAGCCAATCCAGTCGCCATGCGCGGCGTATCCACTGCCTGAACGGCGGAAAGCCGAACGACCTCACCGCTGGCGGCCAGCGCCTGAAATCGGCTTGGCTTGGCTTCCTTCACCGATTCGGTGAGCGTGTTCCAGGCCATGCAACTCGGGCACTGGCCTTGCCATTTACTCGACTGACCGCCGCATTCGGAACAGATGTAGGTGGTGTTTGTTTTTGCCATGCGGCCTTATAACGGGCCACACTCGCGTCGGCAAGGAAAGCGCGGTGGCTGGCTGGCCTTGCGCATAACGCTTATCATGGCGCCCGTGCAAATTTCGCTCACCCAGCCGGCTTCCCCCCTACATGGGCTTGTTCAACTCGCCGGCTCACTTCAAGACCCAGGATCAACATGAAATGCGTGGATGATTTCCGCTTCCGCTTAGGCCAGCATGAACTGGTGCCGATCATGATCGGCGGCATGGGGGTCGATATTTCGACCGTTGAACTGGCGCTTGAAGCCGCGCGCCTGGGCGGCGTCGGCCATATTTCCGATGCCATGGTGCCCACCGTCATCGACCGCCATTTCAAGACCCGCTTCGTCAAGGAAAAGCTCAAGCTGTACAAGGCCAACGTCACCAATCTGGCTGACAAGACGCTGGTCAAATTCCATTTGGGCGAACTCGAAGAAGCCACCCGCATGCATGTGCGGCGGGCGATGGATGCCAAACACGGTTCCGGCATGGTGTTCATCAACTGCATGGAAAAGTTGACCATGAATGCGCCCAAGGAAACCCTGAAGGTGCGGCTGAACGCCGCCCTGGACGCCGGTATCGACGGCATCACGCTGGCCGCCGGGCTGCATCTGGGCTCGTTCGGTTTGATGGAAGAACACGCCCGCTTCCGCGATGCCAAGATCGGCATCATCGTGTCCAGCCTGCGCGCCTTGCAGCTGTTCATTCGCAAGAATGCGCGTACCAACCGCCTGCCCGACTACGTTGTTGTGGAAGGCCCGCTGGCCGGCGGCCACCTCGGTTTCGGTATGGACTGGGCAAATTACGATCTGGCAACCATCGTCGGTGAAATCCAGACCTGGCTGAAGGCAGAGCAACTCGATATTCCGCTGATTCCGGCCGGCGGCATCTTTACCGGTTCGGATGCCACCGCTTACCTTGAACGTGGCGCCGCTGCCGTGCAGGTGGCCACCCGCTTTACCGTGACCAAGGAATGCGGCCTGCCCGACCCGATCAAGCAGGAATACTACATAGCCAACGAAGACGATATCGAGGTCAACGGGATTTCACCCACCGGCTATCCGATGCGAATGATCAAGAGCAGCCCGGCGATCGGCGCCGGTACGCATCCCAACTGCGAGTCTTTCGGCTACCTGCTCGACGCCAACGGACGTTGCGCCTACATCGACGCCTACAACCGCGCCGTCGCCGAGCATCCGGGCGAGAAAAAAGTCCGGGTCTGGGACAAAACCTGCCTGTGCACCCACATGCGCGATTTCGACCTCTGGACGTGCGGAACATGTTTTCCATGACTACCAGTTCAGCAAGGACGGCAAGATCGCGCTGCCGGCGGTCTAAAAACAGCGACGGTGTGGCTGGACTGTCACGCTGGTCTGGCTAATTCATCACACAGCAAGGACAAGGGCTGCGCCTCGGCAAAATAGTGGCCCTGGCCGTAATCGACGCCCAAAGCGCGCAGCGCATCGGCGGTTGCCTGATCTTCGACATACTCCGCCATGGTGCGGATGTTCATGATGCGGGCCACTTTGGCGATGGCCTCGACCATCGCCGCATTGATCGGATCGCGCACCATGTCACGCACAAAAGCGCCGTCGATCTTCAGGTAATCGACGCCCATATCATGCAGATAGGCGAAGGAAGACAGCCCGCTGCCAAAGTCATCCAACGCAAAACGGCAGCCCAGTGTTTTCAGATCGTCAATCAGCAACTGCACCGATTCAAGATTGGAAATCGCGGCGGTTTCGGTAATCTCGAAGCAAAGATGTGGCGCAATCTCCACGCATTCGCGCATGGCTTGCCGGATAAATGACTGGAATTTGGCGTTGCTGATGGATGCCCCGGAAAGATTGACGCCGAGGACAACCTGTTTTGTCCGCAATGCCGACAAATGGAGTGTGCATTGTTCCAGCGTGTGCTCGATCACCCAGCGATCAATCGTCGGCATGATCTGGTAACGCTCTGCCGCCGGGATGAAGGCCATCGGCAACACCGGATACGCTTCATCATGCAAGCGCAGCAGCAGTTCATAGTGCGGCTCACGCATCGCGTCCGTCAGCCCGACGATGGGCTGGAAATAAAGCTGGAAATGTCCGGCCTGCATCGCGCGCGTCAAACGGCCAACCCATTGCATTTCGCCACGCCGGCGTTCGACTTCTTCATCCCCGCGCCGATACAAGCGCACCGTGTTGCGGCCGGCGTCCTTGGCGGCATAACAAGCGGCGTCAGCGGCGCTCATCAGATGCGCGGTATCCGGCCAGTCCTGATCCATTTCGACCAGACCGATGCTGGCGCCCACCTGATACATGCGACCCTCCCAGGAAAAACGGAAGTCGCTGATCATGCGGCGGAGTTTTTCGCCAAGCTGCAAACCCAGGCTGGCATCGCAGTCTGTCAACAAGATGCCGAATTCATCGCCACCCAGGCGCGCCACCACATCACTGCCGCGCAAAGCACGCCGCATCGCGGCCGCGAGCTGGCGTAACAATTCATCGCCGGCCTGGTGTCCGCTCGTGTCATTAACCAGTTTGAACTGATCCAGATCGAGGTAAAGCAGGCAATGCCGCATACCGGACTGATGCGTCGCATCCCATGCCTGTTGCAGCGCCAGATCGAAACCGGCGCGATTCAGCAGACCGGTCAATGCATCGTGCTGCGCTTGCCAGGACAACTTCGCGGTGGCGGCGCGAATTTTCTCCTGCAAGCTGTCATAGGAATTCTTCAACTCCACCACCATGTCATTAACGCCACGTTCCAGCACTGCGAACTCGCCACCGGTTTCAACCTGAACCCGTGCATTCAGATCGCCCGCCGCAATTCTTTCAACCGCTCGCGTCAGGGCGCCAATCGGCCGCACGATATCGCGACCAAGACGCCAGGCCAGCAAACTGGCCAACAGCAAACCGAGAAACGTGATCGACAAACCGGCCAGCAAGATCGTCCTTTGCCGATCCAGCATCGCCTGGCGAGAAACCTCGAGCAAGACGTAACCGAGTGGCGGTTCCGAGCTGCCTAATTGCACCGGATTTACAATTTCGCCAATCTCCAGCGCATGTTGCAACACGGGCGCGGCAGCCAGAATCGTCGCCTCATTGCGGGCTACCAGACCGGTTGCCTTGTTTGTCCAATGCGACCGCAACGCTGGATCGCCGAACTTGATGATGGGCTGTCCTTGCGCATCGACAATCGCGACAAATTGCACACCCGACTCGCGCGCCAAGGGTCGGCTGAGCAACTCCAACTCAGCCCGGTTGCCGGAAAACAGATGGAACTCACAGACCTTTGCCAACTGGTTGACCCGTTCCAGGGCGCGCTGTTCGAAGGCGCGATCCATTTCCGCATACGCCGAGGCGATGAAATACCAGGACAACCCCGTCGCCACCAATAGCAGCGGCAACAGCGCCAGCATCAAGACGCGCTGGCGAATGCCACGATTGGACATCCAGGGGTTAATCATTCTTCGACTCCAGCTTGCGGCGAATATCGGCCTCATCCGGCAACACCACTCCCAGCGAGCGCGCCACGTGCGGATTGAACGCAAGCGTGTGTTCTTTGGCATGGCGTGGCGAAGGCAATTCGCCCACTTCTTCCAGCCTTGAAGCGAACTGCCCTCCCTGGAAACCGATTTGCGCAGGCGAGGAATAAACGCTGGCCACTGCACCCGCTTTCGTCAGCCCTTGCGAGAAGCCCACCACCGGAATGCGGAATCGATAGGTAGTCAGCAAAACGTTCTGAGCATTGCTTGCATTGATGGCAATCGCATCCGGCACCAGCAACAGCACATCGCTTTCCGCGAGCACGCGGCGCAAGGCAGCCGGTAGCGCCTCGGAGGCTGCGACGGTTTCCACATGCAGACGCAGATTGCGGCGTACCGCCTCCCTGGCCAAAGCCTTCGCAACCGCCTCGTTCTCCGAGGAAACCACCAGGCCGACATTGCGCGCGGCCGGGAAAGCCGCTTCCACCAACGCCAGTGAGCGCTCAGGCGGTTGGTCAATAAAAACTGCGGAGACCTTTTTACGGGAAAGCCCGGCCGGCCATTCCAGCTTGTCGCTGGTCGCGCGCGGAATCATCAGGGCCAGGACTGGCGCTTGGCCGGCATGGTGCGCAGCCACGAATCGCGTCGCTTTGACACCAACCGGCACAATCAGATCACTGCCTCGGGTCAGTGTCTGCACCTGCGTGACGTGAAGATCAGCCTGCACCCAGACCTTGACGTTCTGCCGTGGCCCGATACCGGCGCGAAAGGCATTCACCACTTCCTGATAAGGCGCCGCATCTTCACTCAGGATCAGATGCACGACCTTTTCGTCGCTCGCTGGCGATGCGAATGACCACAGCAGGCCATGCACAAGGCAAAGCAGCCAAATCCAGCGCGGCATGAATCAGCGTCCGCGAGGCCGCTTAGAAATCAAGCTGGAAATGGACATAGGCTCGACTATCGAACACATTTTCCGGCGGGAAGCTGCCATTGAATTCGGTGTAGGAATCGCCCAGGTTCTGCCAAACCAGCGCAATCTGGCCCTCCAGTCCATCGACAGTGAATCGCTTCGCCAAACGTGCATCCAGCCGACTGTAGGAGGGAATGGCACCCAGCCCAATCGCTTCGAAACCGGCAATCCAATATTGCGACAGGGAAAGATTCAGTCCGGCCGGGAAGTCATGCATCCAGTGCAAGCCAGTCATCCTGGGCGGTGAGTATCTTGCTTCGGCCATACTGGAGTCGATCTGCAAATTCGAGTGGTTCAACAGCACGGAATTCCTGTCATCGACTTGCCAACGGGTCTGGATTTCAAATCCCTGCTGCAATGAACCGCCTTTATTGCACCAATCCTTCGCGCCTGAGGGCGTGGTGGAACTGATTGGACACTCGGCAGGCCCGCCAAAAGGTTCATCCAAATGGATGTAGTTTTCAAATCGCTCACGGAAAAGCCGCAAGTCGAACGTCAACCCAGCCTCCGGCCAGACCCCAAGATAGCCAATATCACGGGTCAACATCGATTCCGGTTTGACCGCGCCACTGGAAATAATGAACGGACTTTGAACTAGTTCGCTGCCATCCGGGTTGAACACGGTGATGATGGAATTCGCCAATGCCTCGAACATCACAGGATTGCGATAGGCTTTCGAGATGCCGATGCGGAAACTGTGATTCGGATTCGGTTGCCAATGCAGCGTTGCGCGGGGAGATACACGTTTATCGACCAGTTCGTAGTCCTCCCAGAATGCGCCGATATTGACCAGCCAAGCCGGCTTCGGACGCCACTCGACATGGCCGAATAATCCCCAGGAGTCAGCGTTCAGCTTCTCATCCGTGTTCCAGTAAAGGTAAGAACGCACCGTGTCTCGCCTCAGATAGGCGCCAACCACCGAGCGGGCAGTTTCACCCAATGCCTGGGTGTACTGCCCTTCCATGTGCAAGCGTTGACCAAGCAAATCAGAAAGGTAATAAGAACCAGGCTGGAGCCCGGTGGGCACGACCTCTTCAGTAAACAGGTGATTGAAGTAAAACTTCAAATTCAATGTCTTTTCATTGGAAAGATCATGCTGGTAATCCAATTGCAGATGACCACTTTCCACGTCCTGCGGATGCGGTAAATCAGTTACGCGTTTGACGCTGCCTTCGCCTCGCTGCCCAGTCAGCGCTCCCAGTTGAACACTCAATGACTTGCCGGCAGAGAGCGGAAATTCACCCCGGTAGTTAAAGATACGGCTGGATTCGTCGTCATCCTGATAGGTAAAACCACCGTCTCGACGATCCCCCAAAGTGACCCGATGACTGCCATATTGCGAACGCCCCGCCCAGCGAAACCAGGCTTCCCGGTGATCATGGTCCCCGGCCGCCAGATGAATCATGCGACCCACCACATCATCCGGATGCCGGGTAATGATGTTGATGATGCCGGTAAAGGCATTGGCGCCGAAGCTGGCGGCATTGGGCCCGCGCACCACTTCGATGCGTTCGATATCATCAATCGACAACGGCAGCGTATCCCATCGCACACCGCCTATCGTTGACAGGTAGACGCTGCGGCCATCGACCATGACCTGAATACGCCGCGCGAATTCATCCGCAAGCGTATGTGAAACACTTTGCGCCCAGCCTCGTTTCAGACCGACATGGAAGCCCGGTACAAGACGGAACAGATCAGCGATATTGTGGTAACCCGATGCCTCGATCTGCTTGCGGTCGATCACATTGGTCGAGTTCGGCGCATCCATCAACGGTTGCGATAATCGGCTGGCGGTGAGAACCGTGGGCATCTCGGCGAGAAAATCCGCTTCTGATAAATCGGCAGCCGCGCAGGCTGGGGCAAGTGTCAAGGAATAACCCAAGACGTATGCCATCGCCACAAGCGGCCGACTCAAGCAAACCGCAAGACGCCGAATCACCATGCCGGCACCTCGCCAGCTTCCTTCGTCAAAGACGCAAGATAGGCTTGATGCAGTTCCTGCTCGGCCTGACTCGGGCGTATCACCTTCAGCGAACCCGTTCGGCGCATTGCATTGCCCACCGCCTGAACCGGCTGGCTGATATCGATGCCCAAAGTTTCCTGGCCGCGCGTCATCGCCAGGTAAACCTCGGCCAGCAATTGCGCATCCAGCAACGCGCCATGGAAGGTACGACCGGCATTGTCGACAAAGTAGCGGCGACAGAGTGCGTCGAGGTTGTTTTTCTGTCCCGGATGCAGCTGTTTCGCCAGTTTCAGCGTATCCAGCACGTCGCAATAGCGCTTCATCGGCCCATCATCCTGGCGGGCCAGCTCGGCATTGAGAAAACCGATATCGAATGGCGCGTTATGAATCACCAGCTCCGCATCGCGGACAAAATCGAGAAACTCGGCGGCCACGTCGGAAAAACGGGGTTTGTCGGCGAGAAACTCGCGGCTCAGTCCGTGCACCGACAACGCGCCCGCGTCGATGTCGCGCTCCGGGTTGAGATAAACGTGATACGTCGCGCCGGTAATCCGGCGATTGAGAATTTCCAACGCGCCGATTTCAATCACCCGATGCCCCTGCGCCGGGTCGAGGCCGGTGGTTTCGGTATCCAGAACAATCTGACGACTCATGCCTTCTTTACCCCTTCATTTGCCAGCGCATCGGCGATTTCATTGCCCGGATGCCCGGCGTGACCTTTCACCCAGAACCATTCAACCTGATGCCGCGCCGCCTGTTCACTTAGCGCGCGCCATAAATCCTGATTTTTTACCGCGCCGCCGGCCGCAGTTTTCCAGCCCCGCCGGACCCAGTTCGGCAGCCATTCGGAGATGCCTTTCTGGACATATTGCGAATCGGTATGCACGCGCACCCGGCAGGTCTGATTCAGCGATTTCAAACCCTCGATCACCGCCATCAATTCCATCCGGTTGTTGGTGGTATCGCGGGCACCGCCGCAAAGCCGTTTTTCGACCTCGCCGTAGCGCAACAACACACCCCAGCCGCCAAGGCCGGGATTCCCCTTGCAAGCGCCATCGGTATAGAGGTCGACAACCTTGGCCGGAACTGCATCATTCTGAATGTTCATGTTGGTTCCGCTGAGAAGAGGTTCGGGTTGGCTGTGCCCAGGCCGGCCTCGCCCGCCAGGCCGCATCGCGCTTGGGCAAAAGTATCCGCATGCCATGCACGCGCTTGATCGCATGGATCAGATACACGCCGCCGCCAAAGGCCCACCAGCGATCTCCCGCCGCCTCAAGAAACCCGAAGCGAGCCAGCCATGCCGCCTTATCGGCCGGCGGCGCATAGCAGGCCATGCGACATCCCGCCAATTCAAAGCCCATCAGCGCCAGCCAATCCTTGATCCGGGTCAGGTGAATGAAACGTCCATGCCAGGGGTGGGTATCCTGATCGCGGCAGACGCGTTGCGTGACGAAACGTCGCATTCCCCACAAACTGATCGGATTGAAACCGCTGATCAGCAAGCGCCCTTCCGGGCGCAAGACACGTTCGGCTTCGCGCAGGACTTGATGCGGATGCGACGAAAATTCGAGCACATGCGGCAAGGCCAGCAAATCCAGGCTCTGGCTGGCAATTGGCAACATTTCCGGCACGGCGCGCAATGGTCCGCCATCCAGGCCGGCGCAAAAGCGATGCGGCATGCGGTTGGCGCGCAGGAAATCGGTGTCGCAATCCCCGATCTGCAAGGCATGAAATCCGAACAGATCGCTGCTCACAGCGTCAAACCATTCCAGCTCACGGGCCAGCACATAGCGGCCAAGATCGCTTTCATACCAGCTCAACATGGTTGACGCCCGCAGGCTCCCTCGAATAAATAGCCCATATGAAAAAAGCCAATATGATCAAAATTGAAGCCATCCCGACCTTCCAGGACAACTATGTCTGGGCCATCCACAATGACCAGAACGCGATACTGGTTGATCCCGGTGAAGCGGGGCCGATTCTAACTTGGCTGGCAAATCGGAACATCACCGCCAGCGCGATCCTGGTGACGCATCATCATCGTGACCATGTCGGCGGCATCAGTGATCTGCTGAAGCAGGCGCCGATTCCGGTTTACGGGCCTGCGCGTGGTACGGCAAAAGCCATTCCGGTAACTGAAGGCGAGTTATTGACTTTCGACAGCCTTGGCTTGAATTTCAAAGTCATCGAGACGCCAGGACATACTCTGGATCACGTCTGCTATCTCGCCAGCGAGGTTGCAAGCGAAGTTGCCAATGAGCTTGCCAAAGAGTTTGCCAATGAATCACCCGCAACCGGCCTGCATCTGTTTTGTGGTGACACGCTGTTCTCGTGCGGCTGTGGTCGCCTGTTCGAAGGAACACCAGCGGAAATGCATGCTTCACTCAGCCGCCTGGCGGCGTTGCCGGATCAGACTCAGGTTTACTGCGCGCATGAATACACGCTGGCCAATATCAGCTTTGCGCTTGAGGTCGAACCGAAGAACCCGGATCTGATCGAACGTCACAAGGAAGCGCTGGCTTTACGCAAGCATGGCAAACCCACTTTGCCGGTGTCCATCGGCCGCGAACGCAAAACCAACCCCTTTCTGCGTTGCGATCAGCCAAATGCAATTGAGGCGGCATCGCAACACTACAAAAAACCGCTCAGCCCAGGCGTAGAAACGTTTGCAGCGATTCGGGCATGGAAAGATGAGGAGTGATTCCACGCGCAACCCGAGCCCAATCGGGGCGAGGGTTGAGCCGGGCCCCGGCATGAGTTAGAATTCCCAATCACATCAATATGTTGCGATCTTTTCTTAAGATCCTTGCGAGCCTGATGACCCTATTTTTTCGTACCGTTGCAACCCTGTTAAGCCTTGCCCTGACTGCCACCACGGCAATGGGAGGGGCATTCGCCGCATCCCCTTTTGATGTATCCAACAGTTCGGAAACCAACCTCAAGATCAGTTATTCAATCGCTGCGCTGCCGATCAAACAAGCAGAAGCTGAAAAGGATCTGTGGGTGAGAATTCGCAAAGGTTTCAAGCTGCCGGAATCCGATCCCGGACTGACCCGCTTGCATGAGCAAAGTTTTACCCGCAACAGCACCCATATCGAAAGCATCGCCGAACGCAGCCGGCCATATCTGTTCCATATCGTTGAACAGGTTGAAAAGCGTGGTATGCCGATGGAAATTGCGCTGTTGCCGATGATCGAATCCGCATTCAATCCGCAAGCAAAATCTCCCATGAAAGCTTCCGGCATTTGGCAATTCATGCCCGCCACCGGAAGAGTTTTCGGACTGCAACAGAATGCCTGGTATGACGGGCGGCGGGACATCCTGGAAGCCACCAACGCAGCGCTGGACTACCTGCAGAAGCTGCATGGCATGTTTGGTGACTGGGAACTGGCACTGGCTGCTTATAACTGTGGCGAAGGCTGCGTCGCCAAAGCGCAGATGCGGGCCGCAGGCAAAAGCTACAACGCGATTCGTCTGCCGAAAGAAACCCGCAACTACGTGCCGAAGCTGGTTGCAGTGCGCAATATCATCCTGAATCCCGAGCGCTTCGGCATCAAACTGGCCGCGCTCCCCAACGAGCCCTTTTTCCTGCAACTCAAACTGAAGAATCCGATGGAAGCACGCCAGGCCGCGAGCCTGGCTGAAATGGATCTGGATCAATTTCTCCTGCTCAACCCGGCCTTCCAGCGCCGCGTGATCCACACTGCAACCCAGGATGTCCTGCTGCTGCCGGTCGACCAGATTGAGACCTTTCAATTCAATCTGCACCAGAAAGGCAAACAATATCGCCTGCAGAATTACGCCGCCCAGCGAGGCGAAAGCGCGCAGAGCATCGCAAAAAAGTTTGGCGTCACGCTTAGCTGGCTGAAAGAGAACAACCCGATGAAATTGCAGAATGGCAAATTTGCCCAGGCACAAACCCTGGTCGTGCCATTGCTGAAAACCGCGCAGGCAGCAAGCAAACCAGCAAGTGGAACACCTGTTCTACCGACAGCCATGCGGACCCACACCGTTCGCAAGGGTGAAACCCTGGCGGCGCTGGCCAAACGTTACAACGTCAAGGTCGCGGCAATCCGCCTGTTGAACGAAAACATCGACCTGCTGCTACCGGGTACAACTCTGACCATTCCGGTCGCGAGTTGAATCTGATTTACTCAGCCGGCAACAACGCTTTCTTTCCCGGCGCGGAGTCCAGCAGCAACTGGGTATAAGCGTTTTGTGGCCGAGTCAGCAACGTCTCCGCCATACCTGATTCGACAATCTTGCCGCCACGCATCACTGCCACCCGATGCGCCAGATAACTCACCACCGACAGATTGTGAGTGATGAACAGGTAGGCCAGGCCATGCATTTTCTGCAAATCGGCCAGCAAATTCAGAATTTGCGCCTGCACCGAAACATCCAGGGCACTGGTCGGTTCGTCCAGAATCAGTAATTTCGGTTCCACCGCCAGCGCCCGCGCGATCGCGATACGCTGCCGCTGACCGCCGGAAAACTCGTGTGGATAGCGGCCAACGGCATCTTCCGGCAATCCAACCTGATTCAACAGATCGTTGATGCGTGCCGGACGCGCCGCCACCGACAGGAAAGATTGTGCCGCCATGCCTTCAGCCAGGATTTCGCCGACTTTCATGCGCGGATTCAATGACGAAAACGGATCCTGAAATACGATCTGCATTTCCGAACGCTTGCGCCGCAACGCCTCGCCGCGCAGGTTGGCAAGCGGCTCGCCGAGCAGACTCACCTGCCCCGCCGTCGGCTCGATCAGGCGCAGAATGGCGCGCGCCAACGTGGTCTTGCCGCAACCGGACTCGCCGACCAGCGCCAGTGTTTCGCCCGCCGCAACCTGCAAGCTGACGCCATCCACCGCTTTGACATGGCCAACCGTGCGCTTCAACAAGCCTTTGCGAATCGGGAAATGCACAGCGAGATCACGCACTTCAAGTACGCATTTCGTTAGTCCGGATGCAGTTGCAGGCGGCATCCGGGGAATCGACTCAAGCGTTCCCGGATTCCGCTGCGCTGCATCCGTGCTACCCACATCCCGGCTACACGGTTCCGCCAGATGGCAGCGCGACCAATGCCCCGGTGTCGCTTCATGGAATGACGGTGTTTCAACCCGGCAACGCTCGAACACCGCCGGGCAGCGATCGGCAAAACGGCAGCCGGTAAACGCGCTGTCCGGACCCGGCACGCGACCGGGCAGACTGTCCAGGCGTTCGCCGCGCCGGTCCAGGCGCGGCAGCACGGCGAACAGTTTTTGCGTATACGGATGTTTCGGCGCGGTATACAGAGCAGCGCGGCTGGCCCATTCGACGATCTGGCCGGCATACATCACCGCGACGCGGTCCGCCATGTCGCTCGCCACGTCGAGATCGTGCGTGATCAACAGCAAGCCCATGCCGCGCTGAACTTGCAACGCCTTCAGCAATTTCAGGATTTGCGCCTGCACCGTCACATCCAGCGCAGTAGTCGGCTCATCGGCGATCAGCACTTCCGGCTCGCCAGCCAGCATCATCGCGATCAATGCACGCTGGCGCTGGCCGCCGGAAAGCTGGAACGGATAGGCATCGAGCTTTTCTCGGCCCAGGCCGACCGCTTCCAGCAAGCGAACGGCTTCTTCCGACGCAGCCGCCGCACCGGTCAGGCCGCGATGCGCTACCAGCGCCTCATTGATCTGATCGGACACCGTCATCACTGGATTCAGGCTGCTCTGCGGCTCCTGGAAAATCATCGCCAGACGCCCGCCGCGCACCTCGCCCATGGCGGCTTCGGTGAGTGCAAATACATCTTCATCGTCCAGCCGAACGCTGCCCGAAGCAACGCGGCCACCATCCGGCAACAAGCGCATCAAGGCCAGCGCGGTCATCGATTTGCCGCATCCGGATTCGCCCAGCAGGGCGACGCATTCATTCGCGCCAATCACGAAGCTGACATCATCGACGGGTTTCAGGAGGCGCGCGCCTGCCTGGATTTCGACGCGCAGGTTTTCCACGACAAGCGTGCTCATGCGCGTTCCTTTGACTTCGGATCGAGCGCATCACGCACCTGATCAGCGAACAAATTGGCCGCCAGCACCAGCACGAACATAAACACAAAAGCCGCCGCCAGTTGCCACCACACCACCGGCTCACGCGCCAGTTCCAGGCGGGCGCCGTTGATCATGTTGCCGAAGCTGATCATGCCCGGATCGACGCCAACGCCGACGTAGGACAACACCGCCTCGGCCAGCACCAGACCGGAGAAATCGATCACCACGGTAATCAGCACCAGATGCATCACGTTGGGCAACAGGTGGCGCAGCAGGATGCGCGCATCGGTGACGCCGAACGCCCGTGCCGCCTGGACGAATTCGAGTTCGCGCAATTTCAGCGCCTCGGCGCGCAACAGCCGCGCCAGGCCGGTCCAGCCGGTGACGCCGAGAATCGCGCACAGCGCCAGCAGGCGTACATCGGAACGGGCGGCGGCGGTTTCGAACAGTTCTGCATGCGTCTCGATCTGCACCTGCACCACCAGCACGGCAGCGGCGATCAACAGCACGCCGGGGATCGAATTGAGCGTCGTGTAGAGATACTGGATGGCATCGTCGATGCGTCCGCCGAAATAACCGGCGGCGATACCCAGGGTGAGTGCGAACGGCAGCATGATCAACGTGGTCAGGCTGCCGATCAGCAGGCCGGTGCGGATGGATTTTAACGACAGGTACAACACATCCTGGCCGACCTTGTCGGTACCGAGGACGTGATAGTGCGGCGCCAGCGCGAGCAGCGCGCCGATAGTGAGCAGAATGACCAGCAAGGTGAAATTGCGTCGTGGCGGCCCGGTGGCGGAACAAGCGCCACCCGGCAGCCCGAAGCGCGCGCCGCTGTTTTGGCAACCATTGCGGCAGCCGAACCAGGATCTCCACAACAGCCAGACCACCCAGCCGCCAAGCAGCCCCAGACCGGCGCGTTCGGATACGTCGGCCCAGAAGTCCCGCTCCGGATCGGCCAGATGCGCGCCGCCATGCTGCAGTCTTGGGTAATCGCGGGTTTCCCGGCCATTCGGCCCCAGCACCGTTTCTTTGGCGTAAAGATGCGTCGCGAACGGCGCCGAATAGGTTTTCTCGACGTTTTCGCGCAATGGCTTCAACAAGGCATCCAGCGCGGAAAGCACCTCGCCGCTGTATTGAGCTGGCTGGCTGGCGGGCTGTCCGGCTGGCGTCGGTAGACGTTCGACGTAATGCAGCGAATCGAGCAGGCCGATACCGATATAGACCGACAGAATCAGCGCGGTTGACGAACCCATGCGACTCCGCATGACCTGCCGCCAGGGCGCGCGGAAAGTATCGTTGTTGCGCGCCAGCCAGACCAATAACCCGACGCTTGCCAGCAACAGCAGGATCAGCGCATCGGACCAGAGCAGGACAGGTTTGATCAGCATGCCGTCATTCCAGCCTCACCCGCGGGTCAGCCCAGGTATAGGAAATGTCGGTCAGCATCAGACCGATGATGTAAAGCAGCGAACCCAGGAACACCATCGAGCGGACGATGGCGAAATCCTGCGCCTGGATCGCGTCGATGGTGTAGCTGCCGAGTCCCGGAATGCCGAAGAACGACTCGATGATCAGGCTGCCCATGAACAGGCGTGGGATCACCACGACGACACCGGTCAGGATCGGGATCATCGCGTTGCCGAGCACATGCCTGAACAGCACACGCAGATCGGACAGCCCCTTGGCGCGCGCAGTGCGCACGTAATCCTTGCCGATTTCCTCAAGGAACAAGGCGCGGTAGAAACGGCTGGAATCACCGATGCCGCCGATCAGACTGACCAGCACCGGCATCACCATGAATTTCCAGGCATCCAGGCCGGGCTGGTAGCCGGAAATTGGGAACCAGTGCCACAGCTTGCCCATCAGGTACTGGCCGCCGATGACGTAGAACAGGCCGGAAATCGACATCAGCGCGACGCACAGAATGACGCCGCCGGTATCCAGCGCGGTGCCGCGAAAGAACACCAGCAACAGCGCAAAGCTGACATACGCCAGCAAGCCGACGATGAAGGTCGGCAACGCAATCGCCAGGCTGGGCCACATGCGCTGGCCGATCTCGCGGGCGATGTCGCGTCCGTCGTCCGACGCGCCGAAGTCGAAGACAAACAACTTGAGCGATTTCTCGACGAACAAGGTATCGCTGACCTTTTCCGCCCCTGCCGCCGCAGTGTTGAAGAACAGCGGCTTGTCGTAACCATGTTCGCTTTTCCAGCGCTCGATGGCTTCCGCCGTGACATGTTTGGCGCCAAGGTGGATGCGCGCCATGTCATCCGGCGTGTTGACCATGAAGAACAACGCAAACGTCAGCAGGTTAACGCCGAGCAGAATCGGAATGGCATACAACACGCGGCGCAGCAGATAGTTCAGCATGACCTGAAGTTCAACGTCGATTCATCGGCCGGACATGACCACCAGCAGGCCGATCAACAGCAGCAACACCGCATAGGGAAAAGCTACTGTCGGCCGCAGCGCACTGACGGCATATTCGCGCAGCAGACCGACCACGCCGGCACGCGACGCCAGCCACTCGGAATGCAACTGAAACGCGACTGCTTCGCCGGCTTTAACGCCCTCTTCAATGCGCAGGATGCGCGCACCCAAACGCGTCTGGTAGGTACGGAAAATCCCCTCCTGCAGCCACAGCACCAGCAGCAGCAAGACCATCACCATCTCATGCAACGCCAGCACGAAACCAAGCGCGCACAGCGCAATGGCGAACAGTTTGATCAGCAGTCCACCCTTTTCATACTGCTCGAAACTGTGATGCAGCGCGATCCATTCCTGGCCGAGGGCAGTCGATTCAGACATCGGCATGGTCAGGCGAACCGGGTCTGCAAATACTGGATGATCTGCGCCGACTCATACATCCATTCCGTTTTGCCGTCGGCGCCGGTAATTTTCAGACACGGCACCACCGGTTTACCGCCGCCGGCAACCAGATCGGCACGGTTCTTCGCATCGTTTTGTGCATCGCGCAGATCGATATTCAGCGATAAACGCCGCATTTCTCGCCGCACCTTGACGCAAAACGGACACGTCTTGAACTGGTACAAGGCCAGATCGCGGCATTCCGCATCCACCTTTGCTTGCGCCTCGGGTGCTCGCAGCATGCCTTTCGGCGTGGTGACAAACTCCCAGATCAGGATCAGCGGCGCCAGCAGGATCCGCAACGTTTTGAAAAAGACTTTGAAAACAAACTTCATGGTGAACGGGCTTTGCAAGTGAAACAGGCACCGGACTATGGCGGATGGTCTGAATTCTGGTCAAGGCGGCTGACAAGCCAATTTCGCGCATTAAACTGGCGACCGCATTCAACTCGCTCATGTTTCAGCCTCGCCGCCGCTCAGGAGATCACCGCATGCCCGCCGCCAGCCCCTACTTCACCTATCTCACCGAACTACTGAAAAACATGCTGGAAAAAGGTGCGTCCGACTTGTTCATCACGGTCGGATCGCCGCCGGCGCTGAAAGTCAACGGTGAACTGGTCGTGTTCAACAGCAAACCGATCAGCCGCGAACAGGCTGAAGAAATCCTGCGTTCGGCGATGAATGAAAAGCAGCAAGCCGAATTCCGCGACACGCAGGAATGCAACTTCGCGCTCTCGCTCGATGGCATCGGCCGTTTTCGCATGAACACCTATGTCCAGCGCGGCTCGGTCGGCCTCGTTGCGCGCCACATCAATACCGAAGTGCCCACCCTGCAATCACTCGGCTTGCCGCCGATACTGGGACAGCTGGTGCTGGAAAAACGCGGCCTGATCCTGATGGTCGGCGCCACCGGTTCCGGCAAGTCGACCAGCCTGGCGGCGCTGGTGAACCATCGCAACGAACACGCGCGCGGCCACATCATCACCATCGAAGATCCGATCGAGTTCATGCACCCGCACAAGAAGAGCCTGATCATGCAGCGCGAAGTCGGCGTCGATACCGACAGCTGGTTCGCCGCGCTGAAAAACACGCTGCGGCAGGCGCCGGACGTGATCCTGATCGGCGAAATCCGCGACCGCGAAACCATGGAATACGCCATCACCTTCGCCGAAACCGGCCACCTTTGCCTGGCCACGCTGCATTCCAACAACTCCAACCAGGCGCTTGACCGGATCATCAATTTCTTCAGCATCGACCGCCGGCCGCAACTGCTGATGGATCTCTCGCTCAACCTGCGCGGCATCGTTTCGCAACGCTTGATCCCGAATATCCAGGGCGGCCGCACGCCGGCGATCGAAATCATGCTGAGCAGCCCGCTGGTCTCGGATCTGATCCACAAGGGTGACGTGCACGAGATCAAAGCGATCATGGCCAAGTCGCGCGATCTCGGCATGTGCACCTTCGACCAGGCACTGTTCAGCCTGTGTGCCGACGGCCGCGTGGCGCCGGACACCGCGTTGCGCTTCGCCGATTCGCAAAACGAGTTGCGCCTGATGCTGAAAACACTGGTGCGCCGCCCGGCAAGTAGCGATGACGTGGATGACGATCCCAACGGTCTGTCGATCGTTTGAAAGACCATTTCAAACCACAACATCAGACATGTATCTCGGCATCGACTACGGCACCTCCGGCGCGCGCGCCTGCGTCATCGCGCCCAGCGGCGAAATCGAAGACATGGCGCGCATCGATTTCGGCAACCTGGCCGATTTCGAGATCGCCGCCAGCTGGCGCGATACCCTGTTTTCGCTGATCACACAGATTCCTGTCGGCCTGCGCAAGCGCCTGGCGGCATTGGCCATCGACGGCACTTCCGCCAGCGTATTGGCCTGCGACGAAGCATTCATTCCGGCGCACCCGCCGCTGCTCTACAACGACGCGCGCGCCACCGAACAAGCTGCGTTGATCCGCCAGGTCGTCGGCGGCCAGCATGCCGCCGGCGCGGCCACTTCCGGCCTGGCCAAAGCGCTCTGGCTGAACCGCTATGCCGGTCAGCGCGGATCGATGTCGCGCCGCTATCTGAATCAGGCTGATTGGCTTTCGGGGTTGCTCTCCGGCCAGGCGGTGAGCGACTACCACAACGCGCTGAAGATGGGTGTGGACCTGGAAACCGGTGCCTGGCCGGCGTGGGTGGCCGGTCTGATCGACGTCCACGCATTGCCCAAACTGGTCAAACCCGGCCAGGGCATCGGCCTGATCGATCGGCCGCGCGGGCGCGAACTCGGCATCAACCCGGATTGCCTGATCCGCGCCGGCACCACCGACAGCATCGCTGCCTTCCTCGCCGCCGGTGATGCGGCACACCCCCCTCAACCCGGTGACGCGGTCACCTCACTTGGCAGCACGCTGGTGCTGAAGTTGCTGTCGGAAAAACGCGTCGATGCCGGCGAATACGGCATCTACTCGCACTGGTTCGGCAACCAATGGCTGGCTGGTGGCGCCTCCAACGCCGGTGGCGCGGTGTTGCGGCAACACTTCGATGATGCGGAACTGATCGCGCTGTCGCGCGAAATCAACCCGGAACGCACGAGCGAGCTGGATTACTACCCTTTGCCGGCGAAAGGCGAACGTTTTCCATACCACGATCCCGCGCGCCCGCCCTGCCTGGAACCACGTCCTGAAAGCCGGGCCGAATTCCTGCACGCCATCCTGCAAGGCCTGGCCAAGATCGAAGCGCTCGGCTACGCCAAACTCGCCGAACTCGGCGCCACTCACCTGCGCAGCGTGGTCAGCGCCGGCGGCGGTGCGAAGAACCCCACCTACAGCCGGATTCGCGCGCGGCTGTTGCAGGTGCCGCTCAGCCAGGCCAGCCAGGATGAAGCCTGTTATGGCAGCGCCCGCCTGGCACGCCACGGCCGCACGCTGTTTCCGGGAGAACACGATGCCTGATGGACTCGCCTGCACCCTGCGGATGCCGCTTGCCTGGCATACCGTGCAACTTGATCCGCACGCGCGCCAGAGCCGGATCGTCGAAGCCGCCCTGCTGCTGAACGCGTTGAACCAGATGGAAAGCAGCCATGAACTGGACACCGGCGGCGCGGAGAATCGACGCCTTGACCGGATCGAAGCAAAACTCGATCTGGCCCTTTTTCTGCTCGCGCGCAAGCTGGAAAACGCTGACACCAACAGCGACACCCTGACGCCCTGCGAGGTTGAATTGACCCCCTCCGGCGCGCAATGGCCATATCCGGCCCCCCCCGCCGCCGGCAGCGAGCTGATCGTTGAATTTCAACCTTCCGAAACCCTGCCGCTCAGTCTGAAACTCCCCGCCATTGCGCTGGAACCGCTGTCTGGCTTGGCGCGCGTCAGCTTCTCGGAGCGATCCGAAGCGCTGGATGAAGCGCTCTATCAATTCGTTTTCCGCCGCCATCGGCAAGCCATTCGAGCGCGGACCGGCTAGAAAAACGTTACCCCCTACCCCATCGATTCTCATATACGCCTTAGAAACCGCATGTCCAACCTCGAAGACCGCATCGATCTCCTGGAAAGCCGCCTGGCACGCATCGAGCGGCTACTGATTCAAAAGCATGAACAAGCAGACGGCGGGCAAGACACCCAGCAAAACAGCGTACCCGCTGCCGACACCCCGCCTCCGGCACAACGGGACTACCTGAAATACGCCAGCAACCGCTTCGCCCCACCCGATTTTTCTGTCACCAAAATCCTCGGCTGGACCGGCGCCACCGCGATGGTACTGGCGACGGCCTATCTGATCCGGCTGGCGGTTGATTCGGGTTGGCTGACGCCGGAGCGGCAATTGGCGCTCGCCGTATTGAGCGGCTTTCTGCTGATTGGCGCCGGTTTGCGCTTGCGCAGCGCCGATCGGGAATACGCCAGCCTGTTGCCGGCCGGCGGTTTGGTGGTGTTGTTTTTGTCGGTTTACGGCGCGCATCTGTATTACCACTTCATCGGCGTCGGACTCGCCACCGGCGCGATCATCGCCATCTGTCTGCTCGCGCTCTGGCTGGCGCGGTTATTCG
>JFJP01018778.1_pt1 | contig 21436 bp, 17 predicted proteins | sample 431651 | NCBI WGS metagenome assembly JFJP01 (sample SAMN02602958, study PRJNA72255) | Microbial mat metagenome, whole genome shotgun sequencing project. | biome: fresh water; feature: sink hole; material: water; isolation source: purple microbial (photo- and chemosynthetic) mats found in...
AACCTGCGCTCTGGAGCCCATGAGCGGGATTGAACCGCTGACCTCGTCCTTACCAAGGACGTGCTCTACCAACTGAGCTACATGGGCCTCGCCTTAGTGCTCCCCGCTGCCAAAACACAAGACCGCAACGCGTCCGTATTTCCGGCAACGTTCCGTTCTCTTGTCCGATCCCCGTCCCAAATCTGTCCCAACTATTAAAAATGCGACCTTGAATCTACTCGCCTATCGATTATCTGTCAATCATCTTTTGATTATTTTTGTGATGGGGTGAAAATTCGTGATTGAATCCGACGGCGCAAAGGTATAGAACGGTACTTATGTCTGAAACCCATTCTTTTTCGTACAAGCTGTCATCCGATCAACAGAAAACCTTGATCGACCTGCTGCGCCAAGGGAATTATCGTCCCGCCGAGGTGCCTTATACCCTGATTGCCGTCAAGGCGGAGGATTGTTCGATCAACCTGTACACCAGCGGTAAGTTGTTGGTCCAGGGAAAGGGCGCAAAAACATTTGTTGAATTCGTGCTGGAACCCTGCGTACTGGGGAGCGCCACAGTCGGCTATGAACAGGCACTGAATCCGGAATTGACCGCCCCGCACATGGGGGTGGACGAGAGCGGCAAGGGGGATTTCTTCGGCCCGCTGGTGATCGCCGCCGCCTATGTTGATGAAACGCTGTTCGAGACGATGCGTAAGCTTGATGTCAAGGACAGCAAGGCGATCAGCAGCGACAAGAAGGCGATGGAGATCGGCGCTGCACTGCGCAAACTGCTGGGTAACCGCTTCGCCTTGGTATCGATCGGACCCGCCGCCTACAATCGTCTTTACGCCAAAATGCGCAGTGTCAACCGCATCCTGGCCTGGGGACATGCCCGTGCCATCGAAAACCTGCTGCAGGCCGTTCCGGACTGCCCGACCGCGATTTCCGACCAGTTCGGCAGCAAGGAGAGCGTCGAACGGGCACTGATGAAGGCGGGACGCGGCATCGAACTGATCCAGCGCCACAAGGCGGAGTCCGACATGGCGGTCGCCGCCGCATCCATCCTGGCACGTGAAAGTTTCCTTTGTGCCTTGCAGAAAATGCGCGAACAGTACAGCGCGGAGATTCCCAAGGGCGCTTCGGCGGCGGTACGCACAGCGGCGGTCTCGCTTGTACGCCGCACCACACCAGAAACGCTGCTCAACACCGTCAAGTGCCACTTCAAGACCACCGATGCCGTGCTGGCAGACCTAGGCCTCACACGAGGAAACCTGCCGCCCGAGGGCCAGATCGTCTCCAAACCGTACACCCGCCCTGAAAAATCCGCGTGAAGTGAAACCGATGGAATGTTCGTTGACATTGATTGCTGTCTAATTAATTATACAGAGGAGGCACTTGCATGCAAGTGCCTCAGAGATGAACAGCTTAGGAATGTTGTTGTCGTCATCCGCCCGGACAGCGTTGCTGCATCAGCCAGCACCCGCTGGCATGGATGGCGGCCTCCTTATACCGCCAGGAACCTCGATTGACGATGGATATTGACCTTGTCAACCTGACCGAATCTGAAGTTGCGGGCGCAGGATAACCAGGTTGATTTCGGATTCGGGCTAGTGCCTGTCCTTACCGTTGAGGATATCATCCTTTCCAAACTTTATGCATTGATGGCAGGCAGGCCGCGCCCAAAGGACATTGATGATCTCCAGTCCATCTTTCAAGCGATTGGATGGGATGAAATGGATATTCCCTATCTAGCCGGACAAATGAAACGTCAAGCCCTCGTCGTCCCGGCAACAGCCAAGCCGTTCCTTCCGGCAGCACTGATCGCCCTATCGCAGGACGTCAGCCGTAGCCTTAAGAAAAGCAAATCAGCAGAGGTGATCAAAGGGACGGTCATCCACTGAGATTGCTGAGGGACAGGTTTTTAGGTCAATCATGGGCGTCCGGCGCGTTCGCGCAGGCAAAGGGTCAGGGTCCGATAAATGGTATCAAGGGTTTTTCCAAGCGCCTTGCCGATATCCTCCGCGAGAAAGCGAAGGACAAAATAGCCGTGCTCCTGCAGGAGCGCATCCTTGTGCCGGTCACGCCGATAGGCATCGGCATCGGATAGATGCTGCGGTCCATCCAGCTCTACCGCGAGCCGGGCTTCGGGACATAGGAAATCCACTTCCATGTGGCCCCGCTGATCGAACGGGATCGGCAACCGGGCATTTAGTTGAAAACGCCCCGCAGTGGCGGGCAAGGTTTCGAGTCGCCTGTAAAGGAAAGCCTCCGAGGCGCTGCGGGCGCACGCCTCCCCGGTGGATGGTGCGACACGGGCTGCATGCACGAAGAGATTGCCAAGCGGGGAATCGACGCCATCCCGGATCAGCCGCTGTACGCTGACCGCATAATCGCGTTTCCATTCGGGATCAACGGGCAAGGGCACCTCAGGAGGCCAGCCCGGAACGGCACTTGCAGGCAGGAGGATCGTGTACCCAACGGCCTCATATCCCTTGCAGCGCCGATCGAACATCCGCGCCAGCATCGGCACATTCAGGTCGGCATAATCGTAGACGCGAACCTCGCGCTTGTTGTCATGCCGCCGGTGCAGGCGGCCCACGTACTGAGCGATGGTGCCGCGCCAGGATATCGGCAGTGTCAGGAACAGCGTGTCCAGCCTGGCATCATCAAACCCCTCCCCCAAATAATGGCCGGTTGCCAGTATCACGCGATCCGCATCCTCGGGGATCGTGCGCCATGGCGGTATCGATGGCTTTCCGCGTCATGCCGCCGCTGAGAACAATGAGATTTGTGACCACAGGGGATAAGGCGGCAAGCAGGATGTCCAGATGCTCACGTCGTTCGGTCAACACCACGGGCTTGCGCCTGTCGCGTACCGCCGCCACGACATCCTCGATGATCAGTCGGTTGCGCGGCGTGTCATGAATCAGTCCCTGGTAAAGCATCTGGAACTGCATCCGTGCATCGTCACTCGCCGGTTCCTCCTGCCGGAATGCGGTGGGGCGGACGTAGACACTGTGCGTGAAGGGACGTTCCGCAGCCTGCTGCCTGGCATGCACGCGGTGCCTGACCGGGCCGCATTGCATGAAAATGATGGGATGGTGCCCATCCTTGCGCGTTATCGTGGCCGACAGGCCGAGTATATACCTGGCCTTTGCTCGGCGGGCAACCTGTTCAACGCTGAAGGCGGGCAGATGATGGCACTCATCGAAAACGAGATGGCCATACGTGCCGACAAGATCCTGCACCACCCCTTTCCGGAAAAGGGTTTGAAGCAGGGCCACATCAATCGTTCCGGTCACCTTCCTTGAACCGCCGCCAATACGTCCGATCTGCGATGAAGGAATCCCCAGAAATGAGGAAAGCCGCTCAACCCATTGTTCGAGGAGCTGGCGGCGATGAACGAGGACCAGTGTATTCACGCCCCGCTGCGCGATCAACCAGGCGGCCAGCACGGTTTTTCCGAATGCCGTCGTTGCGGAAAGCACCCCCGTATCATGGGCGACCAGGGCGGCGGCCGCCGCCTCCTGGTCCGGGCGCAACAGTCCCGAGAAGGCGACGTCGATGGGTGTGCCGGAAAACCGTTCGTCCTGGACGGCAACCGTGAGCCCTTGCGCGGCCAGAAGCTCGGTAGCCTCGTCAAGACAGCCCCTTGGCAAGGCCAGATGCTCAGGATAATCCTCGGCGCAGGCGATGATGCGAGGCTTGTCAAACGTTGGCAAGCGCAGGGCCTGAGCCTTGTAGAACTCAGGGTTCTGGAATGCGGCCAACCGCAACAGTCCATTCCGCAGGGATGGCGAAAGCGCCGCTTTTGGGATATAAACCTGATTACCGAGCACAAGTTGCAGGGTTTGTGGGAATGCGCCAGACGGGATACGCGGTGCCCTTGATGGGAGCGCCAGCCATGGCGATTCGGCATTGTCGTCCTCGGCAACCATTCGCACCCCCACAACATGACCCTTGCGTTCGGCATGGTGGATTAAGGTCTCGACCCATGACGGTGCCAGCTTTTTCACACCGGCCATGAAGGCCCATGGATCCGGCCACGGGTTGAGGTGCTCATCCAGGAATTCCGTATGCCCGTTGGCCCTCGCCTGCTTCTGCATCGGCAGGGCAATCAGGTTTCCCAGTCCGCCCTTCGGCAGCGTATCCTGGTTCGGAAAGAAACGGTCATACGAATCCAGGCCAATATCGGGACGACGCTGCATCGTCATCGTCAGGATATAGGCACCCAGCTTCCTCGCCAGGACGGCCGGGATGGCGGTCTCGAAAAAGATCCAGAGGTGCGCGCCATGGCCGGAGCGTGAACGTTCGACGACATACGGAATCTCCAATGCCGTGCATGTCTCGCGCACAGCCTGGATATCATCCTGCCAGCGGGCCTTGTCAAAGTCCGCCGCCAGGAAAAAACACGTTTCATCAAGAAGCATGGGATAAACGCCTGCCACGAAGTCGCGACCTTGATCATCAGTCCCCGAGAGATGCCAGCGGATAACCTCCTCGGTCACGGGCAGGAACTGCCGTCCAAGACATTCCACACAACGGACTTTGCGCTTGTCGCAGACATCCCGGATCCATTCATTCGCGCAAGCCGGGCTGTATCCGCTCTTGCCGGTCTTGGGATTCTCGAACCGCCTCGGATAGACATCCTCCCGCCCCCGAAAAAGTGACCTGAACAAGTCTATTTTCTCGCCGGGTGGCGACAAACGTGTGCAGATACGCTCGCGCACCGCCTGCCCTAGCGGTGCTTCAATGGGTTCTTGGATTGCAGCCATAATCGGGAGCATGACACATCAAGTCACCGAAAGCAAACCCAACACGAAATCAAACCTAACCTAACCGCAGCAATGAATTCCTGTGAAGCATCTGGCCTTAAAGGGAATGTTGACGGATGTCGTTGAGTCTTTCCGTCAGCGCGGGTATGGCGGCCTGTACTTGGGTGAACACATCCTCCGCCTTATCGAAATCCAAGATGCGGATGCCGACCAGGCGTGGGTGGAAATAGATATCGGGAGGTCGCTTGTCGATCATCGCCTGGGTAACCCTTTCGATCAACATGTCGAACATACCCAACGTGGCGTCAATCATGCTGGGCGGATCAGCGTCTCTTATTTCGCGCGTCGGTGAAACATCGACGGCAATGGTCAGATCACAGGATTCCGGGAGGATGTCGTACGGAAGGTTGTTGCTCACACCTCCGTCCACAAGAATTTTGCCGTTGTGTTCTACCGGCACGAACACTCCCGGAATCGACATGCTGGCCTTCAGCGCCGGCAGCAGGGGACCGGAGTCGAAGATGATGGCCTTACCCGTGTAGAAATCGGTGGCGACCACACGCAAAGGAATCTTCAGATCCTCGAACCGTGTCACATTCATCTGCTCGATGAGGTACCGCAGAAACCGGTCGGCCTTTAACAACCCCGAACCTGTCCATGAGAGGCGAACGACCTTCAACCATTTCAGCAGAGAGGCTCTTTTGGCATAGAGATCCTTTATTCCGTCGTCCCGGCGGACCCTATGCTCCTCGACAAGACTACGGATTTCCTTGCCCGATCTACCGGCGGCGTACAAGACGCCAATAATTGCGCCCATGCTTGTCCCGGCAATCGCTGTCGGTATAATTCCGCAAGCATCGATGGCTTCAAGGACAGGAATGTGCCCCAGCCCCCGCACCCCCCCGCCGCCGAGGGCAACGCCCACTGTACTGACATTCGTATTCATGGTTAATCCCATTCTTAGGTGGTTTAAGAAAATCCTGCAAGTTATTTATCAGATCGGGGCAGAACATGCTTTCGGCAATAGCGCAATGGGCGAAGCGTGGCGAAGTTCCTGTTCCGCTAGTCAACGATGAGCCTCCCGGCTCAATGCTCAGTACCCAGCTTTCCACCTGGGCGGCGCTGTGTGCACCCGAGCCCATGATTGTCCTGTTTGATGAGGTGGACGTCCGCGACCTTCGCGATTACCTGGTGCACAGCAAGGACGGTGTAATCCATTTGGGTGTCTCGGAAAACGATTACGGGCGACAAACGAAGTAAGTCCGACCCATTACCCGAGCGATGAAAAAGCGGTTGACTAGCCTATCTGGTCTGGGCAACAATGCGGCCATGACGATGACAGAAAATATCTACGAGGCGAAAACGCATTTCTCGCACCTTATCGAGCGGGCGATGGCAGGCGATGAAGTGATCATTTGCTGGTAACCACTCTATGAAAACGTTGAAAATCATGTCGGTTGTCGGGGCGCGCCCTAATTTCATGAAGATCGCGCCGTTCTGTCATGCCATCGAACGTTACCAGGCGTCGGCCGGAGCGGTGGTGCTGGAGCATCTGCTGGTCCATACCGGCCAGCATTATGACGTACGCATGTCCCAGACCTTTTTCGAGACCCTCGGGATTCCCACGCCCGATATCGACCTGGAGGTGGGCTCTGGTTCCCACGCCCAGCAGGTCGGGAACACGATGATTGCCTTTGAGAAGGTCCTGCAGGCGCATCGCCCGGACTGGGTGGTGGTCGTCGGGGATGTGAATGCCACCTGCGCCTGCTCAATCACGGCCAAGAAAGAGGGTATCAAGGTGGCGCATATTGAGGCGGGCCTGCGTTCGTTCGACCTTGGAATGCCCGAGGAGATCAACCGCATGGTCACCGACCGGCTGTCAGATCTGCTGCTCACTCCGGATCGTCTTTCCAACGAAAATCTGCGTCGGGAAGGGGTGCCGGAATCCCGCATGGTGTTTGTCGGCAATATCATGATCGATACGCTTGAGGCGCAGCGCCAGGCCGCCGCCCGGCTGGATATCGACAACATCATCCGGAATAACCTGGTTGACGGGGCTGCCGTCCCGGCCCGTATTGCTGGCCGTGAGTATGGTCTGATGACCCTCCACCGCCCCTCGAATGTCGACCGTCAAGAGGTCTTGAAACCGCTGGTAGACTTCTTCCGTGAGGCGTCTGGCCGGTTTCCTTTGCTCTGGCCGATTCATCCGCGAACCCTTAAGCAGTTGCAGCAGTTCGGTCTTCTGGATCCGGTATCCAAGACCCCTAGCTTGATATTGCTGCATCCCCTGGGCTACCACGACATGCTGCGGTTGAACATGGATGCCGCCATCATGCTGACCGATTCCGGCGGCTTGCAGGAGGAGTGCTGTGTCCTGGGCACCCCTTGCATGACGCTGCGCTGGAATACCGAACGCCCCATCACTCTGAGCGAAAACGGCGGGGCGAGTGTGCTGGTTGGCAACGATGTCGAGCGCCTGCGGACGGCGTTTGGCAACGCCCTGCAAGGGGGGCGCCGACCGCAGCGTCCGGAATTATGGGATGGCCTTACCGCTGACCGGATTCTCGCAGCGATCTTGGGAGCGCGATCATGAAAGCCGCGTTGGAGCGGCTTTACAGTCGCCAGAAGTTCGGGATCAAGCTGGGGTTGGAGGCGGTGCGGCGTTTATGTGAGTTGACGGGGAATCCCCAGCAGCGCATGGCTATGGTGCATGTTGCCGGAACCAACGGCAAAGGGTCCGTCAGCGCGATGATCGAGGCTGTCCTGCGCCAAACCGGACTGCGCACCGGGCTGTACACCTCGCCCCATATGGTCCGTTTCAATGAGCGCATCCGGATCCATGGCGTCGATATCAGCGATGCGGCACTGGCTGAAGCGCTCGCTGCCTGCGAGGCGGCGGCTGATCAGGTTGGCCGCGAACAGGGGTACGAGGTGACCTTTTTTGAAATCACGACGGTTCTGGCGTTCTTGTGCTTCCTGCAGGCCGGGGTCGAGGTGGCGGTGCTGGAGACGGGCATGGGAGGGCGGCTGGATGCGACAAATGTCGTTGATCCGCAGGTCAGCGTGATCACCCGCATCGCCATGGACCATGAGGTCTATCTCGGCAACACGCTGGCCGCTGTGGCAAGTGAGAAGGCGGGGATCATCAAGCCTGCCCGTCCGGTGGTGGCCAGTCCGCAGGACCCCGAAGCCGAGGCTGTATTGCGCCGGGTGGCGCTGGAAAACCGATCGGTCTATGTGGCCTCGGGCGAGGTGGCCTCGGTCCAGCGGGTCAGCGGTGACCTGGCAGGCCAAAAAGTCAGGTGCGAGACCGGCAATGGCTGGGCGGGCACGGTCTGGCTGCCATTGATTGGCCCTCACCAGCTTGAGAACCTTGGGACGGCACTGGCGGCCTTGGAGCAGGTCTTTGAAACGCTCGGGGTGGAGGTGCCATTCAAAACGGTAAAAGACGGGCTGGCGTCGGTGCGGTGGCGGGGGCGTTTCGAGCGGCTGTGCGAAGATCCCGTGGTCATTGCCGATGCCGCGCACAATCCCTCCGGCGCGGAAACGCTGGTGGCCGCGCTGCGGAGCCAGGGACTGAAACGGGTCGGGCTGGTGGTGGGCGTATGTGCCGACAAGGATGTGATGGGCGTTGTGCGCCTGCTTTCGGGGGTGGCCCGGCGGGTATGGACGGTACCGATCCCGAATCCGCGGTCGCTGCCATCCAGTGAGTTAGCCGGCCTTTTCAGGCAGGCGGGCATTGAGGATGTACAGGCGGTAGCTGATGTTGGCATAGCGCTGCGCGAGGCCGAAGCCTGGGCACGGGACGCCCGAATGCCCGTGATCGTGGCGGGCTCGATCTTCCTGCTCGGCGAGGTGCTGCCGCATTATTAGGGCTTTGGCCTTTCATCATCGGCTGCGGTTTTGGGGGCATCCGTCCATTCGCGGATAAAGTTTGTCCAGGCTTGGTGGCACTGGGCTTCGTCACCGATCACGTCCCAGATTCGTGCCCAGTGGAAATACGATCCCGCCACTGGCAGGCGCCGCTCGGCGGGCAATCGCTCGGCAAGCAGGGGGTCGCTAGCCGGAGGGCAAAGCCGCTGGACATTGTCGACCAGCTTGGCGATGCGTGGCCCGACAAACCATGGAATGGCGGTGTCCTTGCGGTCGCGGTACGTACGCGGTGCCATGTACTCGATCAGTGGCTTGTCATCCGTATTCACCGGATATCCCTCGAAAAGTTCCCTCGCCGCCGTGATGTTGCCTCCATAAAAGAAGAGGATGGTTGACGCATCGAACGGCAGGGCAAGCCGCATCAGGTCATGCCAATTCTTGCCCGCAACGGCGGCGGTCCGGTCTGGATGACTGTCGACCCTGTTGGACGGTAACGGCGCAGCCAGCTTGTGACCGGCAAAGGCAATGACCTCATCACCCGGCTGGAAATTATTGCGCCACAGCGACACCTGATCAAACACTTCGAGCATCGTTCTGGCGATGATGTACACTTCATTCTCGGTCAGTTGATATAGCGGCAGCCATTGGAAAAAGACGCCGCCGGGTGCCAATCGATGCTTCACGCTCTCGAAATGCTCCTTGCTATAGAGGCTCCCGGTACCTGCCTGAAAGGGTACGAACAGGTCGGCGTTGATCATATCGAAGGCTTCGCGAGTGGCCATGAGATAATGCCGTCCGTCCTCCGCCAGGAGGGTCGCTCGAGGGTCGGTGAATAGACCGCCCGTGCAATCAAATCCATCTACATCGGTAATGTATTGGCGGGCGGCTTGGATCACTTCGGGCACCAGCTCGCAGGTCACGACACGGTTGATGTTCGGAAACCGGGCGGCATCGAGCGCTCCGCCTGCCGTAATGCCAGTCCCCATGCCAAGGAAGAAGACGTTCCGCGTCTCTGGATAAGCATACAGGGGAATATCTGACTGCATCCGTTCCTGCATATAGGCATCGGTCGAACCGAGCCCGTAGTGGGAGTTGATCTTGATCGAAATGCCATGCCGGGTCCGTGCGGCGGACACGATACAATCGCGGCCTTCCCACGTCTCTAGAATCGTTTCCGAAGGCCTTAACTTGTCGATGCTATGCACGGGAAGCGCCCGCGGATCGAGCCCCCAGAATAGCAGCACCATGGCCGACAGGGCGGCACCTCTTACGATCAGCGAAGGGATCCTCCAGCCATTCGGAAACAACAGGACAGCCACCAGATAAACCAAGGCCATCAGGTGCATCGTACGCCACATTCCCAGATTGCCAAGGAACCAGAAACCGCAGACGAGCGATCCGAGAATGGCCCCGATGGTATTGACACAAGAGAGGATACCGATGCTCCGGCCCACGGCGGTTGAATACGTTTCCTCGGCCTTCAGGAGATACGGGAATATCGTCCCGAGAATCAGGGTCGGCACGGCAATGGTGAGGAACACGTTCTTGAAGATCAGCCCGAGATAGCTGAACCACGATCCTGGCGAAACCAGGATCTGGAGCGAGTCGGTTAGCTCCATAAACACGAAGGGGCTTATCGCGATGGAGAGCCCCCCCGCCAGCAGCAGGATCGGGATCATTGTTGAAGGTCGGACCGATAGCCGCGCCAACCGCGAACTGATAAACGAACCGCCCGCCAGGCACAACAGCACGACCAGCAGGATCGCGGCAAAGGTGTAGACGGAATTCTCGAGCACTTGCACAAACATGCGCGTCCAGAGCACCTCGAGGGCAAGCTGACCAGCAGCGGCAGCCTACCCCACCCTGCGCCCGCAGGATTGGGTGTCACGGCGGGCTGATCGTCCGGCTGCCAGCTCCCCGCTGGCCTGGATAAGACAAAGGCACCCACCGCCATCGAGCAGGTCACCGTCATCGCCAATCCATAGGTGAGCCTGAACCCTAGCCATAACGGGAACCAGAACCCGGCCATGAACACCCCGATGGCTGCGCCCAACGTATTGATGCCGTATAAAAACGCGGAGGCGGATCCGAAGCTGGAGCGGTTGCGGATAAGGTATTGCGCCATGACGGGAATCGTCCCACCCATGAAAAATGCGGGGGGAAAGATCAGCAGCAGTGCCAAGGCGAACTTTAACACCAGCAGCAAGGTCGCGGAATTCACACGTTGGTAAAACTCGGGATAAATGCGGTAATACAGCGCCAGAATGGCGAAATAAAGCAGCGCACTCAGAGCAATGCCCACTTCCAGCCAGCCATAGCGACGCAGCGGGTGCTTCATCCTCGCCGCATTTCGCCCCCAACCCCAGCTTCCGGCGGCAAGCCCGGCAAAAAAGGCGGCAAACGTGGCGGCGGCGGCCTGCGACGTGTTACCGAAGAGCAACCCGAGCTGCTTCATCCACAGCACCTGGTACACCAGGCCGGCAAATCCGGAAAAAAAGACCATCCCATAAAGAATCAACGTTTTCCTGGACAAACTTGGTGTCGTCATCATCATTCCTTGTGCTTGGTGTCGTTAGGGTATCCTGGCGGCTTTCTCCTTGGCGCGTACCAGCCAGATGCAGACTTCGTAAAGCGCGATCAGGGGGGCTGCCATAAGGATCATGCTAAAGGGGTCGGGCGGCGTCAGGAACATCGCGATTACCATCATGATGATCGTGACATGTCGGCGTTTATCGCGCATCTGGTGCGAACTGATAATGCCGAGCGCCCCGAGGATATACACCAGCAACGGAATTTGGAAAGCTAGACCAAAGGCCAGCAGGATCTTGAGGGCAAAGGCGGCGTAACCGGAGGTCTCCCAGAATGCCGATGGCGTTCCCATCCATGATTCGATCTGCGCCATCATCTGCAACGCCACCGGGACGGTCCAGCAATACGCCATCCAGACACCGATCGCAAACAACCCCAGCGAGGCGGCTCCGCCGCCGTAGATCGCGTTTCTTTCGCGCCGGGTCAGCCCCGGAAAGACAAACCCGCCCACCGCGGCCAGCGTAAAGGGCAGACTGAAAAGCAAACCGGACCACCAGACAACCTTCATCAGGATGGAGAACCCGCTACCCACCTCGCTAACCTGCAGGGGAATCGTCAACCCCGCACGGTCAAACGGGATCTTAAGCAGCGCGAAAATAGAGGGTGCCAGCGGGATGGCTACAATCAGGCCGATCAGCAGCGACACGATCGCCCAGACCAGCGCTTTGCGAAGATCATCAAGGTGTTCCACGAAGGGCTTGAGCATGCCCTCGTGTTTTTCATCCGAACGCGCCGTCATCCCGGTTACCTTCCTGCCGTCCGTCCGCATTATCAACGGGCTTCGTAACGGAACCTTCGATCGCCATGACCTGCGACTTGAAGTCATCCGATGCCTTGCGCAAGGCATGCAGGGCACGGCCGAGGGAGCGTGCGATTTCTGGAAGGCGGCGTGGTCCGAAGAGGATCAATACAAAAATAAAGATCACCAGCAGCTCTAACGGTCCCGCCGATCCGGCTAGAAACGATAGGGGCAGCATGGTGATCTTCCTGTGGGAACGATAACTTTACTTGCGGAAGAGCGAGAATTCGGCACGGCGGTTCTTTACCCACGCCGCTTCGTTATGTTCCGCATCCAACGGCTGTTCCGCCCCGAAACTGCGCGTATTGATGCGATCCTCGGCCACGCCAAGCGAGATCATGTAAGCCCGCACCGCCATGGCCCGATGTTCGCCAAGCGAAAGGTTGTAATCACGGCTGCCTCGCTCATCGCAGTGCCCGTCAACCACCACCGTGGTGCCTTCGTTGGCCAGCAGGTAATCCGCGACGGCCTCGATTTTCGGGTGCTCTGAGCTGGCGAGGGTAAAGCTGTCGTAAGCAAAAGCCACATTCTCAAATGATACATCTGTGATCGGCTCGCCGAACTCTCCCCGCTCGGCCACCTCACCATAGCCTATCTCTCCCAAGGGGGTAAGCGGAATCGTATCTGAACCAACGCCCCCGGTAACACCCGCTTTTGGCTTCTTTTTACACCCCGATGCTCCGACCACCAACATCACCACCACTGCACTCATCACGATCCGCATCACGCCGCTTTTCATACCCTTTTTCTCCTATGCCTATTAAACCGCCCGCCCGTTGATTCACGCATCAGCGTGGAGACCAGGCAGGAAAATACCAATCACCCTTAGAAGTCGTCAACTTTACCTGAGAATCATCCTCCGTGTCAAGAATGTACAAGCAGGAAATGTAACTATCCGTACGTGCATAAACCAAATGACGCGAATTCGGTGCCCAGGATGGCGTCTGGTGATCGGACGATACCTTGGTAACCTGCCGATCGGCCCGTGTCTTCGGATCGTAGATGCAGATCTGGTAGCGGCCACCGCGCCGACTGCTGTAGGCCAGGCGGCCATCGCGAGCCCAGGATGGCGAGACGTTCTCACTGCCCTGAAGGGTGATCCGGGTCGGCGATCCCCCCGCCCGGTTGATGATGTAGATATGCGGGGCACCGGTGACATCCGAAACATACGCCAGTTGCTGTCCGTCCGGGGACCAAACCGGGCTGGCCTCGGCGGCATGCTTCGTCTGGGTGATCCGCGTCACCCGGCCACTCCCCAGATCCTGCGTGTACACTTCGGGATTGCCATCCTTTGACAAGATCAGCGCTAGATGCCGTCCGTCAGGCGACACCTGTGCCCCGGAATTGATGCCGGGATACCCCGACACGCGCGTGCGGTTGCCGCTGCCAAGATCAATCCGGTACACGTCTGGAAATTTCCGTAAAAAGCTCGTGTAGAATATATTGCGGGCGTCGGGAGACCAAGCTGGCGACAGGCAGGGCACGCCATCACGGGTAGCCTGCACCAACCCGCCCCCATCACTGCCGATCAGGTAGAGATCTTTTTTTCCTTCGCGAGAACCGACCAGGGCGATGCGCGTAGAAGCGATACCGGGAACGCCCTTGACGGCCTCCACAATGGCATCGGCCAGCTTATGCGCGACAAGCTGCGGCTGCGCTGCCGCCTCCCGGAAAACCCGCGCAAAATAGGACTTACGGGTTGCCCGGTTCAGCACCTCGCACTTGACTTCAAGGGTACTTCCATTGACCTGCGTATTGCCCTGAAGTTCGATCACCGAAGCCCCCGCCGCCCCAAGGGTAAACCAGCCGGAACGTTTCAGATCGGTCTGCAGGATCTGCAGGAACTGACGCTCCGCCGTGCTGGCACCCACATTCACCCCAGCGGTGGCAATCGAGATTTTGTCTCCGGTCCCTGCACCGACAATCGTGATATCCTGGGCATGCACACCAACACCACCAAGCAGCAGGAGCAGAAATGCCCCTGCCGTTGACCACCATATTCCAAGCACTGTTGTTTGTTTCATTTCTTAAGCCTATACAAATCCTGGGCGTTTCGGCAATCCCTAAGTAGAGCCTGTACACATTTTGGCTCGTCCTTGAGCACTTGCTTCCCCATTGGGTAGGGCGCAGGCGTCCTCGCCAAGCCGCGCCCGTCAAACCACCACCCTTTGCCCCGCCCGGCGTGCCCGGAGGTCTGCCCCCACCCTTCAACGTACCCTCAACATGTACCCATAGCAGGATTTACAAGATAAAGACGCTGCTGATTCGGCGCATTTCATCCTGACGATCATAAACCCTGCCCCTTGGTAGCCCCCGACAAGGTGCTACGCTTTATCCGTTCATGGCAGAATCTCCCAGTCTACTTCTCTTCTGCGGCAGCGGACGGCACGGGGGACCATCATTCTCCCCATTGTCTCATCCGGACGCTCCGGCTCCTTGGGCGGCATGGGCACGCCACCCAATCGCGGCGGCGGAGCGGGTGGCTTTATTGCACCCGGCGGCCAGAATGGCCAGCATTCCACCGAGGGCGGTCTTCATCAGGCCCCCCGTTTTGTGGTATGGTCTTTGAACGAAGGATATCCCGGTTTCCGCTCTTCGGTAACGCGCTCAAGTTTCATCATCCCCTCACCTCGCAGTTCACTGTTGAAACTCTATTTGATTTCCTTCTCGATTCCGCAGTGCGAACAGTTTGGAAGCATCGCGTGTCTAACCTTGTGACAAGACGGGCACTCCTCAAAAAGATTGCAGCCGCACGATGGACAAGTATACTTTTCTTCCAGAACGCCGTGATCGCCGGGCACCACGATCTTGTTGACCGTCCGACGGGTCCAAAACAGAAAGCGACGCGGCCCAATTCTGATGGGATACTCGCACACCGGGCACAGAAACCGCTCGTATGCCTCCCGGTATTGCTTGACCAACCATTGCGTTTTTGGAAACGCGATGGTACGGATGAAATAGATCAACAGCCGGGCCACGACGATCAACAGACCGCCAATGAGGATGTACTTGAAGTATTTGCTGGGGAAATACTCATGAATCACAAGAGCGACTTTAATCAGTGTTGCGGCGGCGAAGGCGAGGAACAACGGGAAGTAGATGCTGGAACGTTTCTTGATGATGACGGCAGCCGCGACAATAAGAACGGGCAATAGGATCGCCAGTTGTAGAAAGGCGAGTTTAAGACGGTGTTTCTCGCTGAGGTTGTTGAACTCATCCCTGGCTGGCCCACGCTGCCCCTCAATCTCTTGCTCCGCTTGTTCCTTCTCCCGAACAAGCCCCTGCTTGCGTTCAAGCATATCCGATACAGTCTGGCTCAGTTCCTGATATTTCTTCTGGTTGTCCAGAAAAAGTCTCAGGCTGCTCGTGAAGTTCGCCTGTTCGGTTTCCGAAAAGGCGATACTCTTCTGCATGCCAAGTGTCTGGAGTTCAATAAGCTGGTTGATGGTCTGCTGCAGATTTCGGGAACTGTCCCCAACGACACGCTGTATCTCGGTCTGGTTCTCAATCTGCCGGGTGAGATCCGCGACCTGCTTCTCAAGAGCAAGCCGTTTTGCCACAAGATCCTTGTCCAAGTGCTTCTGCTCGATGGTGGCGTAGTCGGGTCCGCAGATGGACCGGATATCGTCCACAAAGAATCCAAGCACCCAGAATATCAGCATCGCAAGAACGAGGGTAAACAGCCGTATGGCAAAACGGTGAATCCAGGTTCCCTTTGACTTCGCATCGCTTTTCATGTTTCTGTTCCTTTCCATGGCGCACCAACGCTCGAGTGACCATTTCCAAGGTGTTTTATTGAACTTCTTCTGGACGGACTAGTCCGGTAGATCATCAAGTTGCTCTTGAACGGGGCAACGCCCCGCAGATGTGTGTAGATATACTATCAGGATCAAGATACCAATCAAGCCCCAATCGCAGGTGACGAAAAACGAACCCCCCTGCTTTTTCATCCATCTCGATGTACAAAACGCTTGCAAGGGGATCTCAAAAGCAGGTATAGACGGTGCGTGCTAATCACTCGTCTCTTGGCGCTATGCGATAACCGCCCGAACCCTGTCACGATGGAGCTTCGATGTCTGACCTGAATCCTTTGCTGTGCCAGCATGACCTGCCGCCTTTTGATCGGATCACGCCTGAACTGGCCGAGGAGACCATTCCCCGCATCCTTGCCACAGCGGAGGCACAACTCGCCCGGCTGGAGGCCGAGGCCACCCCCTCCTGGGAAGGCTGCATGGAGCCGCTATTCACCCTGATGGAACCACTGGACTACGCCTGGGGCATCGTCTCGCACCTGCACAGCGTCATGAACACGCCCGACTGGCGCCGCGTGCATGATAAACTCCAGCCCCAGGTGGTCGCATTCTCCACCCGCACAGGCCAGAGCGAACCGATTTACCGCGCCATGCGCACCCTCCGCGATGGCGAGGCCTGGACCCCGCTCGACGAGGCGCACCGCCGCCTAATCACCAGCGCGATGTGTTCCGCGCGTACCGCCGGTGTCGGACTCCCCACCGCCAAGCGCGAACGCATGGGCACCCTGCGTGATGAGCTGGCTGCCGCCTCGACGGCGTTCTCCAATCACCTGCTGGACGCCACCAAGGCCTTTGCACTGGAGCTTACCGCCGCCAATGATATCGTTGGCCTGCCGCCCTCGCTGCGGGCGGCGGCGTCGGGTGCCGCCCGCCGGGCGGGCAAGGAGGCAAGCTCGCCGGAGAAAGGCCCTTGGCACATCACACTGGAAGCCCCGCTATTCCTGCCGTTCATGCAGTACAGCGAACGCCGCGATCATCGCGAAGCGCTCTATCGCGCTTTTGTCACCCGTGCCGCCGCTGGCGAATTCGACAACACGGCACTGATCGACCGTATTCTCGCCGGTCGCCGCGAAATGGCCTGGCTGCTCGATCGTGCATCCTATGCCGACCTGATCCTGCAACAGCGCATGGCTGGCACCGTCGAGGCCGTCGATCGCCTGACCGCCCGGGTGCGCGACGCCGCCCGTCCGGTCGCCGAGCAGGAACATGCCGACCTTTCCGCCTTTGCGCGGCAGCAGGGACAGACCGAGCCGTTACGACACTGGGACATCGCCTTCTGGAGCGAACAGATGCGCAAGCAGCGCTTCGGCTTCGACGATGAAGACCTGCGCCCCTACTTCCAGTTCCCCGACGTTCTTACGGGCATGTTCGCCCTCGCGCAGGAACTCTTCTCTATTTCTATCCGCCCTGCCGATGGCAAAACCCCGGCCTGGCATCCGGATGTCCGTTTTTTCGAGGTATTTAACGCGGATAACACCCTGATCGCCGCCTTTTACCTCGATCCTTACAGCCGCCCGGAAACCAAGCGCGGCGGGGCCTGGATGGATAGCGTCAGACCACGCAAGCGATTGCCGGACAACACCCTGAGCTATCCGGTCGCCTATCTCGTCTGCAACCAGACCCTACCGGTCGGCGACACGCCGTCCCTGTTGACCCTGAACGAAATAACCACCCTTTTCCACGAATTCGGTCATGCGCTGCAACATCTGCTGACCACGGTCGACATCCCGGAAGCCTCGGGCATCCACAATGTCGAATGGGATGCCGTCGAACTGCCCAGCCAGTTCATGGAAAACTGGTGCTTCCACGCCCCTGTCCTCAGCGGCATGTCCCGCCACATCGCCACCGGCGCCTGCCTGCCGGACGACATGATTGCCAGGATCACCGAATCCCGCTATTTCCGGGCGGGCTCGGCGTCCCTGCGGCAGCTCCTGTTCGGTGCCGTGGACATGGAACTGCATGCTCGTTACGCCCCTGGCGACGCGCGCAGCCCCAACGCGGTCAAGGAAGCCCTCGCCGCCGACTTTGCCATCCTGCCCCCGTTGCCGGAGGATCGCCTGTTGTGCGGCTTCTCGCATATCTTTGCCGGCGGCTATGCTGCCGGATACTATAGCTACAAATGGGCGGAAGTCCTTTCCGCCGATGCCTTTGGCGCGTTTATCGAGGCTGGGCTGGATAACCGGGAGGCCATGCGGAAGGTCGGCCAGCGCTTCCGCGACACCCTCCTGGCGGCGGGCGGCAGCCTGCACCCCATGGACGTCTTCACGGCGTTTCGCGGACGCGGCCCCGACCCTGACGCCCTGCTGCGCCAGATGAAACTGCTACCCGGCTTAAGGGCAGGATCCCCGTGGCTCGGCACAGCGGCAACCGATCGGACGGAGCGTAGATGCGATTATCATTCTCCCAGAATTGTACCCCGTGTGACATCCATGTTGGTATGATATCTACATTATTGATCTCATGAATGGTTTGACCGATATATACAAGCCATCGCTGGCCATGCTTACCGATCTATATCAACTGACGATGGCGTATGGATACTGGAAGGAGGGGCGAGGTAATGATGAAGCGGTGTTTCATCTGTTCTTCCGGAAGCCTCCCTTTGGCAGTGGTTATACGTTGGCTGCTGGCCTCGGTTTTGCCGTCGATTACCTACAGCGTTTCTCGTTCACCCGGGAGGATCAGGAATACCTCGGCACCCTGACCGGTAATGATGACAAGCCGCTGTTTGAAAAGGCATTCCTGTCGTTTTTGGGGGATATGACGTTGTCCGTGGATGTGGATGCTATGCCAGAAGGAACGGTTGTCTTTCCGCAGGAACCGTTGCTTCGTGTCAAAGGCCCGCTGATTCAGTGTCAACTGCTGGAAACCGCGTTGCTTAATATGATCAATTTCCAGACGTTGATTGCCACGAAAGCCGCACGCGTGTGCCAGGCGGCAAGAGGCGAACCTGTTCTGGAGTTCGGATTGCGGAGGGCACAGGGCGTTGATGGCTCTATATCGGCTTCGCGTGCTGCCTACATCGGTGGTTGTGCGGCGACGTCCAATGTCCTGGCAGGCCAGTTGCTGGGTATTCCGGTCAAGGGAACGCACGCTCACAGTTGGGTCATGACGTTTGATTCAGAAGCGGAGGCGTTTGAACGATATGCAGACGCCATGCCGAATAATTGTGTCTTTCTCATCGATACATACGACACGCTGGAAGGCGTCAGGAACGCTATCGCGGCGGGAACGACACTCCGTAGCAAAGGGTATGAGATGGTTGGTGTCCGTTTGGATTCCGGCGATCTTGCATATCTGAGCATCGAAGCCAGAAAACTGCTCGACGCCGCAGGTTTTGAAAACGCTGTGATTATCGCCAGCAACGATCTTGATGAGCACATCATTGAGAGTCTCAAGCAGCAGGACGCAAAGATTGCCGTATGGGGTGTCGGCACAAAGCTGGTCACTGCCTATGATCAGCCCTCGCTCGGTGGGGTCTACAAGCTGTCGGCAATTCGCCGCGCAGGGGAGGGCTGGCAATACCGGGTGAAGCTTTCCGAGCAAAGCATCAAGACCTCAACCCCAGGCATTCTGCAGGTCCGGCGTTTCAGTGATGGCAACGGGTTTGTTGCGGATATGATCTATAACGAGGACGCTGGCGAACCCCGGAGCATGACGATTGTCGATCCACTGAACGCAGAACATCACCGAACGATTAATGCCGATATGGACCACACCGATCTCTTGCTCCCGGTCCTCCGTGCAGGGCATCGTGCCTGCGAAGCAGAAGGGCTGCCTGCTATCCGAGATCGAGCTGCAGAGCAATGCAACCGTCTTCACGGGAGCATTCGAAGGTTCACAAACCCGCATACGTATCCATGCGGGTTGGATGCGGATCTCCATCACCTCAAGTCCTCGATGATTTCTTCCCTTCGCGAAAATGCCTGATGTAAAGCCTTTTTGGCGCAATGTCAAAAATTGAAATTTATCACTTAATGTCTTGACATAGTGTTATAATTACACTAAGGTTGTCTCGGAATAACACGAGGGACTTAGTTATGCCATATACATACATATATGCACGACCCGCACTCACGGCAGATTGTGTCGTGTTTGGTCTTGATGATGAGGATCTCAAGATCCTTCTCATACAGAGAGGTCAGGAGCCGTTCAAGGAGCAATGGGCATTGCCGGGAGGTTTTGCAACGGTGGGAGAGGCACTGGAGGATACGGCACGTCGAGAGCTAAGCGAAGAAACCGGATTAACAAATGTCTTCCTAGAGCAACTTTACACGTTCAGTAATCCCGAGCGTGATCCCCGTGAGCATGTAGTCACGGTGGCTTATTATGCTTTAGTGAATCTCTCCGAGCATAAGGTCCAGGCCGCAACCGATGCGAGCAACGCGGCTTGGTTTTGCATTGACGATGTTCCGCCATTGGCGTTCGACCATGCAGAGATCCTTAAAACGGCACATGCCCGTCTGAGAGGAAAGATCAGATATCAGCCCATCGGTTTTGAGCTTCTTCCCTCAACGTTTCCGCTAAGAATGTTGCAAGGGGTATATGAGAAGATTCTGGATAGGCCCGTTGATAAGCGAAACTTTCGGAAGAAGATTTTAGGCATGGGCATTCTTGAGGAGCGTGACGAGATCGAGACCGACGTGTCGCATCGAGCAGCGCGGCTCTATCGATTCAACAAGAAGAAATACGACCAGAAAGTCAAGCAAGGCTTTAACTTCGAAATATAGAGGGAGACCGATGAAAACAGCATTGATTCTCATAGATATTCAGAACGATTTTGTGCCGGGAGGTGCGTTGGCCGTACCGGATGGTAATGCGGTGGTTGCTGTTGCAAATGAACTTATGGATCATGTTGATTTGGTGGTGGCCACGCAGGATTGGCACCCGGCAAACCATGGTTCATTTGTGAGCATGCATCCAGAGAAGGTCGTTGGTGATGTGGTCGACTTGAATGGAGTGGATCAGGTCGTGTGGCCCGATCACTGTGTGGCTGGCTCAACGGGTGCTGCGTTTGTTGATGAACTTGATGTGCATCGGATTGGGCACGTGATCACAAAAGGAACCGATCCGGCCATCGACAGCTACAGCGGCTTTTTTGACAACGGCCATAAGAAAGAAACGGGACTTCAGGTGTATCTGAAACAGCATGGCGTAAAGGACGTGGTGCTTGTTGGACTCGCGACAGACTACTGTGTGAAGTTCACGGCTCTGGATGCAAGGCAGCTTGGGTTCGGCGTAACGCTTGTGAGTGATGGAGTACGTGGGGTAAATCTCCAACCGGGTGACATTGAAAAGGCGATTGCAGACATGAGGGATGCAGGTGTTGTGGTTGCAAAAGCAGGCGAACTAAAGAAATCTCACATGGCGGGTAACGGTCATTTTCAGCACATTAAGCCACAAACGATCTTTGAAACGGGTTTGCTTTATCATCATTACGCAAACACGGCGTATCCATTAACACCAGGATCATTCAGGGAGTATCGAATCAACGATGCGACGTTGATTCGCAAGTTTTTGTTGGCGGCGGCATGAAAACCGTGCAAAACGGGCGGTTTGAAAACCGCACGTTTTGCGGGGGTGGTTTTCATGCCGGTTCGAGGCGTTCT
>JFJP01034801.1_pt1 | contig 21435 bp, 15 predicted proteins | sample 431651 | NCBI WGS metagenome assembly JFJP01 (sample SAMN02602958, study PRJNA72255) | Microbial mat metagenome, whole genome shotgun sequencing project. | biome: fresh water; feature: sink hole; material: water; isolation source: purple microbial (photo- and chemosynthetic) mats found in...
GGATACCGCGGCACCCGGCATCATATTCGAATCGCCCCGGAGCACGGACATCGTAAACGGCACCATCCTGGTTTCTGGCTACGCCGGGGACGCATACGCTGTAGCCTCAATGGAATACAGCCCGGACGGGACCACCTGGGAGGCACTCGCTCCGGCACCCCGCGGCGCTGCGCCGGCTGAAACCCGCCGCGTGTCGTTCTCCCGGCTTGTCGACCTTGGCACCCTGCCGGAAGGCGGAGTACAGCTCGCATTCAGAGCCACCGACGCCGCGGGCAACGTACTGACAGTCAAACCACTCGATCCTGCCTCTCCTGTCTTTACCGTAGATGTAGAGGCGGACAAACCGACGATACAGATCCAGGTGCCCGCCGATGCGGAGGTCACCCGGTCTGACTTCAAGGTTTCGGGCATGGCCTTTGACGACGACGGCATAAAGGAACTGTTCTGGCGCCTCGACGGCCAGGAATGGGCCAGGCTCGACGGAGCCAACGGCTTTGCCGTGGCCTTCAAGTTGCTTGACCTGACAGACAACGAGCACCTCTTCGAGGCCTACGCAGTCGACCTGAACGGCGTTTCCGGTGTGATAGCAGCCCGTGGCTTCAGGGTAAGCAGGGAGGAACCGGTAGGTCGTCTCGATGCACCACATGTCGAAATAGTGAACAAGAACCTGATTACCCTCAAAGGCACGGCCTCGGACGCCAACGGCATAGCCGCCGTCTCTGTATCTTTTGACAACGGAGCCACCTTCAATGCGGCCACAGGCACAACGGACTGGAGCTACGCACTCGACACCAGGACCATCCCCGACGGCGTGCACAGCATTTACCTGCGCCTCGTCGATGGTTACGACACATCGGGCTTCGCGGCGGGCCTGATCTCCGTAGACAATACGCCACCCGTCGTGCAGCTCGACACCCCGCTGGACGGGGCAGAAGTCCTCGGCTCGATGACGATGGGCGGCCGCGTCTCAGATGGTGTGGCGGTGCAGAGCATGAGTCTCCAGATTTCCAGACTCGGCGCAGCAACTCCGGAACTGGTCGTAGAACTAAAATCAGAAGGTGTATTCAGCCGCGAGGTTGACATCCAGGCCCTGCCGCCGGGCTGGTACAACATCAAGGCGGTGGCACTGGACAAGGCAGGCAATTCGGCCTACGACTCCAGGAACGTGCTGGTTCTTGAATCGCAGAAGGCGGACTATGCAGAACTGGTATTCCCGGCCCATGGCGAATCAATCGCAGGCCGCTTTACCATCGATGGACGCATAGTCTCCGCCGAGCCGCTGGAAAGGGCCTCGGTAACGTTGAACGGACAACCGTTTGCGGTTGTGGAACTCAAGGCTGGAGGCTGGTTCAGCCTGCCCGTGGAACCCGGTTCGGTAGCAGACGGAGACCTCTCATTCACCCTGGAAGCCGTCTCAAGGGCCGGTGTGGCTTTTTCTTCCGGGTCACGCAACATCACCTATACGCGGGAAGGTCCGTGGGTCGACATCGACGCGGTGCGGTCGGGTGATTTTATCATCGGGCGGCCCTTCCTGGCCGGCACAGCCGGCTGGGATACGCCGGAAGAGCCGTCAGGCGACAAGGAAGCCATGGCAGCACGCAAGAAGCTCATGGCGGAACGACGTGTGCTCGGCGTGGCAGTGAGCCGCGACAACGGCAAGACCTGGCAGGATGCGTCGGGATCCAGTGCGTTCAAGTACCGGCTGGAGACACAGGAATACCAGAACGGCGCACTCAGGCTGCTCATCAAGGCCACCTTTGCCAACGGGCAGACCGCGGTACGCAAGCGCATGGTCGTGCTGGACACGGAAAAGCCGCAGATCCACATACTGAAACCGGCCGAGAACGGCCGCTACAACGGCATCTGTCCACGGTAACGGTATTGCTGAGATCAGGCGACAAGTCATCCTACGAGGTGCCTGGCTTCATCCAGGGCTCGTATGCTGACATCCATGTCCTCGGCGCAACGGTGGCGGAACTGGGTTTTGGCCTGTCGTTCTTCGACGACAACGTCAAACTGCAGGTTGAACTGGGCAAGGGTTTCTATCTGAACCCAACCTGGGATAATCTGTTCGGCCTTGACTACGAGGGTTCCACCGCCTCGGAGAAGTCGCGGTTCGGTGGCTATGTGCTGGGAGCCAGGCTGCTGGCAAACCTGGCTTACCTGCCATTCTCGTACTGGTTTGGCCCGGACTGGGATTTCTTCTCCATGTCGTTTGCCGTAGGAGCCAGTTTTACCTACTTCAGCAAGCAGGATTCCATTCGGGGGTAGTCGGGCAATGGGAGTTCGCAAAGTTCCACTTTGACCGTACGTTCTTCAAGACCATAGGCTTCTACCTGGAAGGCGGTCTGATATTCATTCCTTCCGAGGCTTCGACGAAACTGGAGGAGTTCATACGGCCCAATGTGGCTTTTGGCATCAGGATAGGTCTGTTCTGAACCGCAAAACCCCTGGAATGTCCAATAGCGGACATCTCAGGGTTTGCCATGGGCTTGACGGAGTTGTGGTATCAATCTATTTTTAGATGCTTGTTACATCATGAAAGAATTTTACAGGATGTACAGGATGAAATCCAAGAGATGTACAGGATAGAGAATAAGAAAGATCAGACCCTTGGAATTCCTCATCCTGTTCATCTCTTTCTCATCCTGTAAATCCTGTTTTTTGAATAAGAACGTGGACACACAGGTAAATAAAAAGTAAAAAGAAGAGACACCAAGGAGCCGAACCGCGATGCAAAGAAGGATACACGTGCTGATCGCGTTGTCGGACGCCGGGGATTCGGCGCTCGTCGATGCCGCGCTCGCGGAAACAAACTGCGCTCGCTCCTTTGCCGGGGATCTTAGATCCGTAGAGGCTTCCATGGGCGATGCCGACGTCATCCTCACCGATACGGAGTTCGCATCCGGGGCCTTTGCCGACTGGCTTTCCCTCTGGCCCATACCGGCGGTGCTCGTCGTGGCTCCGGGGATGGACCCAAAAAAACTGTCCGAGAACACCGCTGACGAATCAAGTGCCTTCATCATCCGCGATCCCGGCCATGACTGGATACGCTACATGCCCATCCTGGTCCGCAAGGCTGCCTCGGTGCGCGAGAGCCTTGACCGGCAGAACTCCAGCATCATCAAGGCCGAGGGCAGCTACATGAATCTGCTCAGGGCGGTTCCGGACATCGTCTACGTCCTGGACGGTGATGGGTGCTTTGCCTATGTCAACGATGCCATTGCCCAGCTGGGCTGGAAACCTGCAGAACTGATCGGCAGGCATTTCGCCGAAATAGTACACCCGGACGACCTCCAGGAGGTATGCCGCAGCATCGTGCTGCTCCGGTACGAAGGCGTCAAGACCGGGGCGGATTCGGCACCCAAGCTCTTTGACGAACGCCGCTCCGGCGACCGTATGACCCGTGGACTGGACATACGGCTGCGTCATCGTGATGGTGACGCCTGGTCCAAGGCTGCAGTCGATTCCTGGGGAGAAATCTCGAGCCTCGGCGTCAACCTGCCTGAATTCCAGGGTACCGGGACGGGCACCATAGGTATAATCCACGATGTCAGCGAACACCGCGAGCTGGAACTCAGGATGTCAAAGGAACTGGTGGCACGCGATTTGCTGCTTAAGGAGATCCACCATCGGGTAAAAAACAACCTGCAGGTGGTATCCAGCCTCCTCTCGCTGGAAAGCGACTGTGTTGAAGACGAGCGGGCAAAATCGGTATTCGTCGACTGCCAGACCCAGGTGCAGTCCATGTCTCTGGTGCACGAACAGATATACCGCGGTTCGTCGCTCGAGGGAGTAGAGGCGTCTGGCTATTTTGCCAGGCTGGCCGAGTATCTCGTCGGCGTGCATGACGCCAAGGCCCGCGGCATCCAGATAGAAGTAACGGCAGGCGATATCGTGCTGCCCATAGACGCTGCCATGCCCCTGTCGATAATAACGACGGAACTGGTCTCCAATTCATTCAAGCACGGCTTTCCGGATTCACGCGGAGGCTGCGTGTCCATATCGCTCACGAGGGATGGCTCCTCGTACGAATTCTGCGTCAAGGACGACGGTATCGGTTTTTCCGCCGCGGGCATTGCCGGCCATACACCCGGCAAAAACAAGGGCATCGGCATGGACCTCATAGAGGCACTCGCGGGCCAGCTCGGCGGAACTATGGAGCGCCGGGACGGACAGGGAGCCCGGACGGTGCTGCGCTTCCCCGTCAAGTCAGCTGAATAGGAACCACCGCCCAGAAAATGCTCTTTTTCAGGGACGGCCTGTAACCAGTGAAGCAGCCAGCGCAGCCTCGGCAGCCTCGGCAGCCTTGGCGTCGTCTTTCAGGACCCGCTCTTCGGGGGCCAGTTGCTGTGCGCCCTGTATGGCGGCAAGCGCTTCCTTGTACTGTCCGGCATTGTACAGTGCCGCAAACCGGTTATGGACAGCCTTTACCCAGTTTGCCCTCGCTGTGCGCTCAAGCGATGCCAGGTCCTTTGAATCACGAAACCTTGACGCGGCCGTAGTGGCGATCTCCCAGGCGCCGAGATGGTCACCGGACTTGCGGCGTTCCTCGGCAAGGCCGGTATAGGCCCAGCTGAATGCGCTCCGCACCCAGAGCGCATCCGCCTGACCGGATGCAAGTACCTTTTCTGCGAGTATCAGGGCCTCTGACGGAGCGGATTCCCTGAGTGCGTCGGTCAGGACGGCCAGCTGCGCCGTATTCCTGAGTTCCGTAAAAGCTGGACTCGGACCATACCGGACCAGAGCCACGTCCGCCAACGCCAGCGAATCGGCATAGCGGCCCGCGCGCAGCAACGCACCGACACTGTTGTTGATACGGCCTGATAGAGTTTCCAGGGTCAGTTCGCCAGGATCATAGGCATATGCATCTACGGCGAGGCCAAGGGCTACAGCCCAGTTGCCTGAACGTTCCGCCAGCGTGGCGCGGTTGCGCAGCACGAGGGACATGATGCCTCTGGCCGAGGCGTCGCGGGACGGCTGGCTTTTATGGTCTTCCATCGTATCGTCATAGCCCTGGGGATTGGTCGTCTCCACATCGATGCGGCGGCCGTCGATGACCAGGTAGCAGTACGCGTGGTCGTCGAGTATGACGCCCCGCACAGCCAGCCCGGCCGCGCGGGCCAGAATGGCATACAGCGAGGCCGAACCGACGCAGTTGTAGCGCCCTTCAAGCAGGCCTGAGTCTATTCTTGATTCCAGAACATCGTAGCGCTTGAGAATGCTGTACACGAGTTCCAGTACCCGCGCGCCGCGCTCATACGCATCGGGCGTTTCCAGGGCGAGGGTTTCTGCGGTCTGCACGGCCTGGAGTCCCGCGGCACGGGCCTTTTCGGCACGCCCCGCAGATGCGCCGGAAAACAGGATGGCGGCGGCGAGCAGTTCCCTGGCAGCGGGTTCAGCAGAGGCAGCCGGCAACGCCAGCACGGACCCGGAAGGGGAGAGTCGGTAGACATCCTCCGCCCGCGCCTGTGTGAGGGCCAGCAGCGCGAGCGCTGCCGCGAGCACGAGGTTGAGCAGCCGGGAGCATACTGGGTTGCGTGATGTGACGTCCATCGTCGACCTTACCTCTTGGCCTGATCCCGCCTATGAAAAACAGGCGAGTTGTGGTTATTATAGAACATCATAAAACAGCTTTCTACACCATCTGGAGGTACTCGTGACTGAACTGTATGACCTGGTAATACTCGGAGCAGGCGCTGCCGGCATGGGCGCTGCCCAGTATGGAGCACGCGCCAACCTGAAAACACTTGTAATTGAAGAAATGGCTCCCGGCGGGCAGGCCCTGCTCATAGACAGACTGGAGAATTATCCCGGCCTGCCCGAACCTGTAGACGGCTATACCTGGGCGGAAACCATGCGGGCACAGGCAGTTGAGTTCGGTGCGGAGATCATGGCTTCGAGCGTTTCTGCCGTACACAAGGAAGACGAACGTTTCATCGTGGAGACTGGAGACGATCCGGTGCAAGCCAAGGCCGTTGTAGTGGCTACAGGTGCGAAACACCGCCACCTGGGCGTAACCGGTGAAACTGAATACGCTGGCCGCGGCGTCTCCTACTGCGCCACCTGTGACGGCCCGTTCTTCAAGGGCAAGCGCATGGTCGTGGTAGGCGGCGGAGACTCCGCCTGTGACGAGGCAATGTTCCTGGCCAAGCTTGCGGACAAGGTGATCATGGTGCACCGCAAGGACCGCTTCCGCGCCCAGAAATCGGTGGCGGCCCGAGTCCTGGCCAACCCTAAAATCGAGGTTCGGTTCGAGACCGTCGTCGAGGAAATCAAGGGTGAAAAGTCAGTCTCGGCCGTGTCGCTTAAAAACCTGAAGACCGGTGAAGTGTATTCCGAACCGGCATCCGCCGTATTCGTGTTCGTGGGCTCCATCCCGATGACTGAAGGGCTGCCGGCAGACCTGGCCAAGGACGAGACCGGCTCCCTCGTGACCGACGACAGGATGGAGACGAACATCCCTGGCATCTTTGCGGCCGGAGACGTACGGGCCACACCGTTCCGGCAGGTCATTACCGCGGTATCCGATGGAGCGGTGGCAGCCCATTGCGCTGCGCAGTACATAGACGAGATCGAGGGCAAGGCCTACCTCTAGGCCGGATTCATATGGCCGGTTCCGTGCGCAGACGATCGCTGACATTACTTGCCTCGATCGTTGCCGCTACCGCGCTGGGTGCCGTGCTGGCCACGGCGCCTTTCTCATGCTCGCTTGCGCACAGCGAAACATCCCTCCCCGCAGCGATTCCAGAACTCCCGCTGCCCGGAACAACGTCCCCGGCGGCGGCGGTGGAGTCCGGGGTTAGACACGCTGCCGGAACGGACAAGCCTGGAGTACCACCCACGGTGGATGCCTCGTCGTTCTGGAGCCTCGCGGGGGTGGACGAAGACGCGGCCATAGAGACCCTGATGTCGCGCATGGGGCCGGAAGAACGGCTGGGGCAGCTGTTCATGCTGTCGTACTCCGGCGAGGAACCTACCCCGCTGCTGTATTCGTGGATACGCAGGCGCGGACTGGGCGGAGTCAAAATATTCGGATGGAACGCAGAAGACACCGGCAAGGTTGCCGCTGCCATCCGCGACATTCAGAAAGCCGCAGAATCGGGGCCGCTGGACGTGCCACCCTTTGTGGCCACCGACCAGGAAGGCGGGTGGATACGCCACGTTCGTGGTGCTACCAGCGTTACTCCGGGCAACATGGCCATAGGCGCCTCGGCATGGCCGAGCGATGCGTACCGGAGCGCCCTCTTCATAGGCAAGGAGCTGTCTGCGCTCGGCATAACCATGAACTTTGCGCCCAATGTGGATCTTGCCACGCAACCGGAATCTACCATTGTAGGGCCGCGTGCCTTCTCCGCGGATCCCACGCAAACGGGCATCCTGGCAGCCGCCTGGGCCAGGGGCATGGCGGATTCCGGTGTCGTGGCCACGGCCAAGCATTATCCGGGCCATGGCGATACGGCGCTGGACTCCCATGGAATACTCCCCGTCATCGACATCGACGAAGAGACGCTGTGGAACCGGGAACTGGTGCCATACCGCATGCTTGCAGCAGAAGGCATTCCGGGCATCATGTCTGGCCACCTGGCTTTTCCAAGGATCGTTGGATCAAAACAGCCGGCCTCACTTTCAACGCACCTGATACAGGATCTCCTCCGCGACCGCATGGGCTATGATGGCCTCGTCATTACAGACGACCTGATGATGACCGGCGCGGCCAGCACGGGAGGCCTCTCTGAAACCTGCGAACTGGCCATACGTGCCGGAAACGACATCCTGATGTTCAGCCGCACACTGGGTCTCGACGACGAGGAGTGGACCAGGCTGGCCAGGCTGTACCGCTCGGATGCCGCTTTCCGCACCCGGGTGGACGAATCGGCACACCGCGTGCTCCGTGCCAAGCTGCGCTGGCTCCTGCCGCTCGGCCGCGAAGGCGTGTTGCCCGATGCCAATCCCGACCTTACCCTGCGCAGCCTCGAATCCCGGGAATTCTTCAAGGAACAGGCCATGCGCAGCGCAACGGCATTTGGTGCAGCGGCCCTGCCGGTACCGGAAGGCGGAAGGCTGCTGGTGGCTGGTCCCTTTGCCGATTTCATGGCAGAAGCCAAGACCCGCCTGCCCGGTGCCGAGTCCTTCAGGTTTTCCTACCTGCCGGCGGAAAACGCCATAGCCGACGAATTGTCGGCATTCCGCTCGCGGCTGACGCAGGCGGACACGGTGATAGTCTGCGTGGCCAATCCTGCCGGAGCGGCCTTTGCCAGGGCTGCGCGCGCGGCAGGCAAGCGGCTCTACATCGTCTCGGCGCTCAATCCCGCGTATGCGCTGGAATTCCGCGATTATGGCGCCATCGTCGCTGTGTATTCATATGCGCGCGAATCGTTCAAGGCGGCCTTCGCGGTGCTTGCAGGCGACATCGAAGCCGTGGGCCGGCTTCCCCTGCAAGCGGGTTCCTGATCGCCCCGCTCTGGCGCAGGGCCGCGCCGGCAGACCAGACCGCCCTGCAAACGTTCATAGAACCCCGCGAAACGTACGCGACGGGTTTTTCCTGGCGCGCCCGCGGCGAGGACGGCCGCCTGGCCTCCATGGAACGGGGTCGCGGCGGCATATTCCTGTACGATGATGCAGGCAAACCCGGCAGCCTGCAGATGGTGGTGCTCCTGAGTTCCAGTGGCTCGGCATTCCCCGTACTGTCCGGACCGTATGACGACGGCGGGCCAGACACGATGCTTGCCCTCCAGGGGCTCAGAGGATCGCGGACAGTGCGGTTCTGGCACCCGTCTGCCTGTGTCGGAGCTTCCGAGCATGTAGCAGCTCTGATATCCGCACTGCACTGGAAAGAAGCGCTCGCGGTGGAATACGATTCGATGAACATTCAGCCGGGAACCTATGGGCTTTCAGGCACGCCTGACGCACCCGGCATCAGGGCCCCCGTGAGCGGCATAGCCGAATACCGGCGCGCGTTGCCGGCGGACCTTGACGCACTCTATCCGCTTGCCGCGGCATACGAGAAAGCAGAGGTGATGACGGCCCTGCACGCGTTCGATCCGGTGGCCTGTCGGGCCACACAGGCTAAAAACCTGAAGACCCAGCTCGTCTACCTGGCAACCATGCACGGCCGAGTCGTAGCCCGTGCCCAGACCAACGCCCGTGGCTGGGCCTTTGACCAGATTGGCGGCATCTTCGTGGACCCGGAGTTCAGGGGACTGGGGCTGGGACGGGGAGTCGTGGACGCCCTGGTCTCGGACATCGCGGCCCGCGGCCGGGGCGTCTCCCTGTTCGTAAAGAAGAGCAACGACGTGGCCAGGTCCCTGTATCTGAGCATGGGTTTTTCCGTCAGCAGGGATTACCGCGTCTCGTACTTTGCCTGAACTCCACTTTTTCCAGGTACCCTACACTTCCGTAAGCCAGAATTCCCCTGACAGGCAGTATTCAGGAGCCGCCGCAACAAAGAGCGGACCGGCTTCAGGCCACTGGACAACGAGGCGGTCGCCAGCCAGAAGGCAGGCGGTTTCCCGGTCCGCGTAGTCGGCAACCACGGCAGCGGCCGAGGCCGCAGCGGCGGCGACGATGGGGTCACAGACGCCCCGGCGGACGCGCAGTTCCTGCCGCGATACGGCGAGCACTTCGACACGCTTGAAGCCAGGAGCCACTGCCCTGCCGGCACCGTGGCCTGGGCCGGCCCGGGATGACGACCTGGCAGGAGGACGGTCATACAACGCAACCTCGACGGCATGGCCATACAGCCTCACTGGCAGTGCCACTCCGGAACCAGGCCGGACAGAAAGTCCCGGTCCGTCAGGCCCCCAGACGCCAGCCAGAACGGCACCATCAGCACGCGCGGGTATGCCGACAGGAATGCCGAGCGTCCTTGAATCAATGACGAGCACCTCGGTATCGCCACCGGACGACCTGAACACGATGGACTCGGAACCAGCGCGCCCCGCGTCAAAGAGAAGACGGGAAGCGCATAGTGCGGCAGCGGGTGGCGGTATGCAGGAGGCCCCTTCAGCGTCCCAGGTCCGGACTATGCTGGTATCGCCCTCGCGCTCCACCACGACGATGCCGGATCCCGCGGCTCCCCGTGAACGGCTGCAGATGTCCACCGCTATCGACTCCCAGGGCAGATCGACAGCCCCGCGGTCCCCGCCCGGTGCAGACAGTCGGTCAAAGAGTATCCAGGGGCAATCGGCTACGCGCAGCTTGAGGAAGGAGAGGTTCATGAAGTTAAACTAGCGTAGCGACCTGTCTGAACACAAGGGCCGGCACAGGCTGGTGTCTTGCAGCGACCTTGCTTCCCCGGCTTCTTACCGCGTATATTCCATACGGTAAATTCAGCCGATCGGAGCACCATGAAAGACTTGACCCAGGGCGGAGAGACCCGTACCATCATCGCGTTTGCGCTGCCGATGCTCATCGGAAACGTATTCCAGCAGTTCTACAACATGGTGGACAGCGTGGTGGTAGGCAACTTTGTGGGAACGACAGCCCTTGCAGCCGTGGGTACGGCCTTTCCTGTAATATTCCTTATGATATCCCTGGTCATGGGTCTGACCATGGGGACCATGGTCCTTGTGTCCCAGTACTTCGGCGCAAAGGACGAGGCCAGGGTGAGGGCTACCGTCGACACGGGCTACATCACGCTCTTCTGGATGGGTCTTGTCATGTCGATAGTCGGCGTGCTGACCACCGATGCCCTGCTGACGCTGCTCAAGGTACCGGCAGACGTGTTCTCCGAGGCATCCGCGTACCTGCGCATCATCTTTACCGGCCTTCTGGCCATGTTCGGCTACAACGCAATATCCGCTGTGCTCCGGGGACTCGGCGACTCCAGGACACCGCTGTACCTGCTGATGGCCGCGAGCCTCCTCAACATCGTGCTCGATCTCCTCTTCGTCGTGGCCTTTGGCTGGGGAGTCCCCGGCGTAGCCTGGGCTACGGTCATCTCGCAAGGCGCCTCGTTTATGGGCGGCCTCATCTGGGTAAACAAGAAAAACAGGCTTGTAAGCCTCGATGTGCGGCACCTCGTCTTCGACAAACAGATATTCAAGCACAGCCTCCGCATCGGCCTGCCTTCCGGCATACAGCAGACCATGGTATCGCTGGGCATGATGGCCCTGACGCGCATCGTCAACGGCCATGGCACGGCTACGATCGCGGCCTTCTCTGCGGCTTCCAGGCTGGACAGCTTTGCCTCGATGCCAGCAATGAACCTGAGCCAGGCAATATCCACGTTTACAGGCCAGAACATGGGCGCCGGCAAGACCGAACGGGTAAAACGCGGGCATCTTTCGGCCGTCATCATCGGCGGAGCCATCTCGGTGGCGGTAGGTGCAACAGTCATCATCTTTGGCAAGCCCTTGATGGGCATGTTCACGCGCGATGCCGAGGTGATGGCGATAGGCGCACGGTACCTTACCATCGTAGGTGCTACCTACCTGCTCTTCTCCACCATGTTCATAAACAATGGCGTGATGCGCGGTGCCGGTGATGCCTTCATCCCCATGATAAACACCATCCTGGCACTGTGGGTGGTACGAATACCCTGCGCTATCCTGTTTTCAGTATACCTCGGCATGGGTGCCGACGGCATCTGGTGGAGCGTACCGGCCGGCTGGCTGATGGGCGCGACGTTCTCCACCTGGTACTACCTCGGCGGGCGCTGGAAACGCAAGGCGGTAGTAAAGGGACCGGTAACTCGATAGCCGCGCACCCCGCGGCCGGCTATACTCTGCTCATGGAAAAGACTCAGTCGCTTGAGGCAAGAAGGCCTAAAAGCAGGCTGGAACGGTATCGCTCCAGTTTCCTCGTGTTCAACGTGCTCAACTCGTTCTCGTTCATGCTGCTGTCGGGCAACATTCCCGCATTGTTCGCACTGGACCTGGGCGCGACGGGCACCTACATCGGCATACTGGGATCCCTCAACTTCGTAACCTTTGTATTCATGCCGCTGGGCAGGTACGCCATACGGCGCCGCCCCATCATCAAGGTATTCGGCTGGTCGTGGATGTTCCGCTACTGGGGCATGATTCCCGCACTGGCCGCACCCTTCCTCGCACGCGCAGGCATGCCGGCCTGGGGCCTCGTGCTGCTGATGGCCGGCAGCCTTTTGTTCAACGTGTGGAGGGGCATAGGCCTCATCGGTAACAATCCGTTGCTTGGCATGCTGGCTGGCGAACGCGAGCGGGGCGCATTCCTCTCGAATGTGCAGATCGCAAGCAGCATCTCGGCCATCGTTACCAGCGCCGCTACGATGTTCATACTGGGAGCCTGGTCCGGCGACCTGATTTACGGGGCACTCATGGGTATAGGCATACTCAGCGGGTCACTCGGTTCAGCCATATTGCTGGGGATGCCCGAACCGGAGGCATACCGGCCCCCGGTCGGTTCGTCATTTACCGCCATTGTGAGGGAAGCCTGGGCCGATCCAAGGCTCAGACGCTTCTTCAAGGTGTTCGCACCACTTTCATTCTCCGCCGGCACGGCGCGCACCTTCATCGTCACGCATGCACGCGTGCTGTATGGCCAGAATGCCGGCCTCGTGATGGCGTATTCGGTGGCATTCAACCTCGGCGCCGTGGCTGTGGGCTACCTGTCGCGCAAGCTGATGGACCGCCTGGGCTCAAAGCCACTGTACGTCGTTTTTACGGCCGTCGCGGCCCTCGCGATGATACCGGCAGCGCTGAGTCCCGGCCTGGCGCCAGGCATCCGCACTATTTCCTTTCTGGCCTTCCTCAACTTCATCGTCGGCGTGGGCATAGCAGGCGAAGAGAATGCCGGCCAGACCTACTTCTTCTCCATAGTCAAACCCGAACAGATGGTAGACCTGGCCGTCATCTACTACCTGATATACGGCATAGGCGGTGCTCTCGGCTCTGCGGCGGGGGGCGTGTTCCTGGACGCGCTGTCGGCGTTTGGAACAGAGCCCGCTACTTCGTACAGGCTCCTGTATGTATTCACCTTCGCCATAACCGCAGCAGCTGCGGCCGGCGCATTCAAGCTCACCGCCCCTGGTTCCGCATCAGTACTGGAGTCGCTGGGCGTCCTGTTCTCCATGCGCGACCTCAAAGCCATCGGCCTCCTGGAACGCCTGCAGAAAAGCGGCTCTCCCGCCGACGAAATCCGCTTCATACGGCGGCTCGGCGGCTACGGTGCCTCGGTAGCAGAACGTGAATTGCTGCCGTACCTGTCCAGCCCACGCTTTGAAGTCAGGATGGAGGCTCTGCGTGCGCTGGAGAACCTGGAACGTCTTTCACCTAAGGCTCTGCAAGCCATCACGCAGGAGATCGAGCGCAATCCCTATACCACCGCGTATGTTGCCGCACGCATTCTGGGCAAACGTGGCTGGAAAGAGGGCCTGCCAGCGCTCAGGGCTGCGCTGGCAGCCGATGACTACATGCTCAGAGGCGCAGCCGTAACTGCGCTCACAGCCTTGCGTGACGAGGCCAGCCTGCCTGCAATAGAGGCTCTTGTGGAAGCCACCGACAACCCACGTCTCATGATCAACGCGGCATCGGCCATAGAGCAGTTCGGCAGGGCAGCTTCGGTACCGGTCCTGGTATCCGTGCTCAAGCGCAAGGAACCCCCGTCCTATGCCTTTGACGAGATAGTGCTGGCACTTGCGGGCATACTTGGTGGGCTGCGGGGCTTCTATTCACTGTATTCCACCTATGCGCAGGATTCCCGCGAGGCCCTGCAGGCGCTCTTTGACACCCTGGACGAGGCTACACCACCACCGGGGCTCGATCAGGGCAGACTGACCGCCTTTAAAAACGCACTCACGGCCTTCGTCGTTGATGGCACGAACGGTGCAGTCGTGGCAAGAACCATAGGCGATTCCGGCTTCATAGACATCGGTGTTGCCATGGTGCTTGCCGAAGCCGCCCTCGACGACGACCTGGCCGCGCACGGCGGCTTCAGATTTTTCCTGGCCGCCTGCGCTGTCGAGGCCGCCGATACCAGACGAATTCTACCGGAAGGATGATACAACATGGGCAGGACCATAGGTTTCATAGGCGCGGGTAAAATAGTGGACATCATGCTGGGAGCCCTCGGCCCGGCCCTGGAAGGCGACGAGGTGTGGGTCTGGAACCGCACCGCTTCCCGCTCCGAGGCGCTGGCCACCAGGTACCCTGTGCGGGTAGCACCGGGCATCAAGGAGCTGGCAGAGCGCTCGGACTGGCTCTTCGTCGCGGTAAAGCCCCACGCCGTAGGCAAGGTGCTGTCCGAAGCCTGCCTCAGCGTACGGGACGATGCTGTGGTAATCTCCATGGCCGCCGGCGTTACCATCGCGTCCATTACCTCGCACTTCGCAGCCCCGCCGGCCATTATACGCATTATGCCCAATCTGCCGCTCTCTGTCGGCCTCGGCATGACCGCCCTCTGCCCCTCCGAAGCCGTCAAAAAGGAAGATGTCGATGCGCTCCTGGCCCTGTTCTCCACGGTGGGCCGCGCGCGGCTCGTGGAAGAACGCCTCTTTGACACGGTCACCGCACTCTCCGGCTCAGGCCCGGCATTCGCCTTCCTGTTCATCGAGTCGATGGCCGACGGCGCGGTGCTCAACGGCATGGACCGTGTGCAGGCCTATGAATTCGCAGCCCAGACTGTCATGGGCGCTGCAAAGATTATCCTGGAATCAGCCAAACACCCCGGCGAACTCAAGGATATCGTCGCCTCGCCCGCCGGCACGACCATGGCGGGCATCCACAGCCTCGAACGCAAGGCATTCCGCGCCATCGTGATGGACGCCGTAGATGCCGCCGCCAGGCGCAGCAAGGAATTGAACGGGTAAATACGCAAAAATGTCGATTCTTTATTATTCCAACATAGTGCTATATACTGACTGATCGGGCCCGGCCCGGCCGCCCGGGCGCATGGGTGGAATCGATAATGGGAGAAATAATCATGTTCGACCTTGGCAACCTCGTGGCCATAGGCATTACGTTGATACTGCTGCTCGCGTACCGTATCCTCGACCGCGACAACCGTTCGCTTGAGAAGGTAAAGAAATATGCGGACAAGCTTCGCGAAGATATGGCCGTGTACGCGGATCTGCGCTCTGAAGACCTCAAGGCCTATGCCATAGACCTCGAGATCCACCAGCGTGCTGCCAGGGAAATACTCCGTCGCGTACAACTTGCCGAGGATGCTCTGAATGCCAAGGCGGAACAGATTGGCGGCATGGCCGCGCGCATCGCCGAATACGACAAGGCACTCGCAGAACTCAAGGACATGAGCGCCCGGGTCGACCAGAACCTGAGCATCATCCATGACGAAAGCTCCTTCGTCGATGGCGTTGCCAGGACCCTCAAGGCATCCAAAGATGAAATTGAAAAGCTCAAGGCCTCGATTCCGGCCATGCGCGAAACCCTGGCCTCTGATTCCAGGACCCTGCTTTCAGAACTGCGCTCCGGATTCTCGCTGGAAGTCAAGTCAGCCCTCGATGACGCCGCCGCGCACGTGAACGAACTCCGCAGGCTTGCCAGGGAAGGCACAGAAGCGGTCGCCGAGACCAACGCCGAGGCGGTCAAGGCCGCAGAAGAGCGGTTCAGGGCCATAGAAGCCCAGTTGAGCGATGCATTCAAACGTGCCCGCGAGGAAGGCGAGCGGCTCGAGGATTCCAGCTTCCAGAAATTGCGCGAGCAGATTGACGCCCGTGGCACCAAACTCGGTGATGCCATAGAGGAGAGGTTCAGCACCCTGCGCGACCAGGCCAAGGAAAAAATCACCGAGACCCAGGGCCTGCTCAGGTCGTTCAAAGCCGACTGGCGCAAGGATGCCGACGCGCTGATTGCTGAAGCCAAGGCGGACGCCAGGGATGCGGTGGAAAGCTCGGCTATCAGGATGGACGCGATAGAGGCCAGAGTAGACAAGGCTGACGCGCTGTATGAAGAACGCTACTCCCGTGTTGAAGCAAAGGCGCAGGAAACCGCGCTGGTGTTCCAGACCAAGGTAAAGGAACAGCTCAAGACCTACCAGGAAGATACTGTGGCAAAACAGGCTGGCATCAGGGCTTCCATCAAGGAAGGCATCCTGGAAACCAAGGCAGAGGCGGAAGCTGCTGCAACGGAACTTGCCGAATCCCTTGCCATGTTCAAATCCAGAATTGACGAAACCGCGAAGGAACAAGCCGCCAGGCTGTCAGCGATGGCTACGGCCCAGGCTACCCGCCTGTCTGCCATGGACAATTCGATACTCGCCGCCGAGAAGAAGGCCGAGGAGATAGTGGCCGCGCTGAGTGCAAAATTCACAGACCGGGGTGCCGATCTGGAACAGCGAGTGCTTGCAGGCTTTGAGATACGCGCTACAGAACTGCGCGAGGTTGTAGAGCAGGGGCTTTCACGACTTGAAGCCGTCAGGCTGGACGCTGACCGCATGGAAACAGCGCTGCGGGACGCCATGGGTGGTGTCGAGCGCCGCGTGGAAGAAGACTTTGCATTGTTTGGAAAGGATCTTGCGGCACGCCAGGCCAGCTTTGAAGAAGAATTCCGCGGTGATTCGGCCCGGGTCCGCTCCGCGGTCAAGGATCTGGAGAGCGACCTCAATTCCCTTAAATCAAAGGCGTACGCCGACGTTTCAGAGAAGCTCAAACTCTTTGAGGACGAGTTCTTTTCAGACCTCCGCACCCGCAGCGAAGACGCCAACGACAAATTCGCCGTGTGGCGCGTGGAGATGGACGAAAGCCCGCTCCAGGCTCGCAGAAACCCAGACCCGCATCCAGGAACAGCTCGAAAAGCTGGCTTCCCAGGTAGACGCGCACCGCTCGGCCATCAGCGAGCGCGTCGGAGAGGCCGACAACGCCCTCTCCACCCTCAAGGCCGCCGTCAAAGCCGACCTCGACGACGCCCATGCCGCGGCGGACGCCTACATGAACGCTGAACTGGAACGCTGGAAGCACGAGGTTGGCGAACGCGTCAGGGGTGCCGAACGCCAGTCTGAAATCGATGCCAGGACACTGTCCGAGGCAAGCGAAGCCGCCAGAACCCGCTTCGAGCAGGCGCGCACGACCATACTGGCCGACACCGGAACCTGGAAAAAGGAATTCATCGCCGCCATGAAAGAGGCTGAGTCCGAGAGGGCAGCCTCAGTGGCAGCGCTCGCGGAGTCGTTCAAGACCGACATCGCGGCAATTTCAGACAACTGGGAAAAGGAACGGCGCAAGGTCCTGGAATCGGCCAAGCTGGAGCGTGACTCCCTGGCAAGGGATGTACGGTCACTGTCCGACGAAGTGGGCCGCTTCCGCCAGGAACTCGCACAGAAAACAGCTCAGGCTCTGGAAGACTTTACCCGCTCCTACGACGGGCTTTCCCAGGATGCCACTCGCAAGGCCCGGGATTCAGCCTCTGCCATGGCTACCTCTCTTGAAGACTTCAAGCGTGAATCCCGCATGCTCCAGGAGAGCTTCGACTCTGTCAGGGCGCAGATGGCGAGTTCACTTGATACTGAAAAAAAGAACCGGGACAAGGTCTTCGTCGAAATGGACAAGCAGGTTCAGGACTTCCAGTTGCAGACAAAGCTCTTTGAACGCGCCGATGAACTCAAGACGACGCTGTCCGAGGCCATAGAGACGATGAAGGCCGATGTAGCGCGTGTAGAATCACGGCGTGCTGAAATGGCTGAACTGGAGACGCAGTACTCACGGATCAAGCGCCTGGAGGACGAACTCGGGCAGAAGATAGCCCGCTTCCTGGCAGAGAAGCGCAGGCTCGACTCGATGGAAGAGGACTTCAAGCGCCTCATAACCCTGTCACAGACCGTTGACCAGAAGCTTGAGGCAGTGACAATGAACAACGACCAGCTGACCCAGATCCAGGCGGAGGTCAGGCGGCTCGCAACCGTGGCCGACGAGGCCGGCGAAAAATACGACCGCATCGAGAAAAAATCCAACATCCTTGATGCTACCGCCGACGCGGTGGACAAGAATTTTCAGGCCATAGGAGAACTTGAACGCAACATACGGACCATCGATACCGAAGTCAGGTCCATACCCGACCGTGTCATAGACCTCAAGCGCTCACTCGATGAAGTGATGTCCTGGAAACCAAAACTCGACGCCACGGTCGTCAGGCTGGATGAAGTGGACGGGGTGCTGGTAGACGCGGAGAAGCGGGCAACGGAACTGCAGAAAGCCCGCGAGTGGCTGGCCCGCGCGGAAACACGATTCGACGAGCTTAACAAAAAGACCCAGGATCACCTGAAACTGCTCAACGACATCCTCAAGGAAGAACCGACATCAGGCCGCAAGGACAAGGGAGCACCGCCAATCTCGGTGCAGGAAACCGTGCGCAAGCTGTCCCATCAGGGCTGGAAAGTCGAAGAGATAGCCCGCGCCGTAAAACTGTCGCGCGGCGAAGTGGAACTGATCCTGGAACTGGGCGGGCAGAACTGACGCGAAGAAAAAGAATAGAAGTCAGACCACGGAGGCACGAAGACACGGAGAAGATTACAATACAGAAAATCAAAACAAATGATTGTCTTCTATTTTCTGCTTCTTGATCCTGTAAATCTCTTGGATTTCATCATGTACATCCTGTCAGATTCTTGACCGAGAGCACCGGTCTATTTTCCGGTTGTAGTGGTTGATTCAGGAGTGGGTGATGCAAGAGTGGGGTCCGTGGGGACGGTACCGTCGGCAACAGGGGTTTCACCGGAAGCTGGAGTATCTTCAAAGATGGCCGCTTCGTCAAATGCCTTTTGCACTTCATCAGCAGCCGCCAGTCCAGGTTCGGCAAGCAGGTCAGTTGCCTGCTTTTTGTCCTTGAAGCCTTTCTTCAAGGCTGTCTGCAAGGCATCGAGCCCCCCCTGCCCGTCCTCGGCAACCGTCAGCCTCAGCCGGGCCAGCGCGAACCAGGACTCCGCATCCTCGGGTGCCTTTGCAACGATGGCCGCGTACGACTCCATGGCCTCCATAAAATTGCCGGCGCGTACCTGCGCGAGTGCAAGGGCACGGCGGCCTTCCAGTGATTCGGCGTTAGCGGCAAGGTAGCGTTGCAGCAAAGGCACTGCGCCTGCCGCATCACCGGCTGCGGCAAGGAGCAGGCCTTTCCTGAACGAAGCGGGGGCATCCTCGGGCTTGAGAGTCAGGATGGCGTCGTACCGTTCCATGGCCTCGGCAGTCCGGCCAGCCGATTCCAGCAGCACCGCGAGGTTATACATGCTGGCCGAATCGCCGCCGTTGAGGGTGACGACACGCTCGTATAGTGAGAGTGCTTCTGCATCACGGCCGGACTTGTACAGGGCGTAGGCCTTGACGGTCAGCACGGCGGCATTGTCCGGATCGGTCGCCAGGTATTCGTCACTCTTGGCTATCGACTCATCATACTTGCCGGCCTCGGCCAGCGCGCGGGACAGGTTGTAGCTGGCAACACCCTGCCCCGGATCAAGAGCCATCGCGCGGGACCAGGCGTCGCCGGCTTTGTCCCAGCGGCCAAGCTCGGCCCAGGCATTGCCCAGCTCAGTCCAGCCGGCTGCCTGGCGCCGGCTCTGGTCGGTAGCGCATGACAGCGACGCAAGCGCCAGCATGCCAGCAACGAGAACCAACAATGCGGACCTGTACCCGGACCGGCTCCTGCTCATCGCCTGAGCACCGTCTCTTCTATGGTACGAATCTGAGCGCGATAGAGGCTGGCGATGCTGGAACCATAGTCGGCTATCAACTGGATCATGTCGCGCGGTGTATCATCCATGTCCTTGCCGTTGATGCGGTCGCCGGCATCGCCGAGGCCCGGCATGATGTAAGCCAGCTCGTTGAGCGCCGGATCCATCCACAGCGTATACACCGTCATGTTCTCGACGGCGCGTACTGCACGGAGTGCGCCCTTGAGCGCTGAGATGATGGTCAGGAACTTGACCGATTTTGGCTTGACCCCGAGATCGAGTATGTATTTGACCACGGTGACGAGGCTGCCGCCGGTGGCGTTCATCGGGTCGGCGAAGATCAGGTCCTTGCCGTCCAGTTCCTCAGGGCGGAAATAAGAACGGTCAAGATCGAGTACGTATTCCATGGTCGATTCGTTCTTGGTGTCGTCACGCTTTATCTTGAACAGCGCAAACGGCGTCACATAGCCTTTTGACGAGAACTCCTGGATTTCCTTGGAGAGTATCATCGACGGCAGGAGCGCGCCGCGGAGCATGACGCACATGACGGTGTTGTCGATGCGGTCATCAATGTTGGGTATCTTGTGTACCGCGAAATTCTGGACAGGATTGGTAACCGGGGTGCGGTTGATCAGGTAATTCTTGTTCTCGCTCTTTGCGCCGCCGAAGGCCAGCCCGAACAGGAGTTCGTACGCCCGCTGGGTGTAGTACATGAACTCCTGCCGCTGGGTGTTGGTGTCGCGGAGCTTGGCTATAAGCCTGGAAGCTTCGCCATGGTTCTCGGGAGCCGTCTCGAAGGAATAAACCTTGATGCGCGGCTCCGCCTTGCAGATTTCCTGCATCAGAGCGCCCATCTCGTTGTACAGTGCTATGAGATGGGATTCTTCCTTCCTGCGCTCGGGCTCGCCGCGGGCTGCGGAGAGTATGCTGAAGGACAACATGGCCTTGCGGTACAGGGTGTCCATCCTGTCTATCAGCACTCGGTCGTCGTCAGTGAGATATCCATCCAGATCCTGGGCTTTGAGCACTACCTTGTTCATAGGTTTCCTCCGGGGCCGCGCTGCGTATTGTCCGCAGCAATGACAGCGGCGGCCGCCGCGACGGAGGCCTTCCGCGACTGGTTGCCAGGAGCCATCAGGCCCGGCGGATGACCTCGCCCATGGCTCCGTTGCCGATGCCGACCGCGTTGCCTTCGTCGAAGTCCAGGTGGCACTCCAGCGCGTACGCCGCGTTGACCCGGCAGATCACATTGAGGAACACCGCGCCACGTTCTCCCGGAACCTTGAGGTCGACAATCTCGTTGTCCTTGACGCCGAAGCGGCCAGCGCTGGCCGGGTCGAAGTGGATATGGCGCTTGGCGACGATGAGTCCCTTGTCCTTCTTGACTGTGCCCTTGGGGCCTTCCAGTTCAAAGGGAGTGGAGCCGTCAAGCTTGCCTGATTCTCGGGTGGGACAGTCGGGTACACCGAGCTTGAACATCTCGCTGGCCAGGATCTCGCACTGGGTTTCCTTGCGCTCCGGCCCGAGCACGCGAACCTTGGCTATGACACCCTTGGGCCCCTTGATGGTGACCACTTCGTCGCACGCAAACTGGCCGGGTTGCATCAGGTCCTTGGTCTTGGTCAGTTTGTGGCCTGGTCCGAACAGTGCTTCGACGTCAGCCGCACAAAGGTGGATATGGTGGTTGGAAAGGTTGATGAGGACCTGGGTCTCGGGCATGGTATCTCCTCGTCGCCGCTTGGTACGGCTGCGTTCTATGGTAGGACGCGCACCGTTCGGCCACGCGCCGACGCAGTATAGCAAGTAAAAGCACTATTGTCACGGTGGAACCAAGGCTGGAAC
>JFJP01041505.1_pt1 | contig 21433 bp, 17 predicted proteins | sample 431651 | NCBI WGS metagenome assembly JFJP01 (sample SAMN02602958, study PRJNA72255) | Microbial mat metagenome, whole genome shotgun sequencing project. | biome: fresh water; feature: sink hole; material: water; isolation source: purple microbial (photo- and chemosynthetic) mats found in...
ACCTGAAAATTCAAAGCCTGAACGGATCTTCATAACTAAGGTAGGAAGGGTGAATAATACTATTACTTCAAATGCAAATCCTGCTGGATTTTTTGATTTAAATGAAGATGGATATAAAGAATTCTATTTTACGATAGCAACCGGTTTTGCTCTTGTACCGCGTTTGTATTATTATCTTGACATTGCCGGTAAAAAAATAAAATCCAGTGATTTTCTCGGTGTTAATTGCAAGGTAAGTCCTGCTGTAGATGCTGATGGTGATAATAAACCGGAAATATTTGGTTTGATGAGTGCCTCAGGCAATTATAAAGTTCCCACCCCATATTCTGATAAGAGCACCTGGTTAATGGTTATGGATGAAAATCTCGAGTTTGAATTTCAGCCTGTTGAGTTCCCCGGACTAACAAACACCCTTCATATTAATGCCTATTCAAATGAAGGATTAAGAGGCTATCTTGTATCTCATATTACATCCTCGGCAGATACTTCAGTACTGAAATCAAGGCTTATGCTTTTCAGCACCGATGGAGTAAAAATACGTGAAACTCCTTACAGTAATTTTGATTTTGGAAAGTACCCTCAGTTATTTGTTTTTAATAGCACCATTAATGACAGAATATTTATTTTGGATAATAATTTGATTGAAGTTGACAATAATTTAAAGATAATTAACAGGGTTAAGGCTCCATTGCAGCAGCCTTACAGCGCATATGCAGAAGATATAAATTCAGACGGAATAAATGAATTTTTGCTTTTTTCTGAGAAAGAAAGCAAATTGGTTGTTTATAATGCCTCTCTCAAGAAAATGGCAGAGGCGGACCTTAAAATTTCTGATCCTTATATGAGTTTTTCACATTACTTGTCAAATGAAAAAAAACATAAGTTAAAGTTTGCTTCCTCCCAAAGTTCTTGGTTTGTAGCGATGAAAAAGAACAATCTTTTTTATCTTGGATATCTGGCATACGCCGGAATCTACATGTTGCTTGTATTGTTTATTGAACTTTTAAACCGGATTAATACCGAGAAGGTACAACAGAAAGAGCGCCTTAATCAACGTCTTCTGACACTTCAGCTTCAGGGTATTAAATCACAGCTTGATCCCCATTTTACGTTTAATACGCTTAATTCTGTTGCCTCACTAATTTACACTGAAGACAGGCAGGCAGCATATGACTACATGACAAAGTTTACCCAGCTACTGAGAGGAATGATAAATGATGCTGAAAAGATATACAGGACTCTTTCCGAGGAACTGGAATTTGTAACAACTTATCTTGAACTTGAAAAGCTCAGGTTTGGCGATAAGTTTAATTACACTATCGAAATCGGAGACGGTGTAAGCCAGAAGGAGCAAGTCCCGAAAATGGTGCTTCAGACATTCGTTGAAAACTCAATCAAGCATGGTATTATGCCATGTGAACAGGGAGGGATCTTAATTATCAGAGTGGAACAGGAGAACAATTACCTGAAACTAGTTGTGGAGGATAATGGAATTGGAAGAATAAAGGCAGAAGGTAAGAGTTCTTCAACCGGAAAAGGGTTGAAGCTTACCAGCGAATTCTATGAGATCCTGAATCAGATTAACAGAAAACCAATACGTCATTTGATAACTGATTTGTATAACGAATCAGGAAGTGCTTCAGGAACCAGAGTTGAGATTTGGGTGCCTTTAACAGATTAGATTTTCCAGTGAGGCTTATCAGGTAAGGCATTCATAAACTCAGTGAGAATCGATTTTTCGTAAGCTCCTGAATATGTGTCGTTAATGAATCTTGATACTCCTTCGTTTATGAACTCTTTCCACGATTCATTCTCTCTCCCGGGAATTATCGGGAAAAAGAGAACTCCGTTATTCCTTGCTGCATCAAGGTCGCCCTTTGCATCACCTATCATCAGAATTTTATTGTCATCGTATTTTCCCCTGGCAGCGAGGGCAATATGTTCTGTTTTTGATCCGTGTTCCTGGCCTGCAATTAAGCTGATATATTTCTTCATGTCGTGCTCTTCCCATTCGCGGTGAAGTGCCTCAAGAGGTGTCTGTGAAACAACTATTAAATCAGCACTTTCTGAGATTTCCACAATGGCCTTCCTCGCTTCAGGAAAGGGAGGAATATTTCTTAGCCATTCAGCAATTTCGTGATTTACAGCTTCAGTCCAGTTAACTATCTTCAGAAGTTCCTTTGAGGGATTGGCTTCATAATACTTTCGGAGAGTTGCATTGCCAAGTTTTGTTTCAGTATTAGTCCATTGCCTCAAAGAGGAAAGATCAGGCAGTTTTACTCCCGATGATTTTACATCCTCTCTTTTATCAAGTAGTTCAAAGACTTTTAAAAGTGAAGTAAATCTGTTACCTCCCCTGTAAACGGAATAAAGGTTTACAAACTCCCATGTTTCCCTTAGGGGTTTTGATATCGAAAACAAATCAAAATATTTCAGGGCATTCGGAATAAAAAATTCCTTCTGTTTTACTTCCATCGAATCAAAAACACAACCATCGGAGTCAATACCGATAAAAAATTTGTGACCCGGAATGAGTTGTTTCAGCGTTTCCTGGTAATCCATATTGAAATCAGAATCTGAAACCATATTTTATTTCAAGTCTGTTAAGTGTATTATAGTATGTTGTATATTGACTGTTATTCCTTTCTATATAACTTGTGTGCGCATTCCTGAATGCAAAACTCAGATAGGTCTCATGGTCATCCTTTGCCCATGAAATACCAGTACCTATTGTCATTGTAAATCCACCTTTGTATGTTTTATCATAATTGTAATATGAATAGCTGTAACTATCATTGTTTTCTTCGCCATTCAGATGAAACAACCTTCCTGCCCTGCCGAATATAAACGGACATGTTTTCTTAAGATTCATAACATGTTTATATTCAAAAAATAGCGGCATAAACGGATCTCCTATATATTCAACCCCCGATCCTATTCCGAATATGTTTAGTGAACCCGATGTATAGTTACCTATATAATTAAAGGAGAAAGGAGCAACATAATCAGTATTCTGACCTCCAACCATTAAACCTGCTTCAAGCACAAATCCGAATCCGCTCTCCTTCCTACCGTCAAATTTAATATCTTCATTAATAAATTTGTCAACCTCAGGAGTTGTGAAGATAAAAACACTTCCATCACTTGTTTTTATTTTGTACTGGCTGTCTGTTATTTCAATCAGTTTTCCATAAATCATACTTCCGTTTTTCAGATATAGAATGTCCTTCGATTTTTGAGCTGAGATATTTAATGTGCATATAATCAGCATTGTAGTTGTGATCAGGAGTTTTTTCATTATTTTTAGGTTGAAAGGTTAGCAGTTTAGCATGATTTTTGTTTGAAGGGACATAACCCTTATACTGATAACTATGAAAGCAAAAATCATTCCAATTGTTGTTATACTTCCTCTCTTTTTGTTATTTACTGCTTCATGCGAAGATACCACATACAAGGAATATAAAGGATACGCTCCGGTTTATATGTCATATAGTAACCTGAGATCTGCAGTAAAAGCAGAGCCGAATGTCGACCTCGTCAATCCCGGAAAGATTTATTTTAAGGATAATTACATTTTTATTATAGAGGAACTAAAAGGAATACATGTATTTGATAATACAAACCCTTCCTCCCCGCTTAAGAAAAGCTTTATAAACCTTCCCGGGGTTATTGATATGGCAATTACAGGATCTTCGTTATATGCCGACAGTTATGTGGATCTCGTTGTTCTGGATGTGGCAGACGTTGATAATATTTATGAATCAGGCAGAGTAAAGGATGTACTTCCTTATACTGTACCTGAGGCAGAGAATGATTTTCCCAGAGGTCCGATTGATAAGGACAAGGGTGTAGTACTTGAATGGGAGCTCGGGACTGTACGTGAGAAGGTTAACTATCCCGGAAACAACTATCCTTATTTCAAACGGTATTGGCGGTTCGATGGCACGGTTCGGAATTAAGGATAATGTCCTTTATATTGTTGATAATAATATTCTCAAAGTTTTCAATATATCAAATCAGACAGCACCGGTACAATCAAAACAATTTAATCCGGGATGGAATATTGAAACTATGTTCCTGACAGCGAATAAGATGTTTCTTGGTACAACAACAGGTATGATTATCTATGATATTACCAATCCTTCTAATCCTGTTTCACAATCTTTTTTCCGTCATGCCCGAAGCTGTGATCCTGTAATTGTTGATGATACACTTGCTTATGTTACTCTAAGATCTGGAACCAACTGCGGAGGTAATTTAAATTGTCTCGATGTGGTTAATATAAAGAATATAAGCTCACCTGTGCTTGTTAAATCATATCCCTTAACTAATCCTCACGGATTGGGCAAGGATGGCGATATCCTTTTTGTTTGCGATGGTGCATCAGGACTGAAAGTATACGATGCTTCTGATCCTAAGAATATTCTTAATAACCATATTTTTTCATATCCCAATATAAATGCCTATGATGTTATCCCCATCGGCAACGTACTTGTTATGATTGGTGATGATGGGTTGTTCCAGTACAGCTATTCGAATGTGCAGAGTATAACACTTCTGAGTTCCATACTTTCAGTGAATAACTAAAATCCTTTTTTACCGCAGAGAATCGCAGAGTAAATTCTATTCCTGCTTATACAAATAATTAGAGTGCAGAGGGCCGCAGAGAAGAATTGAATACAAATCAATCTCTGCGGTTCTCTTTTTTTTATCAGCGGCCCTCTGCAGTTAATGTTATTTTCTCTGCGGTCCTCTGCGGTTAAATATTTTTATGATCCTACTTATTTTATTGGTTTAATGACTTCTTTTTTTGAGACTGAATTCAAGGTTTACTTTCCTTATTTTCATTCTAAATAAGCAAAAATGACTTTTGTTTCTTTTTTTAAAAAGTATTGTTATTAAATTAACAGCACTTTTTAAACCCAACAAAAACCAAATTTTAAATTAATTAATTACTTAAAAACTGATTAGAAATGTATCAAGTAGGAAATCTAGTTAAGGAATTGTCCGGCAAGCATGGTCGCGAGAGGGAGAGCCTTATGCCTATACTTCAGGGAATTGTGCTTAAGCATAATTATCTCACTGATGAGGCTATGGTGGAAGTTGCAAGAGAACTTAATATCTCGGCTGCTGAAGTTTACGGGACAGCATCATTTTACACTTTTCTCGACACTCAGATGAAAGGTAAATATGTAATTAGGGTATGTAAGACAATTACATGTTCAATGAAAGGTAAGAGTGATATTATTCAGACGCTTGAGGATATGCTCAAAATAAAGGTAGGCGAAACAACAGCCGATAATCAATTCAGCCTTATTGAGACTAATTGCATTGGCTGGTGTCATAAGGCTCCTGCAATTCTGATAAATGAGCTGCCATATACCGAGCTTACACCTGAAAAAGTTACTGAGATTATTAAAGATTACATGCAAAAATAAAAATCCTGCAAAATCATGGAAAATATTGGACAAAATAAGGTAAGCCTTATATTCGAAAAGGTTGATAACCGTGAAGTGCTTACAAAAGCCTTCAAAATGACCAGAGATGAGATTATCCAGGAGATACTCGATTCAGGATTAAAGGGAAGGGGAGGAGCCGGTTTTCCGACCGGAATGAAGTGGAAGTTTACAGCTGCTGAGAAAAGCGCAGAGAAATATGTAGTATGCAATGCAGATGAAGGTGAACCGGGAACATTTAAAGATCGTGAGATACTCGACAGAGTATCAAATAAGGTTCATGGTGGAATGGCTATAGCCGGAAAAGCTATCGGTGCTGAAAAAGGTATTGTATACCTGCGTGGTGAATACCGTTACATGCTTCCTAAACTTATGATAGAACTCGAAGCTTTTCATAAAATGATCAAAGAGATCGGTTTCGATTTTAGTATTGAATATCGCATGGGCAGCGGTGCATATATTTGTGGTGAAGAGAGTGCCCTTTTTGAATCTATAGAAGGAAAACGTGGCGAGCCAAGAAATAAGCCTCCATATCCTACAGTATCTGGTGTTTACAACAAGCCAACATCAATAAATAATGTAGAAACCCTTGTTACTGCAATGGCAATTATTAAGCACGGTGCAGTTGACTTCACAAAATATGGAACAAAGGATTCAAGAGGATCAAAAGTATTCTCTGTTTCTGGCGATACCCCTGTTCCCGGAATCTTTGAACTGGAACTCGGAATGACAGTCAAGCAATTTGTTAGTGAGTTTGGCGATGGTGATACAAAGGCTGTCCAGGTTGGAGGTGCATCAGGTTTTTGTGTCCCAAGAAAGAAATTTGCCGAGACAATAATTGGCTTCGAAGGGGTACCTACAGGAGGCTCGATGAAACTTTTCAACAGTAGCCGTTCAATGTATAATGTGCTGCATAACTATCTCGATTTCTTTAACGAGGAATCATGCGGCCAGTGTACTCCCTGCCGTGTTGGTTGTCAGCAACTCCTAAAAGGTATTGAGAAAGTAAAAAAAGGTGAGGCTAAATCCACCTACCTTAACGAACTTGTAAAACTGGCTGATACTATGAAGATTGCGGCTAAATGCGGTCTTGGACAGTCAGTCGGAAATGCCTTTAAATCGATAGTTGGTAATTTCAGGGAAGAAATCATCTATTAATCACTATTCAAAAAGAGAATCATGATAAATCTATTAATAAACAATCAAAAGGTCTCAGTTCAGGCCGGAACAACAGTTCTTGCTGCAGCCAAAAAACTTAAAATCAATATCCCCACCCTTTGTAATCACGACGATCTCTGTGTTGCAGGTAACTGCCGGGTATGTGTCGTTGAACAAAAAGGTGCCCGTACGCTCATAGCATCATGTGCAACACCTGCAGCTGAGGGTATGGAAATTCTGACAAACACCCTCAAGGTAAGAAACGCGAGAAAACATATTGTTGAACTTCTGCTTTCAGAACACAGGGCTGATTGTACAAAATGCTACAAAAACCAGAATTGCGAACTCCAGTCACTTGCAAATGAGTTTGCATTCGGTGAGCATGTTTTCCTTGACCTGGTTGAAGATCATAATTACACAATTGACAGGTCATCTCCCGCATTCGTAAAGGATGACAGCAAGTGCATCCGCTGCCAGCGCTGCGTGAGAACCTGCTCTGAACTGCAGTATATCTCAGCTATTGCAGTGGCGAACAAAGGATCTCATCAGAAGATCTCCTCATTCCACGACAAACCAATGAGCCATGTTGTTTGTACAAACTGCGGACAGTGTGTAAACCGTTGTCCTACAGGAGCCCTCGTTGAGAAAACTTATATCGACCAGGTATGGGATGCCATATATGATCCTGAGAAACATGTTGTTGTACAAACAGCTCCCGCGGTAAGAGTAGCACTTGGAGAGGACCTTGGCTACGATCCTGGTGAAAGGGTAACCGGCAAAATGGTTAACGCTCTTAAACAATTGGGCTTCGATTCAGTTCTTGATACAGATTTCAGTGCCGACCTTACAATTATGGAAGAGGGTACTGAACTGCTGGTCAGACTTAAGAAGGCACTTGTTGACGGAGATAAAAGTATATCTCTGCCTATGTTTACTTCCTGCTCTCCTGGATGGATCAAATTTATCGAGCACAAATATCCCGAATTCCTTCCAAACCTGTCAACATGCAAATCTCCGCAGCAGATGTTTGGAGCGCTCGCTAAAACATACTATGCAAAAAAACGCAATATTGATCCGGCAAAAATTGTATCAGTATCAATTATGCCATGTACTGCCAAAAAGTTTGAAGCAGACAGACCCGAAATGCGCTCAAGCGGTTATAAAGATGTAGATTATGTTCTCACAACCAGAGAGCTCGCCGTTATGATTAAACAGGCAGGACTCGATTTCAGGAATCTTGAGGAGGTTAAGTATGATAGCTTAATGGGTGACTCAACAGGTGCTGCCGTAATTTTCGGAGCAACAGGTGGTGTCATGGAAGCTGCCTTGCGTACTGCCTATGAAATAGTTACCGGACGTGAGGTTCCGTTTGGAAACCTTAATATTATACCGGTTCGAGGTATGGATGGTGTGAAGGAAGCGACAATCAAGATTGAAGGTTGTACTGCTGACTGGAAATTCCTTGAAGGCGCAGAACTTAAGGTTGCTATAGCTCACGGACTTGTAAACGCAAATAAGATCATGAAACTTGTGAAAGAGGGTAAGGCCACTTATCATTTTATTGAAATTATGGCTTGTCCCGGAGGTTGCATCGGGGGTGGAGGTCAGCCTATACCAACAAATATGACTATAAGGAAAAACCGTATGAAAGCAATCTATTCTGAAGATGAGGGTATGCCACTTCGTAAATCACACCTGAATCCTGATGTCATTGCGATTTACAGCGAGTTCCTCGAGAAGCCTAACAGCCATAAATCACATGAACTCCTTCATACACATTACGTGGAAAGAGACGATTTTTAAATATAACCTAACCTGACTAACCTAAAAAAGCCGGCAGATTATCGCCGGCTTTTTGTTTTTGCTCAATTATTTTATTCTATTTATGAATTATTGGATCAGGGTTTCCGTCAGGATCACCGGTAACATATCCATCGAAAGTTGGCTTGCCGCCGGTAACAAGTAAAACACCACATGCATGCGGAGCTGCCATCGATGTGCCACTCATTGTAGCCAGTACACCACCCTTGTAAGTTGAGAGGATACTTACGCCAGGTGCACAATAATCTATAGGAGGATTACCATAGTTTGAAAAAGAAGCCCAGATATCATTTACAGCGCAGGCTGAAATTGTATAAACATTCAAACCATTTGCACGGGCAGGTGAGTGATTGTTGGCATTATCACTTTCGTTTCCTGCAGCTAAAGCTACAAATAAACCTTTAACTCCCATTTCAACTACTTTTAAATCAAGTGGTTCGTAGATGCCGCCGCCAAGACTCATATTCACAGCATCGCCGGCTATACCATTTGCGATTACAAAGTCAACACCGGCAATTATTACTGACATAGCGCCAGATCCTCTTTTATCGAGAACTTTAACCGGTACTACTTTAGCTCCGGGTGCTACTCCAACCACACCAACAGTGTTGTCAATAGCTGCAACAATGCCTGCACAATGTGTACCATGTCCGTTGTCATCATCAGGGGTGGTAGTTCTTGTTACAAATGTCTTCCCTGATGCTGCATCTACTGTAAGATCAGCATGATCAAGATCTATGCCTGTATCTATTATCCATACTTTTTTGGTTCCTGTATAGGTTACTCCTCCGCCAACTCTTGTAATTCCGGGAGGTGTTACTTCTGCAGGGAGAGGTGTTGGAACCGGAGCCGGCCTGGCAAGGGTGAACATCCTGTCGGGCCATACTCCCAGAACAGCATCGTTTTTCTTAAGGTTGTAAGCTTCTTCATCAGTCATTTTTAAAGCAAATCCTTCTGTTGAAGAAGAATAGACCTGTAAAAGATTACGATCTGAGATTCCGGAAACATAAAGTACTTTTTTAACCTCATCAGCCATCATAATCTGAGCATCTGAATAGTTGAGTCTGGCTGCCTTAACTCCTGTAGAGCCCTGCTTAAGGAGTACAACATACTGACCAGGAATAATGTCGCCAATTGTAGTCTTTACAAATGACAGCTCTTCATTAACTGGTAATAAACTCTGTGACCGGTCACAGGCCCCCAGTACCAATAATGATACTGCGGCAATAATTAAAATGGATTTTTTCATTAGTCGATTGTTTAGGTTTTAACTAAAGACAATGTACAAAAAAAATAAGATGTGATGATAATTGTCATAAAATACTTTTTAACATATTTCTAAAATACTTTTTTCACGACGAAGTCACACACTTCGCCAAGCTTGGGCACAGGAGTCAGTTATTTGGATTTTTACTTTTCCCTTTTCCCTTTTCCCTTTCTCCTTTCTCCTTTCTCCTTGTTTTCTCGAGAAGCCATGCCATATTTTCTCCAAGTACTTTCATAGTCTTCATTCCCTCCTCATCTTTGAGAACGTCACCCTTTTCCCTTCCAATTGCCAGGTTCCAGTAGGATGATCCCGGAATAATCATCTCATTTATGAGGAAAAAGTGGTTTATACTGTCAAAGGCATGAATAGCCCCGGCTCTCCTGACTGCAATTACTGCAGCTCCGACTTTTCTTTTAAGCGGGTTGCCTGCACCTCTGAGTGCATATCCGGCTACATCAATAAGGGCTTTGGCTTCAGAGGTAAGGTCAGCAAAATATACGGGCGAACCGATAATTATTCCATCAGCCTCCAGCATCTTTTCAATACATTCATTTATTACCTTATTCTTCTTATGACAAACACCATCTGCCTCCTTCCGGCATTTCATACATGCCACACATCCATTGAGCTCTTTGCCTCCTATCTGAAATAGCTCAGTCTTTATGCCTTCCTTCTCGAGTGATTTAAATACCTCTTTTATAAGTATTTCGGTGTTCCCTCCCTTACGGGGACTACAGTTAATTCCAAGGACTTTCATATTGTTTTTCGGGCTTTAAACATAATAAAACTTATTTGCATTTAATTACTTTCTCCCCTTGACCCAACATGGGAAAGAACTGAGAATAAAGCCTTTCCCCCCTGGGGGAAACGGGAAAGGGGGTAATTAAGAATTGAGTTAATCGTACTCATCCAATAATATTAAGAATCTCCTGTAAATCTAACTCTTTTAACGGATTATTACTTGAAATGAATGTTTCCGCAAGCTTCGATTTTTTCTCCTGAAGTCTTACTATTTTTTCTTCAATTGAGTTGCTTGTTATGTACCTGTAAACAAAAACACTCTTTGTCTGGCCAATTCTGTGCGCCCTGTTAAGAGCCTGCATTTCTGATGCGGGATTCCACCATGGGTCAAGTATAAATACGTAGTCAGCAGCTGTAAGATTAAGTCCGACACCCCCTGCTTTTAGCGAGATGAGAAATACTTTTTTCCCGGGATCATCCTGGAAACTGTTTACAATTTTTTCCCGGTTGGTACTGGCGCCTGTGAGCATTGTATACTGAATCCTTTTCTTACGGAGCTCTGCAGCGTAAAGATCAAGATGCCTGACGAATGAGGAAAAGACAAGTATTTTATGTCCCTCCGCGATTACACTCTCCATATCCTGGAGTACTGTTTCAAATTTGCCTGATCCATCGGTATAATCATCAAGAGCCATAACAGGATGATTGGAGATCTGCCTGAGTTTCATAAGTCCCTGCAGAACAACAATAGCCGATTTCTCTATGCCACTCGATTCTATATTCTTCAATATACTGTTACGGACAGCCGATTTTTCCTCATCATAAATCTTAAACTGCTCATCCGTCATATCGCAGAAAACCATCTGTTCTGTTACAGGCGGGAGATCCTGTGCTACCATTTCTTTAGTACGCCTGAGTATAAAGGGCTGAATTATTTTTCTGAGTTTCGATTCTTTTTCGTCATCTCCTAGTGTCTCAATGGGTTTGGCAAATTCCCGTCTGAAAAATGCCAGATCGCCAAGCAGCCCTGGATTAACAAAGTTCAGCTGTGTCCACAGGTCTGTAAGTGAATTCTCAACGGGTGTGCCTGTCAGTACAAGTTTAAACTGAGATTTTAATTTTGTGACAGTCTTGTATAGCATCGACCCCGGATTCTTAATAACCTGGCTTTCATCAAGTATTATATAATGAAAATTGAATGCGCTTATGAGGTCAATGTCTTGTCTTACAGTATGATAACTGGAGATAATTATATCGAAATTTTGAAACCAGTTCTTTGTTTTTTTCCTTTGAATACCTTTATGACAGTATACTTTCATTTCAGGAACAAATCTCTTTATTTCGTTTTCCCAGTTATAAATAAGGGAGGCAGGCACAATAATAATTGAGGTAAGTGATACTTCTTTTACTGCAAAAAGGGTCTGTTCTGTCTGTGCTGAATTGGATTGTGTGCCGGTAAAGGTTTCTTTGTTATGCTGTAAAAGTGCGAGAGCCTGTATTGTTTTTCCAAGTCCCATATCATCAGCCAGACAACCGCCCAATCCGGCATTCTGGAGAAAATTAAGCCAGTAAAACCCATCGCTCTGATATTGTCTCATTTCGCATTTTAATCCTTCAGGCTTTTTTACAACAGGTATCTGACCGGGAACAAGAAGTCTTTCAAGTTTTTCAAATCCTTCATTTATATTGTTTTCGAATGTTTCTGAGAGTATTGCAAAATGCTGTTTATGGAGCTTCAATGAGTCATCTGTACACTTTCCAAATGCAAAAATATTTTTATATTTCGGAAACCATGTTTCGGGAAGAATGGCTATTGATCCGTCGGGAAGCTCAAATTCCCTTATCCCCTCCAGAATGTTTTTTCTGAATCTGTGGAAAGGGATTTCCCATTCCCCTATTTTTACAACTGCCTTAAGATCGAACCAGTCTTTTTCAATCTGACTGGTCATCGAAATGTTTACAGGTTTTAAATTATAATTATGGTCCAGTTTGGATTTAATTATAAATCCTGCATCATTTATCTCTGAATAACAGCTGTTTACTGTTTCAAGTAAACTATAAAGGTCATCTCTTTTTTTATTGTCGGTTGCAACAGGAAAAAAGTTTATATCATCATCTGCATAAAAACCAAGTTCCCCAAGTTTTGTACGGCATTCCTTTTCCCATTCGAAATCGCGCAGATATTTTTTGAATATATATTTATCACCTGTATGCTCAAAAACAGTAAATGTTGTGGATAAATCATTTGCAAAGATCTCTTTACCTGCATATCTGTATTTAAGTATCAGAACAGGTTTTCCCCTTAGTCCTGTTTCAAGTTCAATAAGCGTCTCTTTTTTGGGAACCGAATCAAAGATCTCGAATCCTTCTGCAACGACCTTAAAGCTGTTAATAGCATTAAGAACAAAGCTTGAGAAATATTTTATCTCTGTTTTTTTCGGTATAATAATGTTCTCCTTAATAAGAAATGGCTTCAGTTTCGACCCGTCAATATCTGATACAAAAAGAACTGTGTGATCATCCCTTATAATGCATGGCGACATGCAGAGGATATCGATCTGATTTTTTCTCATATCAATCAATCTTCCTCCTGCCTCAAGACTCATATTATATGTTGTCTGTTCTTCGGTTCTTACAAACCTGAATACAGGTTCTCCATTCTCACTGCTGAGAAATAACCTGTCTTCTTCATGAAGTGTTATTGTCTTTTTTTTCTGATAGTAAACAGGAATGTTTTCATCCCGTGAAATTGTCAGACATTTATAAATTCTTCTTTCGATATAGGGCCTTATAAAATCCTCTGTTTTTTCAGGCGTTACCTTCTCGAGGAAATCCTTAACAGATTTATCTTTTGAGAACAGTTTGAATAGAGTCCTGTCAGTGTATTCATTGATAATCTTAATTACCTCACGTTCTTCAGGAACAAGGGTTGCAAGGGTATCTGTATTAGGGAAAGGGGAGAGGCACTCGGCAAGTTTGAAGTACCTTCTCGAAGTGCTTCATTTTCTAATTAAGGTCTCTCTAAAAACAGTCAGAACAAAATATCCTGCAATGTTGGTCATTGTTACGCAATTTTCAAAGTAATTTAATCATAGATTTGTTATTGATAGAGTTTCTGAAAATCCATTTAACCGCAAAGGTCACAAAGTTGGAGCAAAGGTCACAAAGATATTTGACTGTTTTTTTCTTTGCGTTCTTTGTATATTAGCTTTGCGAACTTTGCGGTTAATTTTTTTCTGATCAAATTGAGAAAGATAATACATATCGACATGGATGCTTTCTTCGCCTCCGTTGAACAGCTCGATAATCCGGAGCTTAAGGGGAAGCCTGTAGCTGTAGGCGGGAGCGGGGAGAGGAGTGTAGTGGCTGCCGCCAGTTACGAAGCCCGTAAGTTTGGTGTAAGATCAGCCATGCCATCAGTTATTGCCAGGAGACTCTGTCCCGAGCTGATCTTTGTTAAGCATAATTTTGAGCGTTATCACGATATCTCTTCCACTGTGATGGAGATTTTCAGAGAGTATACCGATATTATTGAACCTCTTTCATTGGATGAAGCTTTTCTTGATGTAACAATTGATAAGCAGAACATAGGATCTGCTACACTTATTGCGAAAAAGATAAGGTGTGAGATAAAGCGAAAAACCGGACTAACAGCTTCAGCTGGAATTTCTGTGAATAAGTTTCTGGCTAAAATTGCCTCAGAAATTAATAAACCTGATGGGCTTTTTGTTATAAAGCCGGAAGAAGCTGAAAAATTCATTGAAGAGCTGGCTGTTGAAAAATTTTTCGGGATTGGGAAGGTGACCGCTCAAAAGATGCACCAGCTTGGTATTCATAAGGGATCAGACCTTAAGAAATGGGACATGGTATCGCTGATGAGGAACTTTGGGAAGGCAGGAGTATTTTTCTATGATATTGTAAGGGGTAAGGATGACAGGCCCGTTGAACCCGATCAGGAGAGGAAATCTGTGGGCACTGAGCTCACCTATGAGAAGGATCTGACAACACGGTTTGAGATAATAGCTGAATTATATAAGGTAGAAAAAGAGCTGATGGAGAGGCTCATGCATACCGGAACAGCAGGCCGTACAATTACTTTAAAGGTGAAATTTGCTGATTTTACACAGCTTACCAGAAGCAGAACACTTCAGCATTATATACGCGATTTTGAAACTCTTCATAAAGAGGTATCTGCATTGAGAAAGAGTCTTAAACTGGAAGGTGTGAGGATCAGACTTCTTGGGGTAACAATCTCCAACCTTGAAACAGATGATGCTGATGAGAGACAGCTTTATTTGTTTGATGAAATGGTGTGATATATGTATTATGTATTATAGAAGATAGAAGATAGAAGATATTTCTATTAAACTCCGTGAAGCTCCATGCTCTCTGTGTCTCCGTGGTTTAAAGAATAGGCAAATGGTGATGTTAGATCCAGTCGTAGGGAGTTTCCTGGTAGACGTAGTAATTAAGCCAGTTGAGAAAGAAAAGATTGGAATTGGCCCGCCACTTGACCAATGGCTTGTTTTCCGGATTGTTTTCAGGAAAATAATTCTCAGGCATGTCAATTCCTAATCCCTTTTTCCGATCCCGTTCATATTCATCTTTGAGAGTATTAAGATTATACTCAAAGTGGCCGGTAACGAAAATCTGGCGATTGTTTTTTGATGTTACAACATGAACCCCTGCTTTATCAGACCACGCAGCAAGATTCAGATCCGGATGATTCCTGATATCTTCAATTCTGTTTTCTGTATAGCGCGAATGAGGCGTTGGGAAAATATCGTCAAATCCTCTGAAAAGAGGTGTCAGGTTATCTGCTATGAAATGGTCAAACACTCCAAATAGTTTCTTGTCAAGGGGGTATTTCTTTATTCCGTAGTGATGATATAAACCTGCCTGTGCTCCCCAGCAGATATGAAGTGTATTTGTTACATTTATTTTGCTCCAGTCGAGAACCTTTGTGAGATCATTCCAGTAATCAACTGCTTCAAATTCAAGGTTTTCCACAGGTGCCCCGGTTATTATTAATCCATCGTAGCGGTTCTCCTTAATCTGATTAAAAGTCTTGTAAAATATATTAAGATGTTCTTTCGATGTATTCTTCGAATCGTGCTTGTCCATATAAAAAAAGTCAAGCTCAATCTGAAGCGGAGTATTTGAGAGAACTCTTATGAAGTCAGTTTCAGTAACTATTTTAAGTGGCATAAGATTACAGAGAGCAATTCGCAGAGGCCTGATATCCTGATGTGCAGCACGCTGCTCACCCATTATGAAAATATTCTCGTTTTTGAGAATTGTAATTGCAGGCAGATTGTCCGGAATTGTAATTGGCATAATGAGTGCTGTTTTAAGGGCACTAATTTAAACATTTGTATCACTTATTGTTCAATTTTAAACAATAACATGTGAGTAACTTAAGGATGCTCAGATAATCATTCCTGCAGCCACAGTCTCATTCGTTCCTTCATCAACGAAGATCATGCTTCCCGTAATATTGTTTGTTTTATAGCAATCAAAGAAAACAGGTTTTGCAGTCCTGATAGTGATACTCGCAATGTCATTCATCTCAACATTCATATTTACAGTATCTTGCTCAAGAGTGCTTATATTCATCCTGTAATTAACTGATTTGATTACACAGCCTGATTCATTACTGTTAATTCTGATAAGATAACGTCCCCCTGTTTTAAGAGGTCGCTCATTGAACCAGCAGATCATAAGGTTTATATCCTGACTTATTACCGGGATATTCTGAGAGGAAACAAGCATATCTCCGCGACTGATATCAATTTCATCTTCAAGAGAAATAGCAACTGATTCTCCGGCAGTTGCTTCTGAGAGTTCCCTGCCTATTGAATCGATACTCCTTATTTTTGTCTTTCTGAGCGAAGGCAATACTGTAACTTCTTCACCAGGATGAAATGTACCACCTGCAACTCTGCCTGCATAGCCCCTGTAATCGTGATATTCTGCCGTATGCGGACGAATTATTGTCTGCACAGGGAAACGGGGAGTGGCTGAGTTCTTATCAGTGAGTATCTGTATAGTTTCAATAAGGTGCAGAAAAGTTTTTCCTGAATACCAGTTAAGGTTAGCTGATCTGTCTACAACATTGTCACCGAATTTTGCACTTATAGGAATATACTGAGGATCAGCAATGTCAAGCTTTTCAACCAGAATTTTCAGAGCATCTTTAATTTCGTTGAATACTTTTTCCGACCAGTCAACCATATCCATCTTGTTGACACAGAAAATAATATGTCTGATGTCAAGCAGTGATGCAATATATGAATGGCGTATTGTCTGTTCAAGTACTCCTTTACGGGCATCTATAAGAATTACTGCCAGATCTGCAGTACTGGCTCCTGTAACCATATTTCTTGTATACTGCAGATGTCCGGGTGTGTCGGCAATAATAAATTTCCTTGCAGGTGTTGCAAAATAGCGATATGCAACGTCAATCGTAATTCCCTGTTCACGTTCAGCTCTCAGTCCGTCAGTCAGAAGTGACAGGTCAAGTTCCTCTCTGCCAAGTCTTTTGCCCGATGCCACAATATGTTCCATCTGGTCTTCAAATATCGATTTGCTGTCATACAGCAACCTGCCGATAAGTGTGCTTTTACCATCATCAACACTTCCTGCTGTCGTAAACCTCAGGAGGCTCTTGTATTTGTTTTTCCCGTTAACTGTCATATGCAATGTACTACATTATTAATATTTTGATAGTGAGCCTTGTGCCCGATTAAACCCCCCATCCCCCCACATGGGGGGCTATAAAGCCCCATGCTCCTTGCCCTGTGCCCTGTGCTCTGTGCTCTGTGCTCCTTGCCCCTTGCCTTCTAAAAGTACCCCTCTTTTTTCCGGTCTTCCATTGCAGCCTCCGACCTCTTGTCGTCATATCTGCCACCTCTTTCAGTTACTCTGGTTGCTGCTATTTCGGCGATTATATCTTCAAGGTTATCAGCTTTTGATAGGGTTACTCCGGTACAGGTAATGTCGCCTATTGTTCTACAGCGTACATCTGTTTCAAATACCTCTTCATTAGGTTTAAGCTGCATAAATGGAGCCCAGGCTAGGTAGGTGCCATTTCGGCTGAAGATTTTCCGACGGTGGGTATAATATAATTCCGGAAGCTTAATGTTCTCATTAAGAATATACTGCCACACATCAAGTTCTGTCCAGTTACTTATAGGAAATACTCTGAAGTGTTCACCCATGTGTTTGCGACCGTTGAAGATGTTCCATAACTCGGGTCTCTGGTTTTTAGGATCCCATTGTCCAAATTCATTCCGGTGGGAGAAGAAGCGTTCTTTTGCTCTTGCCTTCTCTTCATCGCGCCGGCCACCACCAATTGCTACATCGATTCTAAGTTCATCAACTGCATCAAGAAGGGTAACTGATTGCGCCTTGTTTCTGCTGGCATTTATTCCCTGTTCTTCTGTCACCCTGCCTTTGTCTATTGAATCCTGAACATATCTGACAATGAGGTCGGCTCCGAATTCCTTTGCCAGGTCATCGCGGAATTTAAGTGTCTCCTCAAAGTTATGACCCGTGTCGATATGCATGAGTGTGAACGGTATTTTTGCAGGCCAGAATGCTTTTCGTGCAAGATAAACAAGCACGATGGAGTCTTTTCCGCCTGAGAACAGAAGAACTTTATTCTCGAACTGGGCTGCTACTTCCCTCATTACAAAAATAGCCTCGTTCTCAAGCTCCCTTAGGTGTTCATCATTTATATTCAATGTATTTTTCATTCTCTGTTTTCTGTAATTATTATTGCCCTGCATTGCCATCCGTAGCTTTAGCGAAGGATGGTGCTCTGTGCCTGTGCATGGAGACGCAAAGCATTGCGTCTCTACTAGGTATGACACCCGCACTCTTTTGCACCGTCGTTTTCCCACCACCATCTTCCGGCCCTGAAATCTTCACCTTTTTTAACAGGCCTCGTGCATGGCTCACAACCTATGCTTACATAGCCCTTGTCGTGCAATGAGTTATAGGGGACATTATTATCCTTCAAGAATTTTTCTACTTCCTCAAGCGACCAGTCAAAAAGAGGGTAGTATTTTATAAGGTTTTTGTCGGCATCGTATTCGATCCGGTTTAGCTGACTTCTGTCGTTTGACTGACTTGCCCTGATACCTGAAATCCAGACCTCCATCCCTTCCAATGCCCTGTTCAGAGGAATTACTTTTCTTACATTGCAACACTCTTTCCGGTCTTCTATTGACTTATAAAAACTATAAGGTCCTTTTTCAGTTACCATCTTTTCTACATCCTCATACGCGGGAAAAGATACATTTATCTTTTTTCTGTATTTGATAACAGTACTCGACAATACATCATAAGTTTCGCGGAACAGCCTTCCGGTGTCGAGTGTAACTACCTTAATGTCAATATTATTGGTGAAGATCTTATGAGTAATAACCTGATCTTCGATTCCCAGACTTGTTGTGAAAATGACTTTCCCCGGAAACAGCTCAGTAAACATTCGGAGCTGATCTTCAATTGATTTACCCGATAACAGGTCTGTCAGCTCTTTTAGCTGAAAATTGGTTTCCATGATTCTTTTTCCAGATTTTAAATTTGATTTTGTGAATGTGTGCCCATAATCTTTCGTGAAAATAATAGAGCAATGTTTTCGTTATAATCTCAACACTACCTATTGAAATTGCCAGTGATATCTTTCCCGTAACAAAGTAGCTAATTATCATAGTATCAATTGTTCCGACAATTCTCCATGAGACTGACTTGATAAAGCTTTTTATTGGTTTGTCGGCCCGGTCACTTACTTTGATTATTCCCTTTACTCCTGGGTTTTCCTCAGGTTGATTTATCAGTACATCAAGCATAAAAGCTGTTTATTCTTTTGATCAAAAGTAGCTCAATAGAACCGATGTTGAAGTGTCAATTATGCGGGAATTGTATCAGTATTTATACATATCGGAGTATGTGCACAAAGTCTGATATTATTTGGATAAAATAAGTATATTGAGACAATTATGTTATAATTTCCTCCGCTATTTGAGTAATTCTGCTAAGTAGTTTTTTGAGATGGTCCTCATTTGTAACAGGATTAATAACAGTAACCCTAAGCCAGATAATCCCGTTAAGTTCGGCCTGAACTATGTAGAAGGAACCCTCCTTTACAATTCTTTCTCTGATTGATGCATTGATGATGTTTAATTCAGAGTCGGTTTTAAAAGAGCTTATATATCTGAAACAAAGGATATTACTATCAGGTTCGGTTGCGCATTCAAATGATTTGTCATCTTTAATCATCTGTGCAAAAATCCTTGTAAGATCATAGCGGCCGTCGATATATTCTCTGAAATAGTTATTTCCATAATATTTCACAGCTGTATATGCTACGATACCAAGGGCACTTTTCGTGCATTCAATTGTTCTTATGGCACTGTTATACCAGACATTTTTTTCCGACTTGCGGAACAGGTACGATGCTTTCTGGGCAAAGGTCTCAAAGGAGCGCTCCCCATTCCTGAACATCACCAGGGTATTAAGGGCAGGAACCAGAAGCATCTTGTGAAAATCTATAACTATTGAATCGGCTCTTTCAGCTCCCTTTACAAGTTTTTTATATTTGTCTGAAAACAAAACGCCCATTCCATGTGCCCCGTCGATGTGAAGCCATAAGTTATGCTTTTCACAGAAGTCGGCAATTGTCTCGAGATCGTCATATGATCCGGTTGCTGTTGAACATGAGCTTGCGCATACCGAAATAACTTTGATTCCCCTGTTTTCAGCTTCCTTTTTTAATTCCTCAAGTGTTTCAACTTTCATCCTGAACCTGGAATCCGAGGGAATTTTTATTATTGAATCATCACCAAGACCCATTATTTTGACATTTCTACCTATGCTGTAATGAGCCTGTTCAGACATCATGTAGCCGGGCTTCTCGCTCTGTTTAATTCCTTCCTCCCAGATGTTGTAATTTGTTTTTGACTGACGGGCAGCCAGCATTGCCGTTAAGTTTCCGGCTGTTCCGCCATGTGTAAAAATGCCGTCAAATCCAGGGCCAAAGCCTATTAGTGATCCGAATTTATTTATAACATTCCTTTCCATTGCCATGTTTACAGGACCCATCTCATAGACTGCGGCACCGTTATTGAGAAGGGTTGTACAAAGCTGGGCAAGTATTGCGGCAGGAAGGGGAGAGGTTACCTGGTGTCCGATATAATGAGGATGATGAATATGGATTGAATTAGCTAGAATCCTCTTAATGAAGATATTGAGGGGTTCGCTGGCGCCACCTGACGAATCGAGCGAAAAGTATTCAGCAAGTTTTTCCGGTTCATTCCATGGAAGAACAGGCATTTCTTTTCCTGATAGGGAATCGTTCAGGTAATCTGCCAGGGTATCAATAATTTTATGGCCCTCAATTCTGAAGTTTTCGGGGCCAAATTGTTCTGGTATTTTAGTTTTAATTTTTGTCATTTGATAGTTTTTTTTGCCACGAAGGCACCAAGACACGAAGGAGCACAAAGGAAAATAAAGGAAGGTATGACTTTGTGACTCTTAGTGTCTTAGAGTCTTTGTGGCTATTATTTATGTTTCCATTTCAGAAATTAATCCTTTAAAATACCAATTCATAACACGATCGTACGAATAATTATTGTGGTCTAGTATGAATTCATTTAGCATTATCCTCTCTTTTGTAATATTTGAAAAAAGATGTATCACACCGCAATATCCAAATGGTTTCAGGTTTTTAAAATCATATGAATCCAGCGTATCATTGTAACTTTTAAAGAAATTGTCAAGGATCTCATATTTTAACTTATGTAGTAAATAGAGGTCATCAGAAAAGATAAAATGTTTTTCAAAATTTTCAAATCGGTTTCGGGCATTCTCCCTGATTCTTATACCTATCTCCCTGAAACTTATTTTCCTTTCAAGATAAATTTCAGAATACCTGAAAATACCTGTATATCCGAAAGCGTCCAGATCGTCTGCCACTGATAGCACC
>JFJP01027095.1_pt1 | contig 21427 bp, 22 predicted proteins | sample 431651 | NCBI WGS metagenome assembly JFJP01 (sample SAMN02602958, study PRJNA72255) | Microbial mat metagenome, whole genome shotgun sequencing project. | biome: fresh water; feature: sink hole; material: water; isolation source: purple microbial (photo- and chemosynthetic) mats found in...
AATTATATCTTATTAATTTGAAATTTTTTTTTTAAAGAATTTCAAGAATTATAAACAAAAAAAAAGGGTTGTTAAAAAAGTTTTTTATTTTGAAAAAAAATATTTTTTAATAATCAAAAAACTCAAATAAAAAAAAAAAATTAAGCAAAATAATAATTTTTTTTTTATATTAGATCATTTTAATTAACATAAAAAAACTTAACAGTGATTTATTATTTTCTATTAAAATTCTTTTTTCTTGCATTCAAATAATTTTGATCTTATTAAATTTCAAAACAATAAAATTTGTTTGAGGAAAGTTTTTGTCCAGATTTGCAGAATTTACACTTGGAGTCAGAATCATATTCGATGCAACCAATTATTTCACGAAAATCTTTGTTTTTGTAACAAGAAAGCTTGTCTGAGGAAATTTGTGTCCCATGAATACAGGATTTACATTTGGAGTGAGAACTACTATAAATCATACAACCAACTATTACAGGAAAACATTTCATTTTGTTTGAAGACAAAATATTATCGTTGTCACAAGCCAAACATTTGCCATTCTCACTTGAGGCATGTTTGTCCATCGGCGGAATATAAGACACAACCTGCAATAATTGAGCCACAAGCAGTATTGTCTAAGATCAATCTGTGAGACTCTGTGCAAAAAAGACATTTCCCATCGTTTGCATATGTAAGACAAAACTCAATTTCGGGTGCACATATTCCATCAACAGTCAAAATATTTGGCGATGTGCAAGTAGTGCATTTTCCATCTGCTGAATATTCTTCACAACCTTCAATTGGAGTAACACAAGCTTTTTTTCCTTTGCTAAAAACCTTCGAATTTGTGCAAGATTGGCATTCCTCATCGACATATTCCAAACAATCTAAGCTATAAACTTTGCCCACTATTTCATTTTTGAGCACATCAGTGAAAACAATCATGAAATTACTATTAGAATAACTTGAAATCATATAGTCTAAAGAATCTGTTTTTGCAACAACGATCTCGGTGCCTAAAGTATTCGTTCTGGAATCAAGAATTCGAAAAACAATTTGAATATTTGAAGGGAAATATATCTCGTTGAAATAAATAATCACACAATTTCCATTTTCAAGGCATTCAATTCGAGGTTCATAAAAGGTAATTCCTATTTTAGTTTCTAATATTTTCTTTGAGCATAAACTATCGAAAATAGTGAAATAAGCTTCACGAAAAGTTAACGAATCAGCTCTGACCCAAGTTATCAGAACCATCCCATTCTTCATCCTTTTCATGTTTATATTATTTAATTCATGACCACAACAATCAAACTCTTCAGAGGCGCATAGCTCTACATTTTTTGACCTAAGTGATTTGAAGTAATGAAGATTTTGAATCGAGTCTTCAACAATAAATAAAATGTTGTTATCTAGCATTTGCACAGCTGATGTATGGAAGGGATAGGTTCTTTGAGCAACTAATGGAAAGGTTTCAGGAGAATTCGAAATGAAATTTCCATCTTGATCATAAAAATTAATGTATTGAGTTAATCCATCTCTTTGATAAATGATACCGAACCCACCATTATTTAATTTGAAAACAGTAGGATCAAATACTTCATTTGATATATCATTTGTGGATCTTCGCGAATATTTAACAGTTTTTTCTCCTTTAATCAAATTCAAAAACTGATCATAAATTTCAAATACAATTGTCTTGATTTTTGTTTTAAAAACAAAGACAAAGTTATTATTTTGCAATGCCAATATGCTATAGAAGGAATTATGATACCCATCAAAAGGCCTTGTAATTGATCTAAGAATATTTCCATCTGCATCAAGGATCAAAAAAGTCAATGGCTGTTGACCAGTTTCCTCAACGTAATCATCTTCGAGAACAAGAATTAGTGATTCATCTGACAAAGTCTCAAAATAATCCATTGCAATTTGAACCGGAATTTTCGCTGGGTTCAAAATACTGAAGCTATTAATGCATGAGATAAAAATGATGAAAAGAAGAAAAAATCGAAAGACAGACATGAGAAAAAGTTTTGGTTTGAGTTATTTTGGTTTATATTTACAAAAATTTTTTCTTCTGATTTCTAATAAATTTTTTAGGGCGAGGCTGATTGTATTTGAATTCAATAGCTTTAATAAAAAATTATTTGTTTTTCCAACGTCACATACATATAGCTTTTCAACAGTTCAACCACAAAAAAAAAAATTAGAAGTTTCAATGTGTAATAATTAATAGTATTTTTCCCTAAGGCAGCAAATTTCAATGATTTTTAATTTCAAATCAAATAATTGAACATTAAATCAAAATTTAATTATTAAACAAACCAAAATTTTATTAGAAAAAAACCTTTAATTAATTAAAAAAAAAAAATCTCTGAACGTCCATTCTTCTTTTAAAAAAGTGTTTTTTAATGAAATTTAGCAATGCATTTGTTCAAAATTAATTATAAGACTATTTTTTCATTGAGATAATTCTTTAACAAATTAAAAAAAAGACAAATTTAGAATATGAAACGAAGGCAGAAGAGTTTCATTTAGTTTCGAACATAATTTAAGCTATTTAGAACTCTTTTGTCTTAAATTTCACATTTAACAATTTTCTATGCAATTGTTCTGGAATATCTTGTTTCAAAAAGGAATTTGAATTCTTTATTTTCTTTTTCTTCTCGTTCACAAAAACTGATTTTTCTATTTCTGCTGGCTCTTGCAATTCATGATAAAAATTTTTTTCTTGTTTCTTCTCCTCCTCTACATTCTCAGGCATAATTCCAAGATTCTTCTGTGATAAATCTAAAAAAGAAAAGAGAATTACACTAAAAAAATAAAATTATATCCTACCATCATAATATTTTTTTGTATGATTGTATTGGTGATTTAATAAATAATTCTTATCATCTTTTATCAATTTGGCGAGTTTCAATCTGCGATAATGATTATCAAATCCATTTACAAAATCAGTTTGGGGCAAATTTTTGTACAAATTATATGAGGTTTTTTCACTTTTAATTTTAGCAGGAGATTTCGAAAAGCATTTCTAGATTAAAAATATAAAATAAGCATTGACAAATTAAATACTGTCATATTTGGAGTAAAAGAACATTTATTCAATTCTTCGTCTCTAATTTTTTCTTTGAGATTTGTCACTTTCTCTTGTTTCCATTTATTCCACAAAATATTTTTCGTATAGATATCGAAAATCTCTATATATAAATAATTATGTTAGGTCTAATTATTTGTATATACAAGAAAATTAATCAATTTATGTTCATCAAAACAAATAAAACACATACTTTTTTCACCAGACAATTTCTGGACTCTGGCTTTAGAATCAGCTACCAATTCATTTATCTGAAAATAAAATTAGCTTGATTTTCTTTTTAAATTGGAAAAAATCACGCTTAATTTCTGTTCTGAACTTTCAAATTCCCGTTGAATGTCCGTTTTTTTTGAAGAGGAGTTTAGTTTTGGGGGACTTAAACGAAAGTATTCATCCAAATAGTAGTTTTTAGAAATGAGTTCGGCCTTTTAAAATATTAAAATAACTAATCCCTCATTTATAATTTATTTACTTTGGAAGCAGCGTTATAATTTTTTTTGAAGCCTAATTCATAATTTTCCATAATGCTTTAAAATTTATTTTCAGAATTAAAAAAAAAAGAAGCATTTTCATAAAAAAAAAGAAAAATTACAAAAAAAACAAATTTTTAAAAGCGTTAAAAAAAGGAAATTTTTTTAAAAATTTATTTAAAAAATAATTAAAAAATAAAGCTAATTTTCAAATCTCCCTAGTAAATTCGATCTATTTTTGCTATTGACGTAATCCATCAATAAAATATCTATAAAGCTTTTGAAGTCTCCTTTGATTCTTATAAAAAAATAAAGACAAAACAAAACAAAAAACTTCGTTTCCTCCCAATCCAATGGATAAGAAAGAATTTAATACCGATATCCTCACATTGACCCGTCATTTGATTGTTGACCAACAAGCTCACAAAGAAGCTACTGGTGACTTCACTCTTTTGATTTCAAGCATCCAACTTGCCTGCAAATACATCAGTTATCAAGTCCGAAAGGCCGGAATCACCAATCTTTTAGGTTTGATGGGTGGTGAAAACACTTCAGGTGATAGTCAAAAGAAACTTGACGTTTTGTCCAATGATGTGTTTGTCAACAGTTTGAAATCCTGCTGCAAATGTGCAGTTCTTATCTCCGAAGAAGAAGAACATGCTATTGAGGTTGATCTTCCACAGCAAGGCAAATATGTCGTGGCTTTTGATCCTTTGGATGGTTCTTCAAACATTGACGCCAATGTTTCCATTGGTACCATCTTCGGTATCTGGAAAAGAAAAAGTGAAGGTCCAAAAACCACTTCTGAAGATGCTTTACAAAAAGGCACTGAATTGGTTTCTGCTGGATATTGCGTGTATGGCTCAGCTACCATTATGGTCTTGGCAAGTCGAACGAAAGTAGATGGGTATACTTTGGATTCTTCTCTTGGTGAATTCATTTTGACTCATCCTGATATGAAAATCCCAAAGAGAGGATCCATCTATTCAATTAATGAGGGTAATGCTTCTGCTTGGGATGAACCAGTCACCAAATACATTCAAGATAAAAAATTCCCAAAAGAAGGCAAAAAACCATATTCTTTGAGATATGTGGGTAGCATGGTTGCAGATGTTCATAGAACCATCTTATATGGTGGAATTTTCCTTTATCCTGGAGATAAAAAGGTTAGTTATTTGTTAATTTTCTTTGTATTTGATTTAAAAATCTTTTTTAGAGCCCTCAAGGAAAATTAAGATTACTGTATGAAGGATACCCAATGGCATTTGTGATTGAAGCTGCTGGTGGCAAAGCTATTGATGGACATAATAGAATCCTTGATGTCCCAGTCAAGACCATCCATGGAAGATCTGGTATCATTTTGGGAAGCCCTGAGGATGTTGATGAGGCTCAACAATATTATAAAGATTGGAAAAAAGATAAATAAAATGGTTTGGGTTTTAAGTTTTTAATTTAATGAAGGAGGTATAACTCCTATTGAAAACAGTCAAAACTTAAAAAAAAAAAAAAAAAATTATATATTAAAATAAAAATTTAAAAAAAAAAAAAATTTTAGTTTTTATTTAAAATTCTTTATTTTTTTTAAATTTATCAAGAAATATAACTCATTCATTCAAAGCTAAAAAATTAAAAAAAAAAAAATAGACAATGTAATCCTTTTAAGAATATTTTTTAAGCTTATATAGCCCAGTCCGCAGGGCACAGGCCGTTAACCCGTAGGCCCATGGTTAAAATCCATGCATGAAGAGTTTTTTTTTCTTTAATATATTTAAATTCAAAAAAGAAAAACAGATAATTTTTTTTTATATGTTATTAAAGGAAACAAAACTCCGTTTATTGGACCTTTTATCTAGTTTTTCTGCGGAAGAGAAAGATCTTGAGAATCTTCGTCAAACCCTTTGCGAGACCCCTTCCTTCGAGCCCTATCTCGCTTTCCGTCGAATTGATGTATCCAATCAAGGCTTTATAACCACTGAAAACCTTTTAGAATTCCTTTGCTCATATAATTTTTTTCACAATGAGCCAAATATTCAAAGTTATATTCATCATTACGATCAAGATTTTGATCACAAATTGAGCTATTCCGAATTTCTGCAATCAGTTCTGCCACAAGATAATTCAGAACTGCGTTTTTCGATCTCACAAAGACCTATTAAAAGAACTGAGGAATTTGATGAGAATATTATAAGGGAAATAGAGAAAAAAATGGTGTTTCTTATAAATAGAGAGATTCAATTCTATATAAAATTTGAAAAAGATAGGCAAAATTTATTGAATTCTGTTGATTCGGATTTTATCAACGTTTTTCAAAGCCTGGCTTTAAGAGCAAAACAAGAGATAGGGTTCGAGGATTTAAAGGTTTTCTTTATGAAAAACAACTATGAAGTGAAAGATAATGAAATAATCTTGATGTTGAGAAGAATTGATTTGAACGGAGATGGAAAAATCGATTTCCATGAGTTTGAAGATGCGTTTTTACCAAAAAATAGGTTTTTAAACGACAAAATTCCAAATAAACTTACTAAAAATATTGTGAGTTCAGAAAAAAATTATAAGAAAACATTTGGGGAAAAAATTGAGATTTATAAAAATTCAAATAGCAATTTAAAAGGGTTTAAGAATAGAGGTTTAAATGAACAACTGGAAGGAATAGTGGAGCTATTTGATTATTATTTAAAAATCGAAAGAAATTATGAAGAATTGAAGCAAGAATTGGCCATGCGAGAAGATTTCAATCTTTTGAATTTATTCAGAGTTTTTGATAAAATTGGCAAAGGGTTCATTCTTGTGACAGAACTACAAAGGGGATTGAATGAAATTCAATTGAATCCAGATAAAAATGAAATATTGCTATTTGTAGGAGCTTTGAATCTGAATGTTGAAGGAAAAATTAAGTAATTTTCTAAAAATCAAAGGGAGATTTATTTCATTTGTAAAGGTTCTCAAATTTTCTTTGTGCTTTTTTACCGAAACAGATGGAATATGCGAATATTTTGAATAAAAGAGTGCCGAAGAATGAGAATCTTCTATTTGAAGAGGTAGTTTTATCTTAAAATAAAAGAAAATTTTATTATTTTTAAAGGTTTTCAATAAACATACAATAAATTTGATAAGAAAAGTATTTGAAAGCTATTTTGAAAATGAAATGTTTTTGGACAGTTTTAAAACAAATTTATTAAATAATCCCAGTTTCAATATCGAGAAGGTGTTTGATTTCATTGATTATGACAATGATGGATTTCTATCTCTACATGATGTTTTTTTTATTGTTTTAATAAATTTTTTGGCTTCAATCTTTTAATTTTTAGTTAAGAAAATTATTTGAGAAAGCAAATCAAACACTCACAGAAAAACAATTACTGGGTATTTTGGAAAGATTTGATAAAGATGAAGATTCGATGATCTCGTTTTTTGAGTTTGATTCAGAAATACAACCGAAATTAAGGGAATAAATCTAGTTTTATATACTCAACATAAATATCTTTTGGCTTTTTCCAAATTTTTTTTTTTTTATAGTTTTTTTCAATTTTTTTCAATTTTAATGATAATTAAAATATTTTTAATTTTTATTATAAATTCACATAAACTTCGTTTTTCTTCCAACTTTTTTTTCTCTCATTTTGAAGATGAGTCAAAGTTTTCATCTTGATATTTTTTCTTTAAGTGATTGTGATAAGGACTTGATAGAAAAACCTCCGAAAGCTGAAGTTTCCCAACACTTTTCACAAAAATATCTTATCAAATCAATGATCAAAGTGTCAAGTCATGAGAGTTTTTCTAATGATTTATGCCTGCCCTCAATTTTAGAGTTCCTTTTAAAAAGACGCAAAGAAGATGTAAAACTCTTACAAATAACTAATAAATAAAAACTAGGGGAACGTTCATCTTTTAAGTCTGTCTCATAATTTAAATCAAATAAAAAACAATATGATTTCCCCAAAATCAATTGTTTTGATTGATGAATTGAACATGTTATTAATGAGTTATTTACAATCATCAAGCTATTCTTTAAAAAATCGGCGATGTGAGCTTTTGAACAATAAATTAGAAAAATTAGAGGAGAAATTTCTGCTTGAAATTAAAAAAAACGAGGATGAAGAAAATATCGCGTCTTTTAGTTTTTTATTCAATGGTTTTCATGTAATTTTTATTTTCTTTGTAGTTTGATGAAGAATTCAATATTTTCTTTCAAATATATCCTTGCTGTAATAGGCAGATTTATTAATTATTTATCATTAAGTACTAAAAAATAATGTAAATAAACCTATTTTTCAATATTTCTATGAAAAAGTTGATTTAAATGAAACGGATTTGATTCCAAAAGACCGAAAACTTTTAAAAACAGCTTATGAATCAACAAGTATACAATTTGCTTTTCGGAAAAAAAGAAAAAAAATGAGTGACTCAATTATATTTGAAAAGAAAAACGAAACTCTGATTGAATATTTCAAAAAGAAAATGCTTAAATGGAAAACTGAAACTTTTGCTTCAAATCAAGGAAAGTAAACAAAATAAAAAAAAAATCGTATTAATTCATGCAATAAAAGAAAAAAAGTCATTTGTCGAATATGTGGAAAAGAAACCAAAATCGAAAATCTACAGAATCATTCAAATCTTTGTAAGGAAATGGAGGAATTAAATAAAGATTCCCTTACTGTTGATGAGAAAATCGTCGCTTTCTTCAATAAATCTGAGAAAATAAAGAAATATTTAGCACTTAAAATCCAATTAATCAAGTAAATAAGATAGTTTTCATTAAAAAAACAAAAAAACTTTATTTTTTCAAGTAATCTCCTTGATAAAATACAAAGAAAAAGTCTTTATGCTTCGAAATCATCGGTTGATAAAAAAGAATTAATTGATATAACTTATTTATCTGATAATGAAACTCTTCATTCAAACCCCCCTTCCTTTCAAGAAAGTCCAACCAAATCAAAATCAAAATTTTGCAAGAACCCACAACCTATCATCGAAGCAACGGAACTCAATATGGATAATTTATCAGAAATTAATAAACATTCAAGAAGTCGAAGCACTTATGATCAAAAAAGACCAACTTTCTCACCAAAAAAGAAAATTCAACCCATCATTTGTTTAAATGAAGAACAAAAAACTGAAGAAATACAAATATCACCACTTATTTCTCTTTATAAACAAAATGAAATGTCTATAAGTCCTGTTTTGAGTTTGGAAAATAGTTCATCAAATGAAAAATTAAGTTTTTTTTTGTTTTTTGATAAGAAAATTATTTTGAAAAAAAAATTTAAAACAGAAAATTTTGAAAAAATTAATAATGGGCAAAACTCAATCAAAATGAGAAATGAGATAAAATTGTACAATTACTTGATGTTATGGGTGTCAATTGTTAGCGAAACCTGTCAAAAACTCACTGATGACATGAAGATTCCTGATAGTAGTAATTGGATTTAAAAATAAGTTTAAATAAAAAGTTTTTGTGAAGATTTGAAGTTTTGGTTCAATGAACAAAAGACAAATTTGGAGTTTATAAGCACAAAGATTCAGGAAGGCGAAAAAAAACAAGAAGCGATTGAAAATAATTTCAATCTTACAGAATTTCAAAGCACTTTTTTTGAAACAATTCAAGTAAAAACAAAAGAAATATAAATTAAAAAATTTTTTACAAATTAAAAAGGTAAAAATTGATTTGATTTTAAAAATAAGAACAAAAGACAAATTCCTTCTAAAACTCGATCGTCTTAATCTCCAAAATCCTTATATAACTAAATTGGCTGTAAATTCAACTTGCAAACTTTCTAGAAACAGAAAAAAAGATACAGAGTCACCTTATTCTACAAAGCCTTTGATCAAAATCCCTGCTAAAACTTTAAAACATAAGGCTCAAAGCAAAAGTGAAGAGAAATATTCGAATTGTCCAAATTATCAAATTTTTCTTGCAAAACATCCTCAAATAAAGCTCCATATCCAAAAATTTATTGAGAAAAGGAACAATAATAAATCCAATACAAACTCCCCTCAAATGCCTCCTGAATACAAAAGTCCGATGATCAGCAGTTTAAACGATGAAAAACTGAGGGTTGAAATCAATGAATATGGACCAACTGGGAGCAAAAGAACAAAAAATTTCAAAGAAGATGACAAGAGCATAAATCTATTAAAATCTGCCAAACCGTCTGTTTTAAAGAATTTCCTCGGACCTGTGATAGAGGAAAACAAAGAACATTCTTTTGAGACTATATCACCTACTTCTTCATCTTCATCAAATGATGAATGTTTAAAAAAAAATGACTCAAAGATGTCAAAAAAAGATAAGGAAGAATTGGTTGAAAAAAAAAGAACTTTGAATAACAATGAGAATTTGGACAATTTTGAGGAAGAGGAAATTAATTTGAAGAAAGGGTATATGAGTGATGAGAATGATTCAAACACAACTTACATAAAAAGAAATACGTTCTCTAAAATTATTGAATAGTCTTTTTAAGAATATTTTAAATTTTAGGAGATCTATAATAGGGATCAACGAGTTTGAATTCATTAAATTGATCTCGAAGGGAGCTTTTGGAAGAGTTTGGCTCGTTCGTCGCAAACTCACAGAAGATATTTATGCAATGAAAATCATCAATTTTGCTGAAAAGGTTTTTATTTAAAATTTTATCATTTATAACAAAAATTAATAAAAACTCTTTAATTTTTTTAAAAAGATGGGCAAAAACCAATTGGATTCACTAAAAACCGAACAAGAAGTCTATGGTATGGTTTCAGGTGACTACATAGTCAAAGCCGTATTCTCCTTCATTTACGAGACATTCCTGTGTATAGTGATGGAATACATGATAGGAGGTGATTTAGCCTCTCTCTTAGATGAATATGGTCTTTTCGATGAGCAAACCACTCGATTCTATATCGGAGAAGTGGTTTTAGCATTAGAAACTCTTCATAAACTTGGCATAATTCATCGGGATTTGAAGCCAGATAACATTCTTTTAGATAGTAAAGGACATATAAAGCTTATGGATTTCGGATTATCGGAGTTTGGAGTCTCACAAAGAATGACTAAATCAACTTCTACTTATAAATACAATGAAAATAGAAGAAGAGCCTCTCATATGATTTTTGATATATTTCAACCAAAACTTCCATCGCAAGTTTTTCAGGATGTTAGTCCTTTTCAGAAAAGCAGAAGCATCACAAAAAAAGATTCAGGATCAATTCTAATGTATAAAGACAAAAAAGATTCGCATATTTCATTTGAACCAAAAGAAAATCTGGTAAAAATGGCTAAATATTGGCATAGTAGCTCAATTTTAACGTCAATCAATCGAAAATCTCAAAGACAATTAAAAATAATCAAAAGCACAAGTGTAAATCCTCCTTCAAATCTGCATCGAATAATTGGAACTCCTGACTATATACCTCCGGAAATAATTAATGAAACTGATTTCAATAACACAGGAGGAGATTTCTGGAGTTTAGGGGTCATGTTATTTGAATTTATTGTTGGGATACCTCCATTTTCAGATGAAACTGTTGTAAAAATCTTTGAAAATATATTGAAATTGAGGATACCTTGGGATGATGTCCCTATTGGAGAAGGAGAGAATTGCATGTCAAAAAATGCTGAAGATTTAATTAAAAAATTATTGGAGCCTGATCCACAAAAAAGATTGAAAGTTGATGATATAAAGAGCCATGAATTTTTTAAAGGTCTTGAAATAAAATTGATTTATTTAGAAAACTATTTTGTTTTATAGGGATTTCATGGGAGAATTTAAGAGAAATAAAAGCACCCATTATACCGAAATGGAGCAATGTGCTTGATACATCGAATTTCCAAAATAAAAAGAATTATGAGGATAAAGAATTTTGTGAACCTTTCTTTGTTAAAGATAAGGATCATCATACAACCAATAGGGTTTTTTATTTTTTTGATTTGAGAGTTTTGAAGAATTTTTGGGAAAACAGATGAAAGAGGCAAAAGAAATACTGGGAAGAAATAATTTTCGAATGACGAGATATGATATTCTTTATGAAGAAAATCAAAGGGTTTACAAAACTGCCAGGTGAAAATTAAATTTTGATTTGATTTAAATTAAATTTAATTAAAAAAAAACTTAAGTGCAATAGAAGGTTTTCAAACTAGAAAAAATAAAAAGAAATTTTCCATATTTGAAAAAATTTAATATCAAATGTATCCACTCCATTGAATTAAATTCATCTGTCACTTAGGTTTTAAGAAAAAAATCATTTTACTAATTATAAAAATTTGATTTACTATCATTTTTTTAAGAAAGAAATTAATATTTTTGGATTTTATAACAATTATCAAAAATTTAAATTTTCAAATAAATTTAATTTCCCTAGAAAAAAAACAATTTTTTTTTTAAAAAAAAAATAAATTCTTATAGAATATTTATTTAAATAAATTAAAAAAAAAATTTAAAAGAAAAATACAAAAAAAAATATTAAATTAAAACGTTAAATAGTATTCCAAAAAATTGTTGAAATAAATTTTTTTTAATACTTTTTCAAAACTTCGTTCAATTTCTCCCTGTTTTGCAATCATTTTATTCACCATCATCGCTGGCACTGATCCCTTAGGATCTAACTTTCCAATATAAGTGAATGTGCATTTATTCTCATACCCAGCAACAGGCTCCAAACATAACTAATTCTTCCTTTAATTGCAGGTGCTTTTCGATGTTCAATTGAAGTCCCAGCGATGATAACAGTCCCATTGACTTCGAACTTAAATCCTAGAACATTATTGTGAAGGAATATTATCAAACAAAGAGGAGAAATTCAGCTTTCCAAACTCAATATTTGAAAATTTATTTTTATTCTGATGATGAAATATAGTTAGTCATCCTTCTTTTCTTTAATACGATTTAAGCCTCTTTCGTATCAGTCGTTGCGAACATATAGCGTCCATAAGTTGATCACAAAGGATAGACTTGTTGTTTTATGAGGAATAGCTTTGAGTTTGTTCTCAATGAATGTCCTTTTCTCTTAAAGTTTCTTGAAATGATATTATTTATTCAATGGTTATTGTTGTGTGAGAGTACAATGCTTTAAGGAATTCAATTTCCAAAGATCTAATATGGATTTGTTGTTGAGGATTTTGAATAATTCAAAAAATTTTCTCTCTCATTTTTTTTTTGGTTTGATAAAATTTTGTGAAATAAAGAAATTTTTAAAAATGTTTAATTTATTTTTAAAATCAAAAAAATTGTTTCTCTTCAAAAAAAACTACTCCAAAATAATTTAATACTTTTTCAATACTTCATTTAATTTCACCATAACAACTTCTCCCTGTTTTGCTATCATTTTATTCACCATCATCGCTGGCACTGATCCCTTGGGATCCAACTTTCCAATATAAGTGAAAGTACATTTATTCTCATTCCCCTCAACAGGCTCCAAAACATACCCCATAATCTCACAAAAGGCTCTAACCCTTCCTTTAACTTGAGGTGCCTTTTGGTGTTCAACCGAACACCCAGCTATTATTATCTTCCCATTGCTTTCAATCTTAAATCCTATCACAATCACAGTATCTCGAGGATCTACCATAAAGAATTTAGCTCCTTTTGTGAAGAAAACCTTCCAATTAGAACCTGCTTCTAATTCTACTCGACTTTCCTTGGAATCATCATATTTTACAAGAGTTGTGGGATCGAAGATAAAGTCTTTTGCTTTGAGAGGACTGGCATCATAAGTTCCTGTTACTTTGACCATTTTATAAGAATCTCCACCTAAACGGGTAAATAACTCATAAAATTTTGTTTTGTTGTCAGATTTCCATTCAGTAGAGGCAATTTCTATTGGGACAGTGGCAAAAAGTTTAGTTAAAGTGGACTCATAGGATGAGGAGGTCTCCATTTTCGGTTAAAAGATTTATGGTTTATTAATTTATTTATATACTTCAAATATAATGAGATTTTATAGGATGGTTCATTACTAATTAACGAAATAAATTAAAAGAAAATTTCGAATTTTTTTTTTTTATATAAATAGCTGTTAATTTTCATTTATATTTTTCCTAAAAAAATATTAAATTCTATCTACAAATAAAATGAAAAAACTTATTTATTTCAAATGCCTATTTAAAACAATCGAAATCTCATGGGAAAGCGACCCTCCTTGCAAAAACTTTAACTGTTTATCTGCTGAAAACGAACCTAAAAACTTTAATAAACCCACAACACCTAAATTAATGGAAGAAAAAACCTGGCCAATATGATGTAGAAGCCACTTTTGGATCTAATAACCCAAGAGTTTTATAAACCGAAGCCACTAGCTCCGAACAAAAGAAACCATCGTGTTTTTCGGTTTTGACGAAGGTTGAAGGAACTGAAGTATTCTGTTTTTCTGACACATATTTCGTTTTTCTTTGTAGTAATTTCCCAGGAGTGATCTTATATTTTTGCCCAAGAATTTCCTTTGTATTTTTAAATAAAAAAGTCCTTTTGATTATTCTGTTGTTTTTTTTACTTTGAGATAATCAAAAAACCTGTTAGTTAAAATTTCCTTTTGGGAAAAGTTTAGTTTTCTGATTGCAACTCTTTAATAGAAAGTAAAGAAATTCAATAGTTTGTCAAGTTTTTTAGAAATTTTAGAAAGAAAATAAAGAACTTCTTGAATAAGTCGTTTACTTCTATAAACTCAGTCCATTCATTCAAAGTGACACCCTATGAGAAACGATGAAAACAGTGAAATCAACAAATAAAGCAAAAGAAAATAAGAGAATTAATTACATTTTCAAATTGTGAGTCCAAAACATAAGGAACCCCATCGATTTTCAACGCAAGTCCCACATGATCATATTTACTACCAGTAACGGACCTTTGTAATTTGGCAGGAAGATTCGAAGTCCTTTATAGTTAAATTTCAATTTCTTAATGACAAAAATAAATTCTTATAAACCGAAAGAGCAACACATCGCCTGTATCAGCATAAATAGCCATTTCCTCTTCTGTCATTACATCTTCTCTCCAATAAAGATCGAGAAACTCTTTACAAATTTCAACTTTATTGTATTTTTCAACAGCTTTTAATGCATTTCCCATTTCTAAAATCCATTCTTTGCTTTTTTTCTTCGAATCGGCCTTTATTTGAATTTTTTTTTGCGACCCCAGGTATTTTAAAGTGATTACAAGGTCAGAATTGAAATCCTAAAGGCAATTTCATTTATAATATTCATTAAATTTTCTTTGGATATTAGAAAGAAATTCTGTTTTACGATGATAGTTTCAAAAACTTTGAAGTTCAGAAATCCACGTTCTTTCTCTTTTTTCTGGTCTTTGTAATAGATTAATCTAAAATCAGTGAGAACGAACCATCTTTTCTAAAGAAAATTTACATCAGAAAAACAAATTTATAGATAAAAACCTGCCATCCAGATAAGAAATTCCTGCTTTTTTTAGAAAGAAAACCCTCTTTCAGCAGTTTTTCTTGAGTTTCGCACTTTTTTTCATTAAAAAACTGGCTTTTTTTTGATTTGTCTTCAGTTTCTTTGGCATTTTCTTTGATTTCATTGCTTGCAGCAATGAAAATCCTTGGTTCAACGACTAGTTTTCTTTCGTTTTCTTCAGAGAAATCGCATTCTTCATCGTTTATCACCGGTTTTTCTTCAGTTTCTTCAAAGTTTTTAATCGTTTCAAGCTTTGAAAAAAAGCTTGCTTTTTGTGTTTGAAAATCTTCAAGACTTTCTTCTTCAAAAGAAATTTTTTGTGGATTTAAAAGAGAATTGTTGGTAAAAAAACCTTCAAGATATGGACTTTGTGAAGAAGTTTGCGCCAGCACTTCAGAATCGTATTTACTCAGATTTTGCAAAGAACTTTCTTCAGAACTTTCATGCACTTCTTGAAGAATTTCAGGTGTTTCTTGGAGAATTTCGTGAAAAAGTACTTGAGGCTTTTCTAAAAGAATTTCTTCGGGGTTTTGAAAGGTTTCTTCGGTATTTTGAAGAATCTCTTGGGTAGTTTGAAGAATTTCGGGATTTTCTTGAGTTTTTTCATACAAGATTTCTGGAGTTTCATGAAGAATTTCGGGATTTTCTTGAGGAATTTCTGAGTTTTCTTTTTTTTGAGTTTTTTCATTGAGAATTTCTGAAGTTTTGTCACTGATTTCAGAATATTCTTGAGTTTTTTGAAGATTTATTGTCGATTCTTCTTCAAACGGGATTTCTTTGTAAGTTTCTTGCCCCTTTTCACTGTTTCCTTCTGAGTTTTTATGAATTTCCAATAGATTTTCTTGAAGTTTTTGGTATATTTGAGTTATTTTTTCTTCATTGTTAATTGTTTGATTTATTTGATTTTTTTGAAAAAAGGCATTTTCTTCTATATTTTCTTCATTAATTTCTTCTTGATTTGTATGGGGATTGGCAAGCATTGAGGTAGATTGATGGGGGTTTATTGGTAATGAAGTATTCATAGGGATTGATGGTGATTGATCAGTGTTCTTGGGAAAATCCCTGTATAAAATCCTTGCATATTTACCGACAGAACCTATTAATTCAATAAAGTCCACTTTTTCTTGATAAATCTCCTCGATAAAATCCAATTCAAATAAATTCGTTTTCTCAATAATCACAGTGAATTCTTCTAGGTTTTTCTCTTGGAAAAGGCCTTTTTCTTCAGAAAAGTTCAATAATTTTTCTGAAAGAAAAGGAGATTCGAAGTTCTGATATTCAAAAAGCTCTGATTTCGATCTTATCAAAAGGAAAGGCTTTGAAAAAACTGGGGAAGAATCTTCGAAATTCTGAACTTCTTCATTCATTTTTTTTTTAAAATTAAGGAAAATCAAATGAATTAAAAATCTGAAAGAAAAAAATACAAATGAAAAAAGCGCTTTTTTCCTCACTAAAAACCTCGAATTTTCTCATTTTTAGATCTATTCCTTTTAAAAATCTTAGAAATCTTTCACAAAACTCCGATTTCCTTTCAAATCTATCGCAAATAGGCATAAACGCGAAAATTCTTCAAGAAATTACTTCGAATTCACAACTTTCTTCAATATTTTCATCAATTTACAATAGAAAATCCCCAGCGAATCTCACAAAATCGCAGGCGATTCTTCTATATAATTTATCAAAGAAAATGCCTGTTTCTTCACAAAACGACTTCGAAAGGTTTATTTGTTATATTTTACAAGGGAAAATCAAAGAAAATACGCATTTGGAGAAGGTTTTTCAGAATTACAAAGGAATTCTTGAAAAAGGTGTTGTTTTTGATTGGGTTTCTTTCGAAAAAACATCAGGCCTTAATTGTGAATATACAAAAGAAAACCTTGATTTTTTTATCAAAGAAATTCTTCAACCAAATAAATCAAAAATTCTATCTCTTAAAGACAAAACCCTTCGAGCTGGTTTCCTTTGTAATTTACTGAGGGAAATCAGAAATCAGCTAGTTGGAGCTGATTCTCACATGATTTTTGCGATTTTTAATGAGAGAATCAAAGAAATTGTCAATGAGGAAGGAAAATTAGAAGAAAAATCTGAAGAGAAATGCGAAAAAAACACATCAGAAATAAATTTCTGCAAGAATTCTTCACAAATTCACTTATGGGATAAGCTTCAGGACCTTCCTGCTGCAAGAGCCCTCCTTTCCTGCTGCAATACTCCTTCAAACTTCTCTAAGCATTTACAAGTCACAAACGGTCGTATTTTCCTGCGATTTCCTCCAGAACCCAACGGCTTCCTTCACATCGGTCATGCAAAAGCGATTCGTGCGAATTTCAACAGCGCTATTCAATTAAAAGGGCTTTGCAATCTTCGCTATGATGACACAAACCCTGAGAAAGAATCACAAGAATTCATCCAAAGCATAGAAAAGAACATCATTTGGCTTGGTTATAAGCCTGATAAAATCACCTATGCTTCTGATTATTTTGAACAAATTCATCAATTCGCCATAGAATTGATCAAAAAAGGAAAAGCCTATATATGCGAGCAACCTCAAATTGAACTTCAAGCCTTTAGAAAGGCCAAGAAACCCAGTCCATTTCGCGATCGTTCTATTGAAGAAAATCTTCTTATTTTCTCCCAGATGAAAAACGGCAATTTTCCTGAAGGTTCCTATTGTTTGCGCTTAAAGATCGATCCAGAAAACGTGAACCCCACGCTTCGAGACCCAGTGATTTACCGAATAAAGCAGCATCCCCATCCCAAGACTTTAACCCAATGGAATATATATCCTACATATGATTTCACTCATTGTATCAGTGATTCTTTGGAGAATATAAGCCATTCTCTTTGTACTTTAGAGTTCGAAATTCGAAGAGATCTTTATTATTGGATACTGGACTCTTTAGAGATTTTTAAGCCAGTTGTTTGGGAATATTCACGATTGAACATTTCTCATAATATACTCTCTAAAAGGAAACTAGCGGTTTTGGTGAAGGAGAAGAAAGTTGATGGGTGGGATGACCCCAGACTTTTGACGTTAGAGGGCTTGAAAAGAAGGGGGTATACACCCAGTTCCATTAATGAATTTTGTGATCTGGTCAATGTCACGAGAAGAGGCAATGAAAATATCATTGATATTAAACTTTTAGAACATTGTTTAAGAAAAGAATTGGATAAAAAGGCTGAGAGGACTATGTGTGTTTTAGAGCCAGTAAGGCTAATCATAGAGAATTTCGGAGAAAATGAGAGAAAAAGTTTTATAATACCTAAACATCCAAAGGATTTGAATAAAGGCAATCGCGAGATTTTATTGACAAAAAAGATTTTTATAGAGAAAAAGGATGTTAGAATAAAAGATGAAGCTGGTTTTTTTGGCTTGGCGATCAAAAAAATCATTTGTTTGAAATATGTGGGTTTTATTGAATGTGTTGATATAAAAGAAGAAAAAGGGGAGATAATAGAAGTAAAAGCCAGATATATAGGGGAGAATTACAAAGAAAAGTCAAAGGGAGTTATTCATTGGATATCGGAGAACGATAGCAGGGATTGCGAAATAAGACTATTTGAACATTTATTCAAGGTTGAAGATCCTAATTCTTTAGACGATTTTAAAGAAGGATTGAATGAAAGGTCGAAGATTGTGATGAAAGGCTGTAGGATACAAAAGGATTTTGAGGGGAAGGAATGTGAAAATTATCAGTTTGAAAGAATTGGATACTTTGTTTTAGATAAGGACTCGAAAGGCGAGGAGTATGTGTTTAATATGGCAGTAGGTTTGAAGGAAAAACATAAAAGTAATAAGAGTTGATTTTAAAATGAGATTGAATTTTTAAATAAAAAATTTTTAAGTTTTCTATTAATTTTAATGAAATTTTTGAAAAAAATGTATTCAATTTTCTTAAAACTTCTGTTTCAAATAAAAAATAACCATAAATTATTCTAAATTTCTATCAATATATATATCAAACCCCCTAATTTTCTCATTAAAACTCTTGACAATTCCTAATACATTCCAAACTTCCGCATATTTCTTCAATTTCTTTTTCAATTTCTATTTCTTCATCCAAAACCCTATCAATTTCTTCCAAGAAGTCCCCTTCTTTTCCTTTAGCTTCGTCCAGAACTTTATTCAAAGTTTCAATCAAAGTCTCTTGGAATTTACCAACAATTATATGTTTTGCAATAAAATTCATGAGAAGAATCAGTTCTGATGTATTCATCTTGCGAACAACCATCTCAAATACCCCCCTTTGTAATAATTCTTCAAGTAATGAGATTAGAACTTCATTTTTGCGTGAGTTCAACGCAGAAATAAGCGCTTGTTTATATTGAAATTTCTTGAGGAGATTCTCAATTTGAGTTAGTTTCGTGCTTCGAGAATGCTTTAAGCGAATGTCGAAATCTTCTGGAGTTTTATAGATTCCTCTGTAGAAATAAGAATAATTCCTGATTCTTTTCTTTTGATCAAACCTAAAATATTACAAAAGTCAAATATTTCAATTTTTTTCAAATTATTAATAAATTTTACGTCAAAAAGCTGGGCATTTTATAATTATTATCATCATCCTTTTCTTCTTCTTCATCATTGACGACTGCATTCCTTTTCTTTATCAGAACCGTCCCTTCAGTCATTCCCACTGCCAAATGAGTATTCTCTTCGGTTATAGCAAAGGAATTAATGGGAGATGGATATTTGAATTGATGTGTGAGTTTCATATCTTCGGTGCTGTAAATCTTCAGCATTTTATCCAATGAACTTGTGAAAATTCTTTCTCCAGTTGACAAAAATCTTACACATGTAAGGTTTTTTTTATTGGAACTTATTGTTATAATTGGTTCTTTATTATTTCTCAAATCCCATATTTTCGTCTATTATTTAAAAAAAAATATGAAAATATTAAAAAAATTAGAAAAAAATATAAATATTAATGAAGAAAATAATGACTTCTAAGCCTCCTGCTGAAGCGAAAATCAGCTTATTGGGAGAAAAATCAAGAGATTCTATAGGATTTTGATGGTTAAAAATGAGCTCTGGCTTATTGGAAGAAGAAGATATATCAAAGATCTGGGAGGTTTGATCGTAGGAGCCACTGAGGAAATTTTTGCCATTGAGATAACAAAGGCTTCGTATATAATCTTTATGAAAATTTTGATAGGATCGTGTCAGGGTATTTGTGGGGATATCAAAGATTTTTATTGACTTTATAAAGGAATTAATGAGAAATTAACCATGTTTTCATACCAGATCATCAGAACCTGATACTAGAATCGGCTCAATTTTAGAGAAAGATGTGGTAAAAACGGCTTTTTTATGATTTTTAAAGGTTCTTAAAAGGTCTTTTTTCTTGGTTTCATACACCTTTTTCCAATGAAATTGTAAATTAAAATTAACAAAGAGTAAAAAACCTGGAGTTTTCCGTCGTTTTCGGCAATTGCCATCATTTTCCCTTTGAAACATGAATAAGTATAGGATAATTTCTTTACCATCTTCTCTGAAAGTCATGGAAGTCACTGCACTTTTGAATTTGGTCATTGAATAAAGAACAACATCCTTTTTAGTCTGATACAAAGTCACTACATTTCCATATGTAAACCCAACAGTTCTCTTTAAATTCCCACAAACTACTGTGTTTATGGCTCCTGCGTAGTTTTTTTCATGAACATTCTATCAATAAAGAACAATTTTCAAAAGAAATTATGATAAATCTTTACTTGGAATTTATCCCAATAGACATTTTCAGGTGTTTTAGATAAGACAGTTTTTGGGAATCTAAAGAAAAAAAAGTAAAAAAACAAGAAAATTAGTTTTTGAAGACTTCTTCACTCGAAGCTTTGTAAATGTGCTCACTTCCATTTTAGATATTCTTTTATTTACAATGGATTTTTAATACTATTTTAATCAATTTTCAAGAATATTTATTAATTTTGGATAAAATTCAAATGAAAATTCCTTATAAAATTCAATAAAAGATGAAATAAAATTCATTAAATTTATAGTTTTTAACATTTTTCATGAAACTATTCCTTTTATTTCCATTATAACTCTTCAAAAGTTTGCCAATTCAGCTCTTTTTCCCCTAAGCAAAACTCGCAAATATCGAATTCGCATTCATTGCAATGAAGCACACCTTTTTTTGGATTGTTTTGAGAAACATGACAGACATCACAAGAGAATTTATTTTGCGAATAAAGGTTTGGACCTTTATCATTCAAAAAATAGGCTCTGGCTAAAAAATGACCAGCAGGACAAAGCTTACAGTTAGAACAAAGACTGGTGGCGTTGCACTTTAGACATTGATAATAACCACCAATACGAGAAAAAATTGGGACGCCGCAACCAGCACATGTCGATTTTGTGGGAGATATTTCAGGTTTTTTGAGGATTTTGTAGGTAAGAGCCGTGTGACAACTGGAGCATTGCATTTTTTAGGATAAATTCTAGGGTTATTTTTTTTTAATTTGAGAGAGAAAAAAATTTATATTTTTTAATTT
>JFJP01037900.1_pt1 | contig 21423 bp, 22 predicted proteins | sample 431651 | NCBI WGS metagenome assembly JFJP01 (sample SAMN02602958, study PRJNA72255) | Microbial mat metagenome, whole genome shotgun sequencing project. | biome: fresh water; feature: sink hole; material: water; isolation source: purple microbial (photo- and chemosynthetic) mats found in...
GCTTAGCTGAAACATTATAGCACCAAAGCATTTTGGAAGGAACAGATGTAATAAAGTTTGAATTTAGTTTAGCAATATAATATCCGTCGTTCATTATATTATTAACTTTTCTATTTCCTGAAATATAAATATCACCCGTAGTATTACCGGGCAAATTAGTTGTTCTTATTCTAAAAACATCCTGAACAGTTCCTTTAGGGAAATGAATAAATGAAATTACATTATGTAAATCGGATGACAGTTGCATGATAAATCCGATTGTATCACCGCAAACAGAATTTATGGAATCGGCTGAAATCTGCACTGGAAGGACACTGTTTGGCAACCAATTTAAATTAGTACATCTTCCTGCAATCAGAATTGTTTTATCAGATAACTCAACTACATCGTTAATTATTTCGTTGTTTGTATCACCAAAATAAAACAGCGTATTTTGTGAAAACAGAAATTGAGATAACAAACTCAAACAAATAGCACCTAGTATCGTTTTCATTTCTGTATAATTTTATTTGTGGTTAAAATTAGTTTTGTTGCATTGGTTTAGTAAAACTACGTTATAATTTTATATTTTCATCTATAATTAATGATTTTAACATTTATAATCCTTAAATTCTCTATAGGTTTAAAATCGATATCGGGATTTTGATTTGTTAGATACCAAATATCATAGTAATCGCGTGGGGCAATGTATGACATGGTTTTATTGAAAAACGATTTTCGGATTTTAGATATTTTTTTTGCTTTGACATTAAGTCTAGCGGTCCGGACGGGACTCTTGATAACGCAATTTAAAAAACACATTATCATTATTTTATGTAAAGCCTGTTTAATAAAACCACCGTTTCGCCACAGAGCAATATTTTATATGTGAACTATCAATATATCACAAAGATAGTGATTTTATTTTAAAGATGCAAATGGAAGCAGATGAATTATTTTCTGTTTTATTCAGAAAATGGGTTATTTTTGTATATGTCAATTGCAATTTAATTTTATTTCGACGATCAGAAAAAATCTCAGATGTGTTTTTTATAAATTCGAATTTTGGTTTATTTAAATTTTAAAAATGAGAATTATATTGATAAATTTCTTATTGTTTCTTACAATTCAAGTATATACTCAGACAAAGATTGTAGGGAGAATTGTTGATTATAGTTCGAATAAACCATGTGATGTAGGTACATTAGAAGATTCTATTTTATTCGCAAGATTGCTAGTATCGATTATGAAGAGTATATAAATTAGATAAAAGATTTATTGTTTAAATTGCAATCTAATAAAAGAGAATAATGAAGTAACATATAAAGCTATTGCAGAAGAACTTTCTATTAATGAATCAGCGGTGGGTGATCGTATAAAAGTATTAAAATGAAAAGGTGCTATTAAAAGGGATGGTATTACTAAAGGGAAATGGATAATACTAATCAATATTTAAGTAAAATTCATCGAAGAAAAATTAGAACGTGCATTAACTGAGTTATTGGGACAAGAGGTTTTTAAAAGAACTAAAGTTTGAAATTAGAAATTATGACACTATTTGAACTCATAAAATCGAATGCATGGTTAAGTGTTAAGTTGTTCCGGATTCGACCAGAACGAAGTTCAATCACAATTCAATCATATTAAAAGTATTAAAGACGAATACGATAATTTAAGCCCGGATGAAAAAAAGAGTAAAACCTATACCCTTGATGAAGTAAAAATGAAGTTTGGTTTTTTCGATTCAGAAGAAGGTCAGAATGAAGAAGAAAAGCGGAAACGAAGAAAAAAGGGTTAATTTAAATTTTGTAAACGCAACCGTATTTTATTAAATTTCAAAATGTCCAGTTTATATACTAATAAACTGGACAAATGTTTTATCTTTGCATTATAATAAAAAGAATGAAAACAACTGAATACATATCACTTACAATCGACAGATTTCCGAAAGGATATGTATTCACCTATGCCGACTTTACTGCCGAGGCGAACCCAAAAGAAGCCGTCATTAAAGCACTGAATCGTATGGTTGCTTCGGGTAAAATTGCCAAACTATCAAAAGGTAAATACTACAAACCCGAAAATACCCCATTTGGTAACCTTCAACCCAATCAGGCTCAAGTGGTAAAAGATTTGCTGGAAGAAAACGGAAAAATTACAGGCTATCTCACGGGTTACAGCATATACAACCAACTGGGCTTAACAACACAAGTAAGCAATACCATACAAATCGGAAAAAATCAGGTTCGCCCCAATTTTAAAAGAGAACGCTATGCCATTGCTTTTGTAAAACAAAAAAACACCATCACCAAAGAGAACATTCCTTTGTTGCAGTTACTGGATGCTATCCGCTACATCAAAAAAATACCTGATGCCAATATAGAAGCCTCCTGCAAACGGTTTTTAGCCATTATCAAAAACTTTACGGACAAAGAAATCAACACCTTGGTTCGCTTGGCATTAAAATATTCACCAGCTACAAGGGCTTTATTAGGTGCGTTGTTAGAGCAATTACAACAAAGCAAAGTAATAGAACCACTTTTCAAATCGTTGAATCCAATTACTAAGTATAAACTAACGGGTGCAACGAAAGTTTTATCTACCAACGAAAAATGGAACATTGTATGAACCTGCACCACAGCACTTGGATATTAAGTTGGAATTTGTTGAAAAAGATTACTGGATAAAAATTGTCGAGATAAATTCATTTACCAATCCTTTTCCATACAAAAGACTTACCATTCAGAGTATGGTTTTTGCCTTTGATACCATTCTGCAACACGATAGAGAAATGTTTGAAGAGCCGACAGGTTGGCAAACTAAAGCGATTGCAGAATCTCCATTGGTAAAGGATTTTTCAAACTTATGGAAACAACTTAAAGAAAAATATCAAACAGAACTTTCAGCATTAGCATACAGACCAATACCAGATGAAAAAGATGTTGCAAAATGTTTTGAAGAATTAATAAAGAGAATTGAATGAAATTCATCGAAGAAAAATTAGACTAATGCCCGAACAACAAAACATAGAGTATAAGCAAAGCTGGCAGGATGATTACCTTCAGCAATTTTTCCTTTATTTAGCTTTTAAATTTCATTAAACAAGCATTATAAATACATTGAATTTACATTTAAACGACATTTAAATCCATTATAAAAACATTAATAATTAGTGTTAAGTATTAAAATTTCTATAAAAATATTTCTTTTTATTATTATATTCTTCTGCACTCTTGCTGTGATTAAAATATTTTTTTTATTTTTTATTGTGAATGGGTATGTCGCAATGCAAAATTTGTTCCAAAGTTGTAATTACTTAAAGCATGGTGAATCAAGTATTAATTTAAATTTATGGTTATGATGTAAAAATTATCAGCTAAATCAAAAATCATCTTACCACCTTACCCTATTTTTAACAGAATCCTTGCTATTCCTACTGTTGATAATGGGGTAAGATGTTTTTTTATCTTACCACTTATCTTACCACCTTACCCCGATTGATTTATAAAATATTGTTATATAACACCCTAACAAAGTAGACTTTCTATGCCTTATTTATCAGTATAATTTATTATTTTTAGCCCAATCAAGGTTATCAAATACACCGTCAAATATTTATTTGAATAATGCCTGAACAACAGAACATTGAATACAAGCAAAGCTGGCACGACGATTACCTGAAATGGGGTTGTGGTTTTGCTGCCCGTCCTCGCAATCCTAAAATAACAAAAGCATGTTTTATGGCAGGATATTGTATCTCAACGTAAGAAAATCAAGAAATGAAGACAATAGACAATACTAATAGTCCTATAGAAACACATTTTGAACAGGTACATTCCATTATTCATCTGCACCGTTCGCGAGCCTTGCAGGTTGTAAACAATGAAAGTTTGCTTATTTGTTGGAACGTAGGGCAATATGTATCTGAAAAATTAAGAACCAGCGATTGGGGCAACAAAGTAGTAACCCAACTTTCGGAATATTTATGCACCAATGACCCAAGTCTTAAAGGGTATAGTAGGCGTAATATTTACAATATGGTTGCTTTTTTTGAATATTCATCGCAGAAGTTTTTACAACTATTATCATCCATAAAGATCAAAAAACAATTTTTGCAGAATGTAACTGCACAATTTATCCCGATGCAGGAAATTCCCCAAATACTTCTTTTCGCCAACTGGAGTATGCATGTCGAAATTATAAACAAATGCAAACTACCCGAAGAAAAGATATTTTATATACTTTATGCTCAAAGAGAAAACTTAAACTATCGAGAATTGCAACGAGCCATTAAAACCAATGCCTATGCAAATGGTCATTGAAATGGCGAAGCAAAATTTAAGCTTTTCCAGAGAAATGGAAATGGATATTTTTTATGAAGGGCAACACATAGCCGAAAAATTGGCAAAAGAACAAGTGCAGAAAAAAGAAACTACAAAACAGAAAAGTAAGAAATAATATGGATTTGTCGAAATACAACCCCAATAGGCAATTTTTACTTTACAAAACCGATAAAGGCGATGTAAAGGTTGATGTTTTGTTGCAAAACGAAACTATTTGGTTGCCACAAAGCAAAATTGCCGAACTGTTTGAGGTAAATGTTCCTGCTATATCAAAGCATCTTAAAAATATTTTTGAAAGTGGCGAATTAAGCGAAAAAGTGGTTGTTTCCATTTTGGAAATAACCACTCAACACGGTGCTATTGTTGATAAAACCCAAAGCATACCCACCAAATTTTACAATCTCGACGCTATTATTGCAGTTGGCTATAGGGTAAACACTAATAGAGCTACGCAATTCAGAATTTGGGCAACGGCTATTTTAAAGGAGTTTATAATTAAAGGCTATACCATGGATGTGGAGCGATTGAAAAATCCACAACCAATTTTTGGGCAAGACTATTTTAAAGAGCAGCTCGAAAAAATAAGAGATATACGAAGCTCTGAACGGCGATTTTATCAGCAAATTACCGATATTTATGCCGAGTGCAGTATTGATTACGATTACAACTCTGAAATAACAAAAGAGTTTTTTGCCACTGTGCAAAACAAGCTACATTGGGCAATTACAAAGCAAACTGCTGCCGAAATAATTGTTACGAGAGCAAACCACGAAAAAGAAAAAATGGGTTTGACCAGTTGGAAAAACTCGCCCGACGGAAAAATAAGAAAATCAGATGTTTCAATTGCTAAAAACTATCTTACCGAAGAGGAATTAAAGCCTCTCAATCGCATTGTTTCCATGTATTTAGATTATGCCGAAGACCAAGCCGAGCAAGGAAATGTAATGACAATGAAAGATTGGGCGGAAAAGCTAAATGCTTTTCTTCAATTTAACCAAAAGGATATTTTGCAAAACTCAGGCAAAGTAACTGCTGCAATAGCAAAAGAATTTGCCGAAAAAGAGTATGAAAAATACAAACCAATTCAAGATAAGTCGTTTGAAAGCGATTTTGATAAAGAAATAAAAAAACTACTAAAGAAATAATATGTCAGAAAATGCAATCGTATCAAAAGTGTGGAATTTTGACAACGTTCTTAGAGTGGATGGAAATATTTTAAATTTAATGTTGGAGCAAATTAATAAAGAAGTAAAATGAAGGAGCTTACAGACGCTATAAGAAAACTTGCAGAAAGCCAAAAACAATTGGCAAAGCAAGCCTGCGAGCAATACAGTCCTTTGGTTAACAACATTATAAATAACGGAAGCAAAGATGTTAACCACATTTGCTATACCTTAGATTTTATGCTAGATTTCTGCTTCGATGAACAAATGCTAATGCTCTATCGTCGCCTATGTCGGCACCTGTATAGTATTGACCAACACGCCGCCGCCGATTATGTAAGATATTACCGAGATATGTGGGACGAAGAAGGTGTGAACACTTTGAAATGATTTTAATTTTACTGGCCAAATAGATATTTATCTTACCACCTTACCCCGATGGTTTTATAAAATCTTGTTAAATAACATTCTAACAAAACAGTTATTCTGTGCCCTATTTGTCAGGCAAATTTATTATTTTAGCCCAATACAATTGAATCATTTTAATCAAATAAGAGTACGTGTAATTAGATAGGAAACATAAGTTTGTTTCTTATTTATTTTTAATTAATTTAAAATAATAGTTGAGTTTAAAAGATAAATAGATGGCAATCAAAAAATCTGAATTATACAGTTCCCTGTGGGCAAGTTGTGACGAGCTAAGAGGCGGAATGGATCCAAGTCAATACAAGGACTACATACTTGTGTTGTTGTTTGTGAAATATGTTTCCGACAAATATTCTGATGACCCTGATGCAATCATTTCAATTCCCGTAGGTGGTAGTTTTAAAGATATGCAAGCCCTGAAAGGCAATAAAGACATTGGTAATCAAATCAATATTATTATTGGTGAGTTGGCTAAAGCCAATGATCTTAAAGGTGTGATTGATGTTGCCGATTTTGCTGATGATGATAAATTAGGCAAAGGCAAAGAAATGGTGGACAAGCTTACCAACCTTATTGCCATTTTTGAAAACCCTTCACTGGACTTTAGTAAAAACCGTGCAGGCGGTGATGATATCTTAGGTGATGCTTTTGAATATCTGATGAAAAACTTTGCCACCGAAAGCGGAAAAAGCAAAGGACAATTCTACACTCCAAGTGAAGTAAGTCGTGTAATGGCAAAAGTGTTGAGCATTCACGATGCAACCAACAAAACAACTTTTTATGACCCAACCTGCGGTTCGGGTTCTTTGCTGTTAAAAGCATTAGACGAAGCCGATGGCAAGGGTACTATTTACGGACAAGAGAAAGATGTAGCGACTGCTGCATTGGCTCGTATGAATATGATTTTACACGGACAAGAAGCCATTGAAATACACAGAGGACAAAGCACACTTTCCGACCCTTTTTTTAAAGATAGCAATGGGCATTTAAAAACCTTTGACTTTATTGTTGCCAATCCGCCTTTCTCTTCTGTAAACTGGGCTACAGGTTTTAATCCGCAGGACGACCTTTATGGGCGTTTTGAAAAAGATGAAGTAGAAAGTGCAAAAACAGGTAAAGCATCTTACAAAACCCCACCCGATAAAAATGGCGATTATGCTTTTCTCTTGCACATACTTAAATCATTAAAAAGCACGGGCAAAGGAGCTTGTATTTTGCCTCACGGTGTATTGTTCAGAGGAAATGCAGAAGCTGAAATCCGCAAAAGTTTAATTGAACGGGGTTATATCAAAGGCATTATTGGTTTGCCTGCCAACTTGTTTTACGGTACGGGCATTCCTGCCTGCATTATTGTGATGGACAAAGAAGGTGCAGATGAAAGAAAGCATATTTTTATGGTGGATGCCAGCAAGGGCTTCATTAAAGACGGTAACAAAAACCGTTTGCGTGAACAAGACATTCACAAGATTGTGGACATTTTTAATAAGCAAACAGAGCTACCCAAGTTTAGTCGATTGGTTAGTGTAGAAGAAATCAGCGACCCGAAAAACGATTACAACCTGAACATTCCCCGATACATCGACAGCCAAGAAGCCGAGGATATACAAGACATTGAAGCACATTTATTAGGTGGTATTCCTAATGCTGATATTGAAGCGATGAATGAATATTGGGTAGTGTATAAAACCTTAAAAGCAGAATTATTTTCGGCAAGTAAAAGAAAGCAATACAGTCAATTAAAAATAAGCAAAGACAATATCAAACAAACCATTTTTAGCCATCCTGAATTTGTGAGTTTCAGCGAAGTGATGGACGATTTATTTACTGATTGGAAAACACGAAATACCAAATTATTAAAATCTCTAACTATTGGTATTAAACCGAAACAAACCATTTTCAGAATTTCGGAAGATGTGTTGAGTACCTACACAGGCAAAGCCCTGATGGATAAATACGATGTTTACCAACATTTGATGAATTACTGGAATGAGGTGATGCAAGACGATTGCTATTTGATAGCCGTTGATGGTTGGAAAGCCGAACTGAGTATCATAAAACAAACAAAATCTGCTACAGTTTGGGATTGCGACTTGGTGCCAAAAACCTTGGTGATTGATCGCTATTTCTTAACCGAGAAAAAAGCGATTGAAAAATTGGAATCAGACAAAGAAGCCATTGCCACACAACTCACTGAACTGGAAGAAGAACACAGTGCCGAAGAAGGCTATTTTGCTGAATTAGATAAAGTAAACAAAGCCAATGTCCAAAAGCGATTGAAAGAGCTATTGTCAACAAAACCGAAAGCTAAGAAGCAAAATTTAGCAATAGCAGCCGAACCCGAAGCCGCTTATGGCGAACAAGCTGTGTTGGAATTGTATTTGAAACTATTGGACGACCAAGCCGAACTGAATAAAAAGATAAAAGAAGCCATTACCGATCTCGATAAAAAAGTAATTGAACGATACAAAACACTCACCGAAACAGAAATAAAGCAATTGGTGGTGGACGATAAATGGATGGCAAGCATAGAACGAAGCGTAAAAACTGAAATGGAACGCATTAGCCAACGCCTTACCCAACGTATAAAAGAACTGGCTGAACGCTACGAAACACCATTACCTAAAATGGAACTTGGGCTGAGCGAAGTCGAAGCCAAAGTAACTGCTCACCTTCAAAAAATGGGTTTTGTATGGAAATAGATAAAATACAGAAGAATCTATACGATGATATTGCTCGACTTGTAGAAGAGGCAAGGTCTTATGTAGCAAGTACTGCCAATAAAACAATTACCCTTATGTATTGGAAAATTGGCCACCGAATTAATACGGAATTACTTGATAATAAAAGAGCTGAATACGGAAAACAAATTGTGTCGCAGCTGGCGACACAATTGCAAGAGCAATATGGCAAAAGAGGATTTGAAGAAAAAAATATCCGTAGGATGATTCAATTTGCTCAAATTTTTTGCGATGAACAAATTGTCGTATCGCTGATACGACAATTGAGTTGGACTCATTTTGTTGCATTAATTCCGATAAAAGAGGAAGTGAAACGTGAATTTTATGCACTTATGTGCCAAACTGAACACTGGAATGTAAAAACTCTCAGAGCTAAAATAGATGGCATGCTCTACGAACGCACACTCATAAGTGGCAAACCTGATGAAGTAATAAAAACAGAACTAACGAATATGCAAAAAGGTGAAAATTTTTCTCCCGATTTAATATTCAAAAGTCCTTACTTTTTAGATTTTACAGGACTTAAAGGAATGTATAGCGAGAAAAGCCTTGAAGACAGCCTTATTGTTTCGCTCGAACAGTTTATTATGGAGCTTGGTGCGGGGTTTAGCTTTGTAGAACGCCAAAAACGAATGATTATAGACGGCGAAGATTTTTATTTAGACCTGCTTTTTTACCACCGAAAACTGAAACGACTCATTGCCATAGAACTAAAATTGGGCAAATTTAAAGCCGCCCACAAAGGGCAAATGGAACTCTACCTACGTTGGCTCGATAAATACGAAAAACAAGCAGGCGAAGAAACACCGCTTGGGCTCATACTCTGTGCCGAAGGCGGACACGAACAAATAGAACTCCTACAACTGGAAAATGTAGGCATAAAAGTAGCCGAATACCTTACCGAATTGCCCGACAGAGAACTACTGAAACAAAAACTCCATAGAGAATTGGAACTCAAAAGGCAATTGTTTGACAATAGAATGGAGGGCGAAAATGAGTAATACGGCATACAAAGAAACCGAAGTGGGTTTAATTCCAAGTGATTGGGATATTGACTACATCAAAAATATAGCTGTAATAAAAACAGGAAGCAGAAATACGCAAGATAGAATTGAAAACGGATTATATCCATTTTTTGTACGTTCTCAAACTGTTGAAAGAATTAACTCATATTCTTTTGATGGAGAAGCTGTATTGACGGCGGGTGACGGAGTTGGTGTCGGAAAAGTAATTCACTATGTAAATGAAAAGTTTGATTGCCATCAACGAGTTTATAGGATTAGCGATTTTTCAGAGAAATTAAACGGCTATTATTTTTATCTCTATTTCAGCAATAATTTCTTAAACCGAATTATGCAAATGACTGCAAAGTCATCTGTTGACAGTGTGCGAATGGATATGATTGCGAATATGCAAATTCCCATTCCCCCATCCAAAGCCGAACAAGCCGCCATAGCCACCGCCCTATCCGATGCCGATGCCTTGATAAGCAGTTTAGAAAAACTCATTGCCAAAAAACGCAATATCAAGCATGGGGCAATGCAGGAATTGCTGAAACCGAAAGAGGGTTGGGAAGCCAAGAAGTTGGGGGAGATTCTGAAAGTAAAACATGGAAAAAGTCAAAAAGAAGTTGAAGAAAGAAGTGGTAAATACCCAATTTTAGGTACTGGTGGATTAATGGGTTTAACGAACCATTTTCTATATGACAAACCTTCTGTTTTGATAGGAAGAAAAGGAACAATTGATAAACCGCAGTATATGGATACACCCTTTTGGACTGTCGATACTTTATTTTACACAGAAATATTTGAAGGATATAATGCAAAATTTATTTTCTTTATTTTTAATCTTATAGATTGGTATTACTTTAATGAAGCCTCAGGAGTACCAAGTCTTAATGCAAAGACAATAGAAAAGATTGAAAAGTACTTTCCATCTTTTGAAGAACAAACCCGCATCACCACCATCCTTTCCGATATGGATGCAGAAATAAGTGCCCTAGAAAGTAAATTGGAAAAATACAAAAAGGTGAAATTGGGGATGATGCAGGAGTTATTAACAGGAAAAATAAGGTTAGTATGAGCGAAAATATCGAAGCCTGTATAAAAAAAGTAGATAAGGTACTCGAAAATGAACTCAACATACCCGAGTATCAGCGGCCCTACCGATGGACAGAAGCAAATGTGAGGCAATTATTATATGATGTGCATGAGAGCTGGAAACTGGGTAAAAATTCATATCGAATCGGTAGTATTATTCTACATACCGAAAAAAACAACCTTCTGAATATTGTAGATGGTCAACAGCGATTGACTACAATTTTATTGGTATTGGCGGCTTTAGGCAGCAGTGTTGGTAAGGATTTACGCAGTAAATTAAAATACAATCACATCGATTCAAAAAACGCTATAAGCAAAAACAAAATATTTATAGATAAATGGATTAACGAAAATATTCAAATAGAAAAGGATGATTTTTGTAAATACCTGACACAATATTGCGAATTTGTTGAAATTAAGGTACAGGATTTATCTGAGGCTTTTCAAATGTTCGATTCGCAAAACGGCAGAGGTAAAGAGCTGGAAGCATATAATTTGCTAAAAGCTTACCATATCCGAGCCATGGAATCTAACACTTTTGATGAAAAAATATATTGCGACCGTAACTGGGAAAATGCAACACGGTTTCTAAATAATCCGAAAAATCAAACTGATGTTTTTGACATTCTTAAGCAGCTCTTCAACGAGCAACTTTATAGAACAAGATTATGGAGCCGTAAGGATGTAGCTTGGAATTTCGATAAGAAAAAGATTTCCGAGTTCAAAGGCATTTCAATAAATAAGAACAACGCTATGCAGTTCCCTTTTCAAAATCGGGAATTATTGCAGTATGTTATGCAAAATTATTTTCATTCTATAGGTGTTGATGTAAAAGGGATTAAAAGCCGCTTTGCCCATATAAACCCTGAAAATGTTAATCCTTTTGTGTTGCTAAATCAAAATATAATAAACGGGAAAAACTTTTTTGAATACATAGAGTCTTATGTTGAAATATACAAGCAATTATTTAAATCAAACGATAAAACGGTTCTTCACGAATTTAAATCGTTTTATAAAGAATATTGTACCGACTATAAAGGTGCCCATCGCGATGGTGATAAATATTTACTTGAATTGTACAAATCCTTAGTTTTTATTCTGTTCGATAAATTTGGAGAAGAAGGTGTTAATAAATATTACCGTACACTTTATGCCTTAGTTTACAGAGTAAGACTCGAAAAAATGCAGGTGAAATATCCTGCCATTGCAGAGTATCCTGCCTCTTCGCAAATATTTCATACAATAGAAACTGCCAATACATTTTTAGAATTGCAACGTCTCGAACAAATTTCGTACGACGAAATAAAATGCCAAAAAGAGGTAAGCAAAATATTACAGTTTTTCTTCAATCAAGGTGTTTCGGTAATTACGGAAGATACGAATATAAATCTCGACCAATACAAACATCACGATGGAAATTAGGAATTTAAATAAAACATTGAGTGATGTATTTAAGGCAAAATACATTATCCCATTGTATCAGCGCAATTTTGCGTGGTCAGATGAAGAAATAAGCCAACTAATTCAAGACTTGTACGAAAGCTATCGAAAAGATAAAAACAGGAATTATTTTATAGGCAGTTTGGTGGTTTTACGTCGCCGTAATGGTGAGTTTGAAGTAATTGACGGACAGCAACGCCTTACAGTGATTACATTAATAGCAAAGGTTTTGAATGTTGATTTCCTTACAGAACCAAAATTATTTTATGATTCGCGTCCGGAGGTTGAATCTTTTTTTATGTCATTTTATCATACTGGTGAAATAAACGACGTAACCTTCGATTACAAAGTATCTCATTTAGTACATGCCGTTGATGTCATTAGAAGCACAATTATCAATCCGGATGAAAAAGAACAAAAAACGATTTTAACAATCGAAGACGATTTCAAAGCGTTTTTTGGCAAAAATGTAATTATAGTAAAGGTAGAAATACCAAATGATACCGATGTGGCCAATTATTTTGAAATTATGAATAATCGTGGCGAACAGCTTCAAAAACACGAGATTCTTAAAGCCAAGCTAATGGACAGCATCAAAAAGGAAGACGGTTCGCACGATACAGATAAACAAAAACTTTTTTCGAAAATATGGGATGCTTGCTCACAAATGGATATTCCAGTTCAGAAACTGTTTGTCAAACCAGACAGAGAGCAGTTTTTCGGAAACAGTTATGATCTATTTCAAATTAAAGAAGATGAATTTATTTCTTCTGAAAACAAAGTAGCCGATACTGATGAAGAAGAAAATACCATCGAAGCAATCTTGAAGAATGGCTTAAAAATGCGTAGAACTAGATTCCCTAAATCAAAGAATGATGATGAGGATATAATTGACGATGAAAGCGAAGACAAATCAATTATTGATTTCCCAAACTTTCTAATGCATATCTTTAAAATCAAGTACAGCAACACATACAAAGAAAAAATTAGTAACGAAAAATCAGAGAACGATATTCCACTAAATGAAAAAGATTTGCTTTCAGTATTTAATGTTATTTCAAACGATATTGACCCCATTAATTTTATTGTTGATTTATTATACTACAGGACAGTATTTGATAGATATGTGATTAAAGCATCATCGGACGAGAAGGAAGAAGATAATTATAAATGGTCTTTGGATAAACCGTATAAATACACTTATGAGGCAAGGAATACAACCAGTTTGAAATACAAAACAACTTTTGAAAATCAAGAGCGAATTATAAAATGTCTATCATTAATGCAGGTAACATTTCGTAATCGAAAATATAAAAACTGGCTTCAGGAGATTTTAATTCTTTTTTCTGATAGAAGTAAATTTTTAATTGAAAAGGATGAATATCAAAACTTTCTGGATAAGTTGTTATTAGTATACTTTGATACGAATTTTAGTGAATTATCGAAGAAAAAGCCATATAACGAAGGAACTCGCACTCCACATTTTTTATTTAATTATATTGACTATTTATATTGGGTTGACTCTATTAATCAAGGTAATACTAAATTCAATTTTGAATTTAAATACCGTAATTCGGTCGAACATCATTTACCTCAGTCTTTTAAAAACGAAACAAATAAAGATTGGATTGATAATTTGGGGAATTTGTGTCTGATTAGTAAAAATTCAAACTCAAAAATGAATAATGAAGATCCCATCGGAAAAGCAAATACAAGTGGAAAATATTACAGAAACGATTTGCCATCCAAGCAAATAGTAATGTATGATTTAACAAACAAGGAAAAATGTTGGGGCGTATCTGAAATAGAGGAACATTATTACGATGTAATTGATTTATTGGATAAAGCGAAAGAAATTTTGACATAAAGCAAAAAATATGAGCAAAGTAGGACAAATAGAACGTGCCACCCAAAACCGTATCGTAAAGCTTTTTCAGGAAGTTTTACACTATCGGTATTTGGGCAATCTTGAAAAAGAGGAAGAGAACAGCAACGTAGTTGAACCTTTGCTCACAAAGCATTTAACTGAAAAAGGTTACAATGCGTCACTCATCAGCAAAGCATTATTTGAGTTTAAGAAGATTGTAACCATCAACACCAACGATGACCTGTATCAAGCCAACAAAAATGTTTATGCTGCACTTCGCTATGGCATTAATGTAAAAGAAGAAGCAAGGCAAAACAAAACCACCGTTCAATTAATTGATTGGAAAAATCCACAGCATAATGATTTTGCTATTGCCGAAGAAGTAACCATAAAAGGGCAACACAACACTCGTGGTGAGCAAGGTCGAACCAAACGCCCCGATATAGTTATTTATATCAACGGCATTGCAATTGGTGTGTTGGAATTGAAGCGAAGCACCGTTTCGGTTTCAGAAGGTATTCGCCAAAACAACGACAACCAAAAACATCTATTCATAAAACCATTTTACACCACCATTCAGTTGGTAATGGCGGGGCAAGATGTGGAAGGTTTGCGATATGCAGCCATTGATACATCAGAAAAATATTATTTAAAGTGGAAAGAAGTTAGCGAAGAATTTAATCCGAACGACACCTTCCTTTTAGAACTTTCTAAACCCATAAGAGAGCAAGCCGCCAAAGCCGATAATCAATTGGATAAGCATATTATTGAAATGCTTGGCAAAGAACGCTTACTGGAAATATTGCACGATTTTATTGTTTACGACCGTGGACAAAAGAAATTTTGCAGACCCAATCAATACTTTGGTTTAAAAGCAGCACAGGAACATATACGCCAAAAAGAAGGCGGTATTATTTGGCACACGCAAGGCAGCGGAAAAAGTTTAACAATGGTATGGCTCACCAAATGGATAAGGTAATACAATCCAAATGCAAGAGTGCTTATTATTACCGACCGTGACGAACTGGATAAACAAATTGAAAAAGTATTTAAAGGCGTTGACGAACACATTGTAAGAACCAAAAGCGGAGCAGATTTAATTGAAAAACTCAATGCCACCAATCCTTGGCTGTTGTGTTCACTCATTCACAAATTTGGTAACAAAGATGGAGAGGCATCCCATGCGGGTGCCTACGACAGCTACTTGGAAGAACTAAAAAACGCTTTACCAAAAGACTTTAAGCCAAAAGGCGATTTTTATGTTTTTGTAGATGAATGTCACCGAACACAAAGCGGAGATTTGAACAAAGCAATGCGACAACTTTTAGGCGAAAAGGCTTTGTTTATTGGTTTTACAGGAACACCTTTAATGCAAGCCGATAAAAAAAGAAGCATTGAAATTTTTGGTAAATACATACACACTTACAAATTTGACGAAGCAGTAAAAGATGGTGTTGTTTTGGATTTACGCTATGAAGCTAGAGACATAGAACAAAAAATAACTTCGTTAGATAAAATTGATGCTTGGTTTGATAGCAAAACAAAAGGCTTAACCGACTTTGCCAAAACCGAACTCAAACAGAAATGGGGAACAATGAAAAAAGTGTTCAGCTCTGTTGGACGCTTACAAAAAATTGTTGCCGACATTTTGTTGGATATGGAAACCCGTGAACGATTGCAAAACGGCAGAGGCAATGCTATTTTAGTTTCGGATAGTATTTACAATGCTTGCAGGTTCTATCAATTATTTCAAGATGCTGGATTTACACGTTGTGCAATCGTTACATCATTTGCCCCAACACACAGCGACATAAAAGGTGAGGGAGAAGGCTATACCGAAAAGTTGATGCAGTATGACATTTATCAAAAAATGCTCAACGGAAAAGCTACCGAGGATTTTGAAGACGAAGCAAAAAAGCGTTTCATTGACGAACCTGCACAACTGAAATTATTGATTGTGGTTGACAAACTGCTCACAGGTTTTGATGCACCAAGTGCAACCTTTTTATACATTGATAAAAGTATGAGAGACCACGGTTTGTTTCAGGCAATTTGCCGAGTAAACCGTTTGGATGGCGACGATAAAGATTACGGTTACATTATTGATTATAAAGATTTATTCGGAAGCTTAGAAAGTGCTTACAAAGATTTTACTTCCAAAGCATTTGAAGATTATGACAAGTCAGATGTAGAAGGTTTGTTAAGCGACCGTTTAGCCAAAGGCAAAGAACGATTGGATGATGCCTTGGAAACCATTAAAGCACTATGTGAACCTGTTACACCGCCCAAAGGCACACAACAATACATTGCATATTTCTGTGGCAATCCGCAATTGAAAGAAGATTTAAAAGACAGCGAACCAAAACGAGTAGCATTGTACAAAGCTGTTATTTCACTTATTCGTGCTTATGCCAACATAGCCGATTAAATGGAGGAAGCGGGTTATAAGCCAAAAGAAATTGAAAATATTAAAAATGACTTAAAGCATTTTGAAAGTGTTCGCAAAGAAATTCAATTAGCCAGTGGCGATTGGGTGGATTTGAAACAATACGAACCAGCAATGCGTCATTTGATTGATAGCTACATCGCAGCAGAAGAAAGTGAAAAAGTTTCAGCCTTTGATGATTTTAGCTTGGTGGAGTTGTTGGTAAAAGACGGAAAAGGAGCATTAGACAAATTGCCCGACAACATCAAGAAAAATAAAGAAGCAATGGCGGAAACCATTGAAAATAATTTGCGAAAAGTAATCATTGAAGAAAGTCCGACAAACCCAATTTACTATGAAAAAATGAGTGTATTGCTTGATGAATTAATCAAGTTACGCAATGAAGAGACAGCAGAATACGAAAAGTATTTAGAGGAAATAGTAAAGTTAGCTGTAAAAGTAAAGAAGCCCGAAACGAGCAAAGAATATCCTTCAAACATCAATACTCAAGCCAAACGAGCTTTGTATGACAATTTAGATAAAGACGAGCCTTTAACTATTGCAATGGACAGTGCTGTTATTAATGGCAAATACGATGATTGGGAAGGCACACTTTCAAAAGAAAAGCATTTGAAAAATAAAGTGGTTAAACCAGTATTGGAAGAATATAAAAAGCCCGAAAAATTAGACCCAATTTTTGAAGTGATCAAACAGCAAAAGGAATATAAGTAATTGATAATGGATAATTGATAATGAAAGAAAATGTTATTAAAAGCAAGTCGTTTGCTTTTGCTTTGAGGATTGTGAAACTTTTTCAGTATTTACAAACCGAAAAGAAAGAATTTGTATTGAGCAAACAATTGCTTAGAAGCGGCACTTCAATTGGCGCTTTAGTCCGTGAGGCGGAACATGCAGAAAGTAATGCAGATTTTATTCATAAATTATCAATTGCATTAAAGGAAGCTAATGAAAGTGATTATTGGATAGATTTGCTTCATCAAAGCGTTTACTTAGATGAAGTTTCGTGCAAATCTATTCAAGCCGATTTACTTGAATTATTGAAATTATTGGTTTCTATAATAAAATCATCTAAGCAAAATGGAAAGTGATAAGAACATTATCAATTATCAATTATCAATTGGCAATTTAGAAGTTGATGTTGTTCGCAAAGACATCAAGAATATGCACTTGGCTGTTTATCCGCCAACGGGCAGGGTTCGTATTGCTGCCCCTTTGAGAATAGGTGATGAAGCAGTTAGACTTTTTGCTATTTCAAAAATTAGTTGGATAAGAAAGCATCAAAGAAGTTTTCTTGCACAAGACCGCCAACCACCAAGACAATTTAAAGAACGTGAAAGCCATTACTTTCAGGGAAAACGCTATTTGTTGAGAATTATAGAACAGGAAACACCGCCCAAAGTTGTGTTTAAGACCAAAACGTATATTGACCTGTATGTAAGACCAAATAGCACAACAGAGCAACGACAAATTATAATTAATGAATGGTATCGAGCAGAGTTAAAAAAACTCATTCAGCCCATCATAGACAAATGGGAAAAGCAAATTGGCGTTGCCGTTAACGACTGGCAAGTAAAACAAATGAAAACCAAGTGGGGGACTTGCAACATTGAAAAAAAAAGAATTTGGATAAACCTTGAACTTGCAAAAAAGCCATTGCATTGTTTAGAATATATTGTGGTTCACGAAATGATACACTTTTTAGAAAGACATCACAACGAACGCTTTATGAACTTGATGGAAAAGTATATGCCACAATGGATGTTTTATAAAGAAGAATTAAATCGTTTACCAGTAAGCCACGGAGAATGGTCATACTAAAAAACTACAAAGTTTAATAATTAAAAACTACTCTGTCAAAAAACTGCCCAGAAAACTGCCCAGAAAACAGAAAGTCGAATCATTGAATTTCTTGCTTTAAATCCGCAAGCAAGCCGATTGCAGATAGCGAAAGAATTGGGCGACATTTCAGAAGATGGTGTTAAGTACCAACACATAATAGCTAAAAATGCTCGTTTAGCATTAGAGGAAAAAACAGGAAGAAAAGTAGTAACTGGTGAAAATTTTTTTCCACCAAAAAAAGAAAACAAAAAACTGAAATAACTTTTAAACTTTTAATTTTCAAACTTTTAACTACCTCCTATGCCTCCGTCGAATGTATCTTAACAGGCTTTTGCCTGCGATAAATGTGTAAATTGAGTTTGGTTTGATTAGTTTTGAGTCACGATACAAATATATGAAGCCATAAAATTAGAAGCATAATGGAAAACAACATCATACTTTATAGCAGCGAAACAGGTAATGTAAATATTAATGTTACTTACCAGAACGATACTTTTTGGTTGCCTCAAAAAACTATTGCTCAGTTATTAAATTGTAGTGCTGATAAAGTAACATTACATCTAAAAAATATTTTTATTAGTGGCGAATTAGAACAAAATTCAGTTACCGAGGAATTCTCAGCAACTGTTAACGACAGGAAAAGATATAAAACATACCCAATGCAGGAAACAATAGTCACGAACAAGCTATAGAAAAGGCGCATAGCGAATATGAACAATTTAGAATAGAACAAGACAGAAAGTATATTTCTGATTTCGATAAGTAAATAAAAAAAATAAGTAATAAATAGACAACAAGATAAAACTATTACATAAAACAATATGGCAAAATATTTACATACGCAGGCAATTTCAAATGAGCTAACCGATTTAATAAGAGACGCTAAAGAAAAAATCATATTAGTTTCTTATTCATTTCGATTTAATCAACAAATACAAGAGCAGATAAAAACAAAGAGCAGGCTTGGATCACTTTCCGAAATTGTAATTGTTTATGGGAATACAAAGTTTTCCAAGCAAGATGTCGAATGGATGAAAGATATTGATGATTTAAAAATATATGAAAAGACAAACCTGCATGCTAAATGCTATTTAAATGAAAATCGTGCCATCATCTGTTCTATGAACTTGTACGAGTATTCTCAACAAAATAATATAGAAATGGGCATTCTTATTACAAAGGAACAAGACAAAGATGCTTATGAAAATTTATTATTTGAGATAAATAATCTTAAGGTAAATGGCAATCGAAAAGTAATAAATAATCTTGAATTAATTGATTTTGGTTTAAAAGGCGATAGGATAGAACCAGCGGAAAAGATGAATTCAAAAGATTTATCAAATCAAAAAAGTATTTCTTGTCCAACAGAGTTAACTATTGATCAAAAACGAAAAATTTTAATTTTTAAATCATACAATGCATATAAGATTTGGAAAGTTGATGATATTGCTTACCCTGATACTGAAAATAAACATATTAGAGTAAAGCTAAATCTACTAGATCCTAATAATATGAAATTTATTCGTGCTGAATGGTATTATACTATTTTACTGCCTCCAAAGAAAGGTGATATAATTACGGCTAGACTTAATAAAGATTGGCTTAATGGATATGACGATCTTGAAGATTGAAGTTGCTATGAAAATTTATGAATTCGCAAAATTAATTTCAGAATAATTATAATGGATTGTTTAATAGTCAAGATAGTTATATGAACATGAAACCATCAATTATATTACGTTTATCGAGTTGGCGAATTTTTGTTTGGCTCTGAAGTTTACCTTTTTAAATGAATATCAGTCTGGCTAAAAAGGTGTCAAGTTCGGTTTTTTAGTATTACCTGATAATCAATAACTTGCTTTTGTATTTTATAAGAAGGTGCCAAGCTGGTCTATAGAAGGTGCCAAGCAAAGGGACACTTACTGAGTCGATAAAAACGAAGTTTATAAATAAAATATTTATAAAATTGAAAAAGTTTTGAAAAAAGATTGCTGAATAAAAAAATAATTTTACATTTGCATTATCAGCATTCGTTTTGGGTAAATATTTTTCAGCAAACGAGTCAATTAATTCAAAAGTTCTTGAAACTAATAATAATACACCTCTCATGCCTCTCTCTGATGCACACTTGGGGGGTTTTTTCTTTTAAATACCATGTGTAAAAAAGCTTATAACAAAATTCCTTTGTCTACTCAAGACCAATTAGCGTTACTCGAAAACAGAGGATTAGTAATTACTGATAAAAACAAGGCGTTGGCTTATTTACAAGAAATTAGCTATTATCGGCTTAGCGCCTATTTTCTGCCTTACCAACAAACAAAAGATGTTTTTAATGCAGGAACTACTTTCAAACAAATAATAGATACTTACACATTCGATAGGGAATTGCGCTTATTGGTGTTCGATTGTATTGAGCGTATAGAAGTTGCTATTCGTACCCAAATGATTTACAATATGTCTTTGGAATATCAAGATTCTCATTGGCAGGATAATCGCAATCTATTTATTAATCCGTATTATAATAAAGTTAGACATCTAGTTGACCCTTTTGCCGATTTTCAAGCTATTATTTTAAAAGCTAAAACTGCCCGTACCCCAGAAGTTTTCATAAAACACTATGTCGATAATTATCATACCCCTGCCAACCCTCCGTCATGATAATAAGCGAATGTTCTATTTTACTTGCGTTCTAAAGTACATGCTTTTACGAGCGAATCCAAACAATAGCTTAAAAAATAAACTAATTGCTTTATTTCAAAAACACCCAAATGTTCCTGTTCAGTTTATGGGGATACCATCTGATGATTTTACCCAAGCTCCACCTAAATTTCTCCACTCCCAAACCTCCCATTCGCCTTAGCCACTCCCTTATCAACGGTGATAATCACTTCCACTTCATGCGCAAAGCCTTGCTTGCCTCGAAAGTTTTCATAGCCCACCAATGCAGAAATAGCGGCATAAATAGCCACTTCACAAATACTTGCAAACGTAATACTGGCCAGATAAACATTCCCCAGTAATACTTTACCCATTCCCCCAAAAACACCGGAAGTAGTAGCCACTAAAGAATTGATTTGATTTTG
>JFJP01027799.1_pt1 | contig 21422 bp, 14 predicted proteins | sample 431651 | NCBI WGS metagenome assembly JFJP01 (sample SAMN02602958, study PRJNA72255) | Microbial mat metagenome, whole genome shotgun sequencing project. | biome: fresh water; feature: sink hole; material: water; isolation source: purple microbial (photo- and chemosynthetic) mats found in...
TTCATGAAATTATGAAAAACGTTTCTTTTTTCTTTTTGGATTGGTTTTTTTAGCATCTTATTTTTAATTTAGCTATATTATGGATTTTTTTTAGTTTTTTCAAAAGAAATTTTTTTTTTCAAAATTTGAATTTTCTGCAAAATGATTTATTTTTCTGGAAGAAAAATTTGAAATTTAATTTTTTTTTCTTTCATAAGTTAAAATTAAAGATATCAACCTCTTTTTTTTATTTAATTGAATCTCTTTTTTATTGGTTTGTTTGTGCCATCAAAAATCTCACATCTTTATCTTCATCTTTTTTTAAAACTTCTAAGAATTTTAGATTTTGTCTTTTTTCAAAATCTTTCCATTTTTCTTTGATTTCAAGAAAAGTTTTAACTAAATTGTATCTCACATTAGGCACTTTATCATTAATCATTTTTCCAGCAAATTCATTATATAAACTATTCATATCATTAATTGAAATTATATTTTTCAATTTGGCAAGAGCATGGAGAGCAGTGATTCTGAATAAATAATTGTTGCTTTCGCTTAGAGATCTCAAACCAGAAAAAATCATTTCTTTTGTTTTTTCATAACCGAAGATTTCATTCAAGCTTATTAAATTTGCTATCGCTTGTTCTCTAATAGCATTGAAATGATCAAAAAGAAAACTATTTATGAACTTTTGTAATTGTTCTCTGAAAAGATCAAACCCAACCTCTTTGCTAAGCTTTGGAAAATATTCGACTAAAGCTAGTCTCGATCTCCAATTTTTTTCATTATTGGCTTCTAAAATCAAAGGAATTATGTAAATCTTCACATTTGTTGAGCCTATCATTTGATGAAAAACTCCAAATGTGCTTATTATTGATATTCTCACATCCAAAGCCTCATCTTTGTAGTTTTGTTGAATGATTGGAATTATATTTTCAATTATATTTTCGGTTTTCATATATTTAGCTACTTTCACCAAAATTTGTGCAATTGATTGTCGAACATGAGAAGAAGGATCAGAAGCTAGGTTTTTTAGCAAAGGAACTATAGTTTCAATAATAACATTTTCAGGTAATTTCTCACAAATTTCTGGAAGTTTTAAAATTGAAATGGCTTTGACTTCTTGCTCTGTGTCCTTTAGAAACTCAACATAAATATTTAAAATATCTTTGCCCACAACCTGCTTATCTAAAAAAAAATATTTGAACTAAAGGAATAAAAATTATAAACCTAAATAATTGCAGAATGTTGGTAATATCTCAGCCAAACCATATCGAACCCTCCAAGACTTCTTTTCAATATCCACATTTTTTAAAATTCCTAACAAATTATCCATAATCTCCTGTTTTGAGAAACAACTAATCAATTTTAAGGTGCTTTCAATTGCTTTGATCTTCACACTATCAATATCGTCCTTCATCAATAGTTGCCATAAAGGCAATAAATCACTTCTAATGAAATCTTTTTCTAAAACATTTGCCATTGCAGCTATATTACTTGCTGTAGCTCTACGAACCATAGGAGTGTCATCATTAGCCAATTCAGAAAACAATTGCCTAATTTCCAATTTTTCTTGAGGAGAAATATGAGGATAGCAACAAGAGATAAGATAGCATGCAGAAACTCTAGATGGATAATTATCCCAATTCCCCAATTGTTTGATAATCTGCAAAAAATGTATTGAGAAAAAATCTAGATTTTTTTTTTTCAAGTAAGAAGAATCAAATGAAAGCTTTTTTACCTTGATCTTGATCTTCAGCGAGACATATTAAGGCTTCAATGGCTTTTTCTCTGACCAATGACTCCTCCATTGATGATAATATTTCTAAAGGAGCGACCAAAATTTGGGCATATTCTTTGCCACCAATTTTTTCTTTCAAATGAATCAATTGATCAGATAATTTGATCAAAAATTCATCCTCATTGTCACATTCTTCTATTATCTCTATTATATAAGGAATTAGTTCTTCTCGCGTTCGGGTTGGACCTGAAATTTCGATTAATATTAAATAACAAAATTTTTTTGAAGAAACCAAGAATATCAGCTATATTTGAAATTTTTGCGACGGCATTTATCTTCAGATTGGGGTCATCACTTTTTAATTCTTCAATATATATTGTGCAATCATCATCTGCTGGGTCAAAATCCATTAAAAAAAATTTTTTAAATGATTTTCAAAATTTAAAAATTAATTTTTTATTAATTAATTTCAAATTGCTTTTGAGCAACGTCAAAAAAAAATTATTTGTTTTCTTTTTGTTCATAGCTGTTTTTCCATCTTTTTGACTTTTTATTTTTTGTTTATTGTTAGTATCTTTAAAGAGTCTTCGCATAAGGATTTTTTTTAAACTAAACCTCAAAAAATAATAAATTAATTTTTCGGAACTCAAAACCAGTTCAATCTTCTTTGTTTTCACAATTTATCCTTTAAAATTTTCTTTACAAGATCATAAAAAAACAATAAACCGAAATATTGATTTCAAATTATGAAGTTTAATTGTTTCAAATCTCGCTCCCCCTCCAATGGTAAGCCTCGAGAGCTATATTTTGGCAATCAAACCTTAAATCTTGACAAATTTTTTCCCACAAATTTTATCAGCACCTCCAAATATACATTGATGAGTTTCTTCCCAGTTGCCCTTTTATTGCAATTTCGGCGTTATGCCAACGTCTATTTTTTGGTAACGGCCATACTTCAAACGATTCCAGCAATATCTCCCTTAACTCCAGCTACAGCTTGGATTCCTTTGATATTTGTCTTAGGTTTGTCAATGGTTAGAGAAGGCATTGAAGATTATAACAGACATAAATCAGATTTAGAGCTAAATTCGATGATTTGTTCTGTTTATAGACAAGGGAATTTCCAGAAAGTTCAATGGGCTCATATTCAAGTAGGAGATATAGTCCTAGTTGAAGAGCAAGAGACCTTTCCTGCAGATTTGATTGTTTTAACAACAAGTTTAGAAAATGGGAATTGCTATATTGAGACATCAAGTCTTGATGGAGAAAAAAATCTCAAACCAAAACTTGCTCCAAAGGAAACTTCAGATAAATTTAGTAAGAATGGTGATAAATCAATTTTCAGATTAGAAGGAAAGATTATGTGTGAAGCTCCAAACGCAGCACTTCACAGTTTTAGCGGAACTTTTACAATGAGAAACATTAAAATCGCCTTAAACATTAAACAATTATTATTGAGAGGAGCTGTTTTAAAGAACACGAAATGGATTTTGGGGATTGCGGCATACACTGGATTAGAAACAAAAATCATGCTCAATTCAAACCCTTCGAGATTTAAACAATCCCAAATTGAAAAAAGAACCAATAATCTGATTTTATTGATTTTTATGTTTCAATTGATTTGTTGTTTAATATGTGCGATTGGGGCTGGATTTTTCTATTATAATAATGAAAATGCTCCATTTGTTTATAAAATATATGGTTCAGCTTTGGAAGGGTTCTTAAATTATTTTACATATTTCCTTCTGATCAATACAATGATACCAATTTCCTTGATTGTCTCTTTGGAAATGGTCAAAATGCTTCAGGCGTTCTTTATAGAAGGGGATTTAGATCTTTTTGATCCTGAAAAAAATCGGTTTGCCAAGGTTTTCACTACATCCATTAATGAAGAATTGGGACAAATCGAATACATTTTTTCAGATAAAACAGGAACATTAACCTGCAATAAGATGGAGTTTAAATTGGCGATGATAGGCAATGATATGTATGGGGATCGAAAAATTCTCAAGGAGAAATCATCCGTTTTTGAAAGAAAACCCACCTATGTTGATAAAAAGGAAGGGGTTGTTTTTTCTTTTGATGACAAACGTTTGGCTTGTCTTCTTCGAAGGGAGTTCGATTTAACAAATTCAGAGTATCCTCTGGTGGCTAACACTGATCTCTCTTACGAAATAAAAGATAAAATTACAAATAAAACTGTCTATGTGATTAAAACTCAATATGATTTGGTTTTGGAATTCTTCAAATTATTGTCAACATGTCATGAATGCGTTATTGATTCAGAAAAAAATAAGGATATGAATATGATTAGATATCAAGGGCCATCTCCTGATGAAATCACATTGGTAGATACTGCTAGACATTTGGGTTTCGTTTTCTTAGGTGCTTCTACAACTACTTTACAAGTTGAATGGTTAGGGCAGAAGAAATCAGTTGCGCTTTTGAAAGTATTTGAATTCAACAGTGATCGAAAAAGAATGAGCGTTATTATAAGAGAGGATGGCATCATAAAATTATATTGCAAAGGAGCTGATAGCATTGTTAAAGCCAGACTATCAAAGAACCAGCCTCAACCTTTCATGGCAGAAGTTGATAAAAAATTGGATGACTTCTCCAAAAGAGGATTAAGAACTTTGCTATTAGCCTTCAAGATTATGTCAGAAAATGAATATGAGGAATTTGATAATCAATATAATGGTTTGGTTGAGCATGAGGAGCGTGAAAAAGAAATAAGTAAATAAAGTTTGAATTCTTAAATATTTAAAAAAACTAGATAAAATCACTGATGTCCTGGAAAAAGATTTGTATTTGCTTGGAGCTACTGCTGTCGAAGATAAATTGCAAGATTTGGTGCCTGAGACCATTCATGATTTCCTTCAAGCCAGTATTTAAATTTTTTAATAAAATTTTGAATATTTGAAAATGATTTCTTATATCTTATCAATACGATTAATTTTTCAAAAAAAATTAAACAAAATCATTATCAATTAAAGATATCAAGGTATGGATGCTTACAGGAGATAAGATGGAGACGGCTGAAAATATTGGTCGAAGCTGCAATTTGATTCAAGATCATTTCGCAGTGATGAAATTAAATTATAATAAAGAGCAAGGCATACCTGCATTGACGGAAAAGATGCAGGAACTTGTGGAAATCACACAAAATTATGTCAGCATAAAAAAGCATAAAGCCTTTATTATCGAAGGCGATAATTTAGGTGAAGTCTTGTCTACTTTGGAATTAGAACTATTGCTGATAAGAATAGTCGAATGTTGTGAAGCTGTTATTTGTTGTCGAGTGACCCCCAAACAAAAAGCTGATGTGGTGGCATTGGTAAAGAAGCATTTGAATAAGATTACTTTGTCAATAGGAGATGGTGCCAATGATGTGAATATGATTCAAGAAGCTCATATAGGGGTTGGATTATATGGAGAAGAAGGTATGCGTGCCGTGCAAGCTAGTGATTTTGCATTTGTGAAGTTTAACTGTTTGTGGAAATTGATTTTGGTTCACGGTAAATGGTCATATATTCGTATTTCAGAAATGATCCTTTATTTCTTTTACAAAAATATGGTTTTTACAATTTGCCAATTCTATTTTTCTTTTGTTTGTGGATGGAGTGGACAAACCATATATGACGATTATTATATCACATTCTACAATTTGATTTTCACTGCTTTACCAGTGATCGTGCGAGCAATTATTGAGCAAGATGTTTATTATCGTTTTCCTGTAAAAATAGCGAAGGAAGATATTGAAGATGAGGAAAGTTGTCCCTACCAAGAAAATAAGTTTCTAAAGAAATATTATCCGAAGCTTTATTATATTGGTCAGAAAAACACTGTTTTCACCTATACAAACTTTTTTTTATGGGTTGCTCAAGGATTAGTCCATGGATTGTTGATATTTTTATTCAATATGTACATTTTCAATTATCAAATAGCGATTTCGGATGGCTATACAACAGATCTATGGATAATGAGCATAACACTTTACACTTCAATAATCTTAGTTTGATTTTTTTCTCAGAAATTCTAAAAATAAATTTAAATTTTTTTATTTTTAAATAGGTTGTTGATTTGAAAATAGCAACCCACACCCAATATTGGACTATTCTTTCGACCACCCTCTTAGTTTTTACGAGTTTGATCTTGTATTTCTCTTATATTTGGATTAGTGATCAATTCATACAATTCACGAGCTACAAAACAGCTAATATGCTATTCCACACTGCCAATTTTTATCTTACTGCTATAGTATGTGCAGGAATAGTGTTTGCTCAAGATTTAGCATCATTGTATTGGAAAGCTGATAACCAAAAGAATATAATCGAGAGAGTGAAAATTGGAGTCAAAATGGGTTATGATAAAAGTGAGACTTTCTTTAAAAATATCTTCGCAAGTAAGGAGCATTTCGTTGATAAAGCAGATGGGAAAAAAATTATCCCGAAAAAAGATTCAGAGATACCTATCAATGAGATAAAAATCGATTAAAAGAGAATTTTGATTTATTTTTTTTAAAACTCATGATTTTTGCTATGAATGAAATTTGAAAAACAATTTGTTTTCTTTCTTATTTTTGAACAGTCAATTAAAAATTTCAGGTTTTTTTAATTCATAAGTTTTTTTAATTTATGGATCATTTTCTATCCAATAATGTTGTTTATGAATATTTTGGGTTAACCTTTTCAAAAAGTCTTGAGCTTCTTCAATTGTGGAATATTTTCCAATGATAAATATGTTTCCATTATCATCTTGCCTTTTCAGAATATAAATGATTTTATTCTGTTTTTTTATTGGGTTTTTTGATATTTCAGCATAACTTCTTTTCACTTTTAAGAAACTTTCTTAATTTCTTTTAAAAAAATATTTTTTTTATGTTAAAGCATACTTTGAAGACGAAAGAATTTTTCAGAAAAATTCATAATTTTTATTTTAGGAATAATTTATTTTTCTATGAATTTACTAAAATAATAAAATGGATTATGAAAAATCAATTTCAAAGTTGCTTTTAATCTGAAATTAATAACAGATATTTTTTGAATTTTTTTTTCTCTTCATTTATTTTTCTGTTCTCTATGAAAATTAATGTTAGTCAAAAAATTATTAATTTTTTTTTTTTTTCATTTGCCTATTTAAAAATTAAGGTTCACCTGAAAGGAAAAAAAATCATTATCAATTGTGGTGATGGAGCTCAAAAAATCAGGTCAGCTTATTTATAATTCTCTTCATCAAATAGAAAAGATGGTTGGCTGAGGTTGCTGTTCTTCGATATGACAGTTCATGCGGGATGCTCACAGGTTTGCCTCGAGGTTTAAGATTCGAAGATGGGAGCATTTTGAATTTGGATGATATTGTAAATGAACACATTCAAGAAGAAGCACATGTGTGGGTGATTTTAAAAGGTAAACATCATCTGATTTGCTTTAGATTGAAATCATTTTTTATTTAAATAGATGATTTTGAAGCCATTGGAACGGAATCAAATACAAAGAATAACATTAAAAAATCAATGAAAAAAAATTGAAAAAATTGAAAAAATCAAATAATTTAAAAAAAAAAAAAAACGCTGAAGGAAATTAAATACAAATACTAAAAATTTTCAGAATCTTAGTTTTTTTAATTAATTTAATATTCATTTAGATTTATTGTTTGAAATAAATTTTGAATTTAAACGTAAAAAACTTCAAGGAGGAGATTTACATGTCAAATACATATGTCTGTTCAGCTTTTTTCTAAAATTTTTCATTATTTATTGTTTGATTTAGAACAAATTCATTGATGAAGATGAAAGAGCAAAAGAAGAACAAATTAAAAAAAAGCAACTGCCTCTTATGAATGAAAATGAAGAAATTTTATCGAAAGATAAGTTTTTGAAAGGTATATTTTTCCACTTTTCGCACCAAAAAAATATTTTTAATATTAGGTCTTTCTTTGAATAGTATCACGGTCGAAGACATATATAAATTTTATTTTAATAGCAACATTGAAGATTTCAAGGTGAATGATTCACAAAAAGATGAAGTGCTGTCTGAAAAAAAATTCGAAGAGCAATCCCAATTTATCAAGAAATACATGAAATGGTATTTCTCATTGAATGAATCCTCATTCCTTGAAAAAAATGTCATCTCCAAACAAATTTTCCTTTTCAGAAGAGTGACACTCTCTCAGGATTACAGCAGGTTCATCCGATTAGATTTTGATCGCACGCTTTGTGTTTACAATCGAAATAATCCAGAAATGCCTATTCTGAAAATACAAGGAAAAATGATTGATAGTCACAACTTAAGATTTTCATTCGATTCCCAAAACATCGCATTTTATGATGAAAATTTGAAAGAAATCAACATTTGGAATATCGATCAAAAGGAACAATTCATTATTAAAGAAGATAATGTTGATTTTATGACTTTTTCAAAAAAAGGAGAATATTTGGGATTTATCAATAACGATATAATAAAAATCTTTCATAAAAATTCAGTTTTTGCTGAAAGTAGAGAATATAAATCTGCATCAATATTAGATTTCGCGTATGAGTCTCAGAATTTGGTTTGCATAAGTGTTGAAAATTTTATTATTATTTGGGATTTTGTGCAAAATAAAGAAATAACGAAATATGTTGGGGAACCAGAATCCAAAATAAATTCAATTCATTTCTTTCATCATGATTTGAAAATAATAGCAGGAACATCTAAGAAGGAGATTTTAATCTGGCAAATCACCAAAAAAGAATCAAATGAAAATGAAAAGCTTAAAAAAAATACTATTATTGAAGAAGAGCCATTTCAAAATCCGAATCCAATGAAAATTGGTGATCATAAAGAAGAGGTTTTAAGCGTTTTAATCACAAATGATGAAAAATTCATCTACTCTTATGAAATAACAAAAAACATTCCCAAAATTTATGTGTGGATTTTAAATGGAGATTCATATGAACAGCATGATAGCTACTGTTTGGATAGTGATATTTCTTCAGAAACGATTTCTGGAGATAATTTTATAATCTCTGGATATAATTATTATATTCATTCTTACAACCCAAAAACAAAAATTCAACAACACCAAAAAGAACTTATTTTTGGAAAAATTATTCATCCTATAGCTTTTAGTTCAGATAATAATCTGGTGGCAAAATCCCTTAATAATAATACAATTAATCTTTTCAAAACAAATTCATTTCTCCCTTTGAAACAAATAAAATTAAATGATAATCCGACAGCACTTGCTTTTTCAAAGGATAATTCAGAAATAGCTGTTGTTTTCAAAACTTATTTCTCGACTTATAATTTAACAAAAGGCAATGAACAGAAATTTGACGTAATGTCGAATTTTACAGCAATATGTTATTTGAAAGATAAAAGATTGATTACGGGGAACAAAGAAGGGGATATTTTTCTATTGGAAACTGACGGAAAGAATTTAAAACAAAATATTCTGAAAAAATATCACGAAAATCAAATAAATGTTCTCTCACTAAATGATGATGAGACCCATTTTGCCTCTGGTGATAAAAAAAGAGTGGTAATTTGGGATTTGTTGAAGAAAGAGAAAGAGCAAATTATTGAAAATGACGATGAAATCATAAATATGAAATTTTTTAGAAAACAGCCAAAATTCATTGTTGGTTATAAAAAAGGCAATTTTATGACAGGAGATTTAAAAAATATTGAGGTGAAAATAATGACAATGCTTCTGACTTTGACTTATCATATGATGAAAAAAAAATTGCAATCAGTTATTCAGATGGAACAATAGCCTTATGGAACCTTGAAAAAAATGAAATGATTAAAGTTTACAATTTCTTTAATTACAAAATGGATAAAGGAAAAGATAAAAGTTCGATTGAATTAAGCTTCAAACTTAATTCATCAGACATATTAATAGCTAAGGCAAAAGAATGCATCAAAACATTCAACATTGAGTTAGATATGGTAGAGTTTAATAACATTAATTCTTTGAAATTGATAACAAATCACGGAAAGTTGATTTCACTCAATGAAAATAATACAATAACAGTTTCGAATGCAATTACTGGTGAAAAATGCTATGCAAATCTTAGCCCTGAAGATCATCAGAAAAATATTCAATCTTATTTTTTATCCATTGATCATAACAGACTATTTACCTCCAATTCTGAAATTTATACTGTGTGGGATCTAAATCAACCAAAGATGTTTGTTTCGAAAGAATTTAAAACAAGAAAGGATTTATTTATAGCTTATGAAAAAAAGAAGAAGAATGCAGCTTTCATTGCAGATCCGAGAGGAAATTTATATATATGGAAAGCAGGTGTGATGGAGCTGGAGAAAATACCAGAATTAGATGAAAATCTTTTCAACGCAATAAAATCAATCAGTGCTTTCGATATTTCTTTTGATGATTCAGAAATGCTGATTGAAGTTGATAATGATAAAATTCTAATTTTTGATAAAACAAATCATAAACACAAACCCATTCATTTCAAAAATGATGGAAACACAATATATTCTTCATTGTTCTCTTCAAAAGATAATAACATTTTTTCCATATTGATCACTTCTCAAGTAACTAATTCACACATAATCATCGAATGGGATGGAAAGACTGGTGAAAAATTGAAAAAAATTGAAAGTAATAAAGGAATTATGAAAATGATGATTGAGCCAAACAACAATATTTTAATTCTATTGACTGATGCGAATTCATTAATGATGTGCTGTCCCAAAAATGAAATTTTCATCAAACTTATTGATGAAGATGAAAATCTTGACAATTTTTTTTTGAATCAAAACAACGATTTGGCGTTAATCTTTAAAAAAAAAGAAGAAAAAGTCCATATATGCAATAATCTATACAATAATTCTTGTTTTCTTATAAAAAATAAGAAAAAATTTTGTTCTATTTTTTCAGAATATGAAAAAAATCTAACATTAGAATCTTTAAATGCGAGAATGTTTCCCTTCAATTACAATTTTTTGCAAATTTTAGCTTATGATGACATATTATTCCACGATATCGAGGATAAATTATTTGAAACTCTTTCGAAAAAAAAAATAAATATCCACTTCAAGTTATTCTTCCAAAAAGATCTCCATGGAAGGAATTGTTTCGACACTGCTTTTGCAAGTCGTGATACCAAATTATTTAAAGATCTTTTATCTTACATCATTTTGAATGAAAATATCACAAATATTCCAGCAAAATATCAAAGATATCTGAATTCTGAATTCTTTTATAGAATATTTCAGATGTTTGAAAACAACCCCATCATTAACGAATTCTTGAATTTCGTTTTTTCAGAACCTTTGAAATTCCCAAAAAAATTAATGTATCCTAAATTGAAAGAGCCACTCTTTAAACTTCTTGATGAACCCTCTTTCTCAGAAGAAGAAACAAAGAAATTTTTGAAAATACATGAAACAAACAAGATAAAGAATAAATTTGATGAAGTGGTGAAGGCAAAATGTTTTTTTCCATATGAATTTTTAGATTATAATAATGCGAACACTCGAGAAATATTCAAGTTAGTGAGTAATTTTGCACCAACAAATCAGATTTTTGGAAATCAAGCAATAATAAAAATACTTAAATATAAATGGGAGACATATGGAATGAGAAGGTATGCCTTCGAAGCATTTTTATTTTTTATCTTCCTGAGTTTATATGTTTTGAATGCAGATTATTTCTTTATTATCAGATTGTCCACAGAAAGTGAAACTACGATATATCATTTTGCTTATTCAATCGCGTCTGTCATTACAGATGTCTTTCTTTTAATATTTGTTTTTTATCTCCTTTGGGAAGAAGTAAAACAAATTCGAACTTTTGGGAGAAAAGATTACTTTAGTTCCTTTTGGAATTATAATGATTTTGCATACATATTTTTTACTTTGCTTTCAACAACATTAGATCTATTTTCTTGTTTTGATCTGATTTTGGATTTTTCTGTTTTAAAAGCTTTTCAATCATTAGCTATTTTCTTCGCTTTTTTCAGAATGTTATCATATGCAAGAGGAATTGAAGGAAGTTCTTTTATGATAAAGCTGATTATTGAAGTTATATTTGATATAAGATATTTTCTTATTTTAATGATGATTTTCATTTTGAGTCTTTCTTGTTCAGGTAAACTTTTAAAAAAAGAAATCAGCTTTTATTTATCCCATAAAATTTATTCTTAAAATTTATATATTTTTAGTTTACGTGATGCAAACTACCTACCAATACAATGCTTTTGAAACATTCAACACTTTTTTTAGAGAAATGTTGGGTGATATGGGTAATTTAGACGATTTAATGGATGAAGTAGAATATTATGATTTATTATATCTTTTTTTCTTGATTGCAACCTTGGTGCTCTACATTACAATGCTAAATTTATTAATCGCCATTATTTCTGATACCTTTGCAAGAGTTAAAGGAGCTGAAAAATTAACCAGAATTTGGGAAAGATGGAATATAATGACTGAAATTGATATAATGATGCCCAACAAAACTGATGTCAATGAAATTAATGAATATAAACAGAAATATCTGGTTTTCCTTTATAATGATAGACATCTAGAAAATGATAAATCTGAATTGGAAACAATTGATGAAAAATTGAATTTTTTGGAACAAAAGTTATCTCAAAATACCGAAGATGTTTCTGCTCACGAACAAAAGAATGAAATGAATTTCATGAAAATTCAGGAGAGCTTTTCTGCTTTGGAGGTAAAAAATGAAATGAATTTTAAGAAACTTCAGCAGAGCTTATTGAGTGAAATGAACAGTTTGAAACAAATTTTGAAACCAAAATAAAATTATTTTTTTAAAAAAGAGAGAACAAAAAAAATTGAACAAAATTAATTTTAATAAATTCTTTTTTAATTTTGAAAAGATGACGTTATTTTTAACTTAAATTTAACATTTTTTTTTTAAAACATAAACAAAAATTTTTCTCATTTTGAGTTTTTTTTTCTTATTTGAAAAAGTGTTTTTCTCTAAATAAAAACGATACTTGGAATTTCATTTAATTTAGTTTCCTTGTTTTCATCATTTAGGTTAAATTAGAACTAATTTTATTTAATTGACATAGTTTTATCTTGATGCGATATCAATAAGAAGAGGTTCACTTGGTTCATATAAAAACTTCACTTCCATTCTCACATCTTTATTTTTGACTTCATACCTATATTTTTTTAAAAATTTAACAAGAATTACTTTGGCCTCCAACATAGCTAAATGTTGGCCAACACAATTTCTGGGACCAGCTGAAAATGGCAAATAAACATAAGGATCAATTTTATTTATGTTCTTTTTTTCCGATTCTAACCATCTATCAGGTAGGAATTGAAAAGGTTCCGGAAAATGTTTTTTATCATAATAATTATTGATAAGAGGGAAATCGATAAGAGTGTCCTTTTTAATAATAAAATCCCCGATTCTGAAAGTCTTATCCGCAACTCTCATAAATAATAAAATTCCAGGGCCATATATTCTTAAAGTTTCTTTGATAACAGCTGTTAAATAATCTAATTTATTGAGAACATCATATTCCATAGAATTATCATCTTTTAAATTTTGATCAATCTCTTCAACGAGTTTATTTAAAGTTTGAGGATTTTGTGACATCAGAAGCAATGCATTGAGAGCACACGAAGATGTTGTATCTGTCCCTGCAAAAAACATTAACAACATTTCATCAGCGATTCGTTCGACAACATCAACCAAACCATCTTCTTTAAGCAAGTCCTCGTTTTTTATTAACTTTGCCAACAAACTATCATTTGAGAAATTTGATTTTTTCTTTTGTTCTTTTACGTGTTCATAAAAAATTTTTCTTATATTTGCTATATCTTGATTCAATTTCCTTGCAGACTCTGTTAAACCCAACTTGTAAAATTTTTCACCAAATAACAAGTAGTATATTTCCCTCGATTGCTGATTTAAATGATTCGTTATTTCAACTATCCAAGAAAAAAGAGGTTTGCCTTTATAAATAAATTCCGCTAAATCGCTTTCAAAAAAGATTCTCATAAAAGAATGGCCAGTTATATTTTCCATAAGATACTTCAAATCAACATTTTTGCAATTTTTAACGCTTTGAAATTTTTCTTCTGCAGTTATAGTAATTTTGTTCATGTTTTCTTTCAAAAAGTCAAATGTGAAGGAACTTGTTATAATCTTTCTGCTTTTTTTCCATTCATTTCCTTCACCAAAAACAAGGTTATTCTTCCCGAAAAATCTTGAAAGATTATTGATAATTATGTCCGCTTTACAAAGAATTTGATGATTGTTAAGTAAGCATTCTTTAATTAGAGTAGGATCATTAATAAATAGAAGGGGGGAAGATCCAAAATTCATTGAATATATTTTCAGAGACTTTTCTTTCTCTTTTAAAACTTTTAAAATATAAAGAGAATCCTTTTGGTTCTTGAAATTGTCAGCAAACAATTTAAAAGGACCAAAAAAAGGAAAAAAATAAAAAATTGGGATTCCTTGCTTCTTGTACCAAATAAGAGCTAAATAAGGTTTCAAAACATATTTGTACAAGATAAATAGAAAACAAAAAGCGAAAAGATTGAAAATAAAATAAATTATATTCATAGCCAAATCAGATTCCGTGCTTCTAATTAGGAGCCTTGCCTTAATAATAAAATAATTATTCTGATATGAAAAAAAAATTTATTTTTTAAATTACTGATTTTTTGGATCTGTTTTTTTAAAATATTTGTTTAAAAAGTATTAGTTTAATTCAAATTTTTTATAAAATATTAGTAAGTGAAATTAGTAAATTGCATTTATCCTATTTAATTTTTTAAATTTACTAATTTCTTTTCTAATTAAAACTTTTGTTTCTTAAACTTTTTATTAAGAAAATTTTCTTTTAAAAAATTGAAAATAGAATAACAACTCATTTTTTATTTTAAATGGATAATTTTTCATTAAACTTCAAATTCTAAAAAATATCTTAAATTTTCATATTAATTCTTTTTTCCTTGCAGTGTTTTCAGCCAACCAATCAATCAATGAAATATTTTGAAACTCCCCATAATTTTCAATCAAAAATTCTTCAGCAATCGAATTCGCAGCCTCTTTATAAATTTTAACCAACTCAACATCAACATTATCAAGTGAAATATCCTGATTCTTAGCAAATTTCAAAATAGTTTGAAACCTCCTATATTTAACATTCCCATATTTTTCTTTAAAAATAGCCTGATCTAATTCAGTATGTGTGTCAATACATTTATTCAGCAAATTTTTCACTTCCATAACCCCAGCATTTTGTGAAAGGATTTTTTGATCAGCAATTTCTCCAGTTCCCAATGAAATAACTGAAAATTTTTGTGGGATCCCGTAATTTTCAGCAATTGATTTCACCCCTTCAAAAACGAAATAAGTCGGATCATTTTTTCCAACTCCTCCATCAACCAAAGAATAGAATTTTGAACCAGTGAGATTATAGAATTGCGCAGCTGGAAAGAAAGTAGGTGCAGCAGAAGTGGCTCTTGCGACATTTCTCATAAAAAAATCATTTTCTGGATCACGAAAAGCTTTCCTACTATCAAAAATTATCATTTCATTGTTGTTCGCATTAACAGAAGTCACTAAAACGTTCGTCAATGTTTCACTTAAAAACGAATTCTTGAAATATTTCTTTATTACAGATTCCAAACCAGATTCATTATATCTATTGGCCATAATCCCTAAAGGATCCATCTTATTCTTTATCTTACCGAATATATCCTTTCCATGAGTACTGAAAATATTCACGCATTCATCAGCTGGACAAATAGGATTAATACCATCTAAAGTTCCAGCACATCCCAAAGCTAAAATCCCTCCTATTGACGATCCACCTATATAATCAAACATTTGACAGATTGGATAATTAGTGTATTTTGCCAATTTTTCAATTAAAATTGCAGGAATTATACCTCTCATTCCCCCACCATCGATTCCTAATCCAAAAACCCAAGTGTCAGGAAGAACATTTCTTTGAGATTTGTCAAGCAAAGAATTAACTCGATGATTGCTGATGTTTGATTGATTGAGATAGCTTGATATAAGGAATTGCGAGGCATTTGGGTTAATATTTGGAGAGGAATCTTTTATTTCAGCCATTTTCATCTTATTTAGGTTCACAGCCTTTTCAAAAAGTGGGCTTTTCAGTTTAATGATTCTGAGATTGCTGGACATTTGAAGAATTTTGGCCAAAGCTTCGGCTTTTGGACCAGAAATCGGATGGTTTCGAAAGTCTATTTCTTGCAACACTCTATTGTTATTTAAAGAATCAATGATATCATCAACTATTTCATCATGGATGAAAAAATCTTTGCAGTCAAATGAATTGGTTTTTTCTATTTTCTTTGGATTTAAAGCTTTTAGTGTTAAACCCAACAAACTTTTGTTGAAGGTCAAAGCTTTGAAGAGGATCTTAATTGATTTCTCCTCAAAATTATTATAACTGAGATCTAAATATTTCAAACTGGAGTTATTTTCTAGAAAACTTGCTATAGCTTGAAATCCTGTAAAATTTATTCCATTTTTCCTTAAAGAAAGAGATTCTAAGACAGTGTTTTTCTTGTTAATAGCCTCAAATATCATGCCTAAATCTTCGTTCTTTATTGAAACTTCATTCAGAATCAGTTTCTTCATGATTTTGTTGAATTTCAACCATTCTGTGAACAATTTCAAAAGAATCGCGTTTCCTAAACTAATTTGGCTTAAATCCAATATTTCAACATAAGGAAACCCCCCACTAATTGCAGTCTTCATCATTGACATGTTGGCTGTTAACAAAATTCCTTTATTATTACTTATATCAACATGTTTTATCATTATATTTTTCTCACGCAAATTTTTATTGACTTCATTGCATAATTTGGCTAATTCTACTTCAGTCATGTCCTTAACACTGAAAAACTCCAATAAATGACAATTTTCTGGTCTTTCAAGCACAAGAAACACAAAATCTAAGAGTTTTGATGGAATTCTGATATTTGGTGTTTTTATTGAAAAATTTCCTGGAATTTTAGGGTAATTTGGAAATTCTTTTAACACATTTGCGAAAGCTCCCTTACATGTTTTTTCATCAAGTTTTATTTCATAGGTTTGTGTGATTATAAATTTGAAGAATTCTTTTTCAGGAAATGAGACAACTCCTTGAAAATCAGCATATTCTAATGAATGATTGAAAGATATCGTTTCGATGCGGAAAGAAGTCAATTTCTTGCAATCTTGAAGACAAATTGTTTCCAAATCGGCTTGAACGTTAAATGATTGAAGATTTTCACAAGATTTCAGATTCAAATGTTTGAGGGATTGGAAGCAAACTGCAGGTCTTTGCGTAAGACTTGAAAAAAATTTGAAATATTTGACATTTTGTTCGAAATTCTTGAGACTACAATTGAAACTTAAGTCCAAAGATTCTAATAAAGGACATTCCGAAGCCAATAAAAGGATGATTTCGTCTGATAAGGAGCAACCTTGGAGAATAAAACAACGGATTTGTTTCAAAAGCGGCATTCTTTCTAATGAACTCACAGTTAAAAATGTCATATTCTTCAATTTAAGTGACATTGATTTCTCGCTATAAGAATGCAATTCTTTTTCAAATGCCTTGATAAGTCCTTCGTTTATCCAAATCTCCTGCAATTCCTTTGTCGTTTCTTTAAAATCAAAGGATCTTAAAGCATAAAGGATTTGGTCAAAATCTTGGATTTTTTGAAATTCCAGACAATTCATAGCCATTTTCTCCTTGACAAAACCTTCTCTTATTATTTTCATCTCTAACAATGCTTCTTCAGGCCCAATGAGCTCTTCTTGCATAAAAACTGACATCATTTCTTTAGAAATTCTGCTTTTTATCTGTAAATAAACCCCATAATCTGAAAATTTAAAGTCTTCGAGATCCTTGTCTGCAAGAATCTTTAATTCTTTATATCTCTCTACATAATTATTCCCCTTCACACCTTCATAAATATGGTAAATGTCCGGGTCTAAATGCTTGAAAACATCACTCAAAACCATATTTTCTTTTGAATTCAATAAATTTTGCAGCTTTAAAAACCTAAAAACCATAAATGTGATCATATTTCGTTTTAAAAGAACACCCAAATAATCCTTTTCTTTTGTGAAGGTTACTTGTCGAAAACAGCTCAATTTCCAATGTAAATTTGATAATTCATGCAACCACTCATTTAAGACTTTATAAAGATCAACCTTAAGGATTCGGGCTCTTAATTCTGATGAAATGGATTGTTTCATCTCATCTAAGCCTAATAAATATGATATCGACTTTATGAAATCTTTTTGATATTTCGGTTCAGACCCCAAATAATAATTCACAAAATGCTTGGAAAAATCCCAAGGGACCAACCTTGCTTTTCCATCGTTTTTCACAATGATTATCTCATCTTCTGGAAGGACTTCTCCTGGCAAAAGCACAATATTCATGATAATTCTTTCACAAATATCCTCAAAATTTAGATTCGTTAATTGATTGTAAGTGTTTGTAGAAGAATTATATACCCTTCTACTCAAAGGAAAGAATTCTTTTATTTCATAACATTTATTATCGGAATCTTTCAGGAATTTTGTAGGGATTATACAAGCTTGGGACCCGAAAAGTCTGATCATCAAAGAATTCATTGCAAGATGAAGACCATGAAATCTGGGCTCGTTGTCAAATAAATTTTTTCAATTTTTTCCTTCAGAACAAAGATTTCTTCATTGTCACAAGAGAAAAAACACAAATACCCATTAATTGTTTCATTCGCAGGTTTTTTTTTTAACAATTCCCAGATTAGTCTCCATTTCAAAACAGGATATATTTCTAACAGATTTTCTATATTAGACTTGATATTTTCTTTGATTCCTTCGTTAGATGATAAAACTTCATAATCATCATTTTCATAGAATTTCAGTATATATCCTTGTAAATTATCAGGATTGGCTTTTTTTCCTGCTCCTAAAGACAGCATTTTTTTGACCAAAAAATGTGATTCTTTGCTAATTGCTCTTTCAAAAGGAGTCAAAGTAAAAGGATATCCTTCATCTGCATTAAACCCACCTTTTTTTATATAAACATCAAGAATTAAAGGATCATTAATTTGTGTTTCATTGGTTAAAAGATCAAATAAATTTGTAATCTGGGAATCATTATGAAATTTAAACGCTTTTATATTAATTGATAAATCGATTAAAAAATCAAGAATAATGGAGTTTTTAAAAAGATATGGGATAAGAGATTCCCAATTCATAAAGGAATTCCAATGGGTATAGATTTCTTGATTAGTAGACAAAGGCAAATATAGCAACATATGTTGAAGAAAACATTCAATTTTTGAATTTTCCATTTTATTCAATGGGAAATTCTTCAGCCATTTGGTGACTGTTTTATGTATGGGTGATTTGCCTTTCGTATTGTTAAATTTCTTCATTTTCTCTGTATATTTCCGAATTTTCGGACGACAAAGCTTTTTGATTTCCATTTTGCTCCTAGCGAAAATAACATCAAAATCAAAATACTTGATTTGTTTTAAACGGGTTTGATGATCAGGGAAGTATTTCAATAATTGTTCTTGGCATAAAGAAACTATTGGATTCAGATGAAATAGAATATCTATTAATTTCAAATGGCTGTTATCTTTAATAAAGGCTAAATTATAAACAGCGCATCTATATAAAAATCTAACAGTTTCTTCAGCAAGACAGAAAATAGGGATTTTTTCATGTTTCTTTATTTCACTTGCATGTTTTATTTCTTTGGACTCATTAGAACTATTTGTATAATATTCAAAGGAGATAAGAAAGGTTTCAAGCTTGACCCAAGCCAGAAATTCCACGAATAATTGTTCTAGAGGTAAATCTCTTAATTTTTGTAAAAATTGTTTATTAATAGGTTTTAAAAGCATGGGTACATCAATCACATATAAAGGATTTCTCAATGATGAATCTTCTTGAATAGAAGATTTAAGTTCTTTGCTGAGATCATTCCAGCTGGGAATCCTGATTAATTCTTTGTTCTTTTTTTCAAAGACAAACGAAGCTGAAAGACTTTCAAGAGGAGAACAGAAAATAGAGGCAATCAATTGATTTGCAAAAGAATTTTCGTTTATTGAAGACATTTCTTCATAGCTTAGATTTTCTAAAAACTTGATATCCATAAGACTATTTGGTTCAAATGATAAAATGAAAAAACTTTCATTGGCTTTTTCTAAATTATTTGTTTTAAATTGTCGAACTCCAATAATAGTAGAAGGGACTGATGCTGAATTAAACATTTTCCTATTGAAACAATGTACTAACATTTGCCGTTCATAATAGAAAATATCCTGTGAATTGATTCTTCTAAAAGATAATTGGTTTATTTTAAAGAAGGTTTGCGATGAGTCCATAAAAGATTTGAAGAGATTTTCGGAAACCACATAAAAGCCCAAATGATGACCATATAAATTGATCGCAGGCCTTAAAAGGTTCTTTATTTTTTCACTGTTTTTTTCAGGCTCTTGAGTTTTTATTTTTGTTAAATTTATCAATGTTATTAGAAAACTCACATAAAGATCATGAATATTTAATAGAAGTGTCTTGAGATAAGCAAAGCTCGATGCGAAAGGAGCTGGTGATTCAAGAAGGCATTGAACAATCACAAGTAATTGAAAAATAGTTTTAAAAGCAGGATGTGTCTTTGAAATTGGTTTGATTTCGTTATGAGCGTAAGGTTCCAATTTCTCATCAAAAAGAAGCCTAGGATATTTCAATAATTTATAAATGTCTTTTAAAGCTTTCAATAATTCCTCTGTAAAATTGCTCAGTTCTGAACTATTTTTCCTATCAAGATATAGATATTTTAGATAATATCGCATAAAACCTAATTTATCTATTTCAACAATATCATTCAATTCTTTTCTCATCATCTTATAGCTAAAAAGCTCATCCTCCTCTTTCTCAAAATCATATCTTTCTCTAATAATTTTTTCATGCACATCGATTTTTTTCTCCATGAGATGATAATCATTAAACAGGGAATCCTTTGATTTCTCCTCAATAATCTTATAAATTTTGAAACGATATACTGAGCTTAGTTGAATATCGATCTCTAAACTCTCAATATATTCCTTCAAAGTGCAAACCCTGAACAAATTAAAGCAATAACCGATGGGAGCTTTGTGAGAAAACTCAGAACCCCCATCATTGCCAGCTGTTATACATTTGCCACGGTTTGTTTTTAAAATGAGTTGGTCTAAATAAAGCCCAGATCGACCAGAAATTTCTATAACTTCCTCATCAGGACCGAAGCTATAAGTTGTGATTTTGGAATCTTTGGCATCTTTTGAAACTTTGGGAGATGCTTGAAATAAATCCACAAAGAAATTATCTATTTGGTCAGATGTTTCTGAGAGCAAATGGTAATGTATTTCGATTGATGTGATATAGGAGAGAGAAAAAAACTTGATGCTGCCGATTTTGTAATGATTGAAATCAAGAATATTCAATCCGATTTTCTTGGTGGTGAAGACCTGGGAAGACGGATTAACAAGACCGATTTTTATTGATGGGGTTGTCGATAATTCCATATTTTATCAAGTTAATAATTTTTGTGAATTTGGAAATTAATGTGTTTTTTTCAATAAATATTTAAGAAAGAAAAGGAAAAAAAAAGGTAAAAACAAAACAAACTGTTTTTTTTTTTTAATTATCAATGAAATTTTTTTAAAAAGAAGTCGAAATGAAAGAT
>JFJP01015687.1_pt1 | contig 21412 bp, 30 predicted proteins | sample 431651 | NCBI WGS metagenome assembly JFJP01 (sample SAMN02602958, study PRJNA72255) | Microbial mat metagenome, whole genome shotgun sequencing project. | biome: fresh water; feature: sink hole; material: water; isolation source: purple microbial (photo- and chemosynthetic) mats found in...
GATTTTTTCTGGCGAATCTGGCGAATCTGGCTGTATCCCTTGTGTATCAATGCTTTTCGTGGCTACTAATCTGGCGACTGCTGGCGAATCTGGCGACTGATTTTGGTTGTTAGTCGCCAAATCTGGCGAATAGTAGCCAGATTTGGCGACTGCTGTATTCCTCTCGCTGCAAGACTTCTGGGCGTTGTCGCCAGATTCGCCACACTTTTCGGTAATAGTGAATTTATCATTACCAACTGGCACAATATACCCCAGTGACAGTAGCTCTTGTAGCCAGGTTTTAGCGAGGCTAAAGCTTGGGCGATTCTTACTTGAAAAGCCGTTAACCACATCCTTAACTGTGGCTACACCTTTCCTAGCAATCGTTTGAATCATCCGAGCTAAATTTGGAGCAAGTTCGCGGCGATCGCCAATTTCAGTTCGGATACTGCGGATTTGAGCCTCAGCAAATTGCACAAACTTGATGGCCGCAAGCACCGCGTCAGTTTCAATGGTGTTTTCGATTTCGTCACCGTCAAATAAGCTATGGATGGCATGGATGCAGGTCAAAAGCTTGCCAACTTTCTCAGGACTTTTACCAATCATCCCGGCGATCGCTGGATCTGATTCTTTAATCCGCCGCCGCTCACACTGATTATAAAATTCTATAAATCTGCGACGGGCTTCTAGGCTCAAGTTGAAATTGATAGGCGGCAATCTATCAAGCTTGGAATAGAGCGCCGTCAGCATTGGCGACAGATCCACTGTCGGCATATCTATGGCTAACTCGCAGGCAGCAAGTGGCTGAAGTACAAAGTCGAAGCGAGCGAACTTACCATTATTGTCACCCCGGCCCAGGAACTCAGCCAAAACTGCTGGTTGGATTGTTCCAAATATGCTGAGCGATAGCCGATCTAAATCAGTTCTCATACCGTCGGACCGGAGAACCCTGACACCAGTTGATCCGCCATTCCAGTATTCCAACAAGTCTTCTTCATCGCTTCCTTTTCCTCCCCTGTATTGGTTGCCGGACTTTAACAAGCCAGCCAATTCGTCACAAGTCCACAGCAGTGATTGAAGGGGGAATTGCTGCACTTGATAGGGGATACTTTCACCCGTTGCCTTTGAGAATGAATAAACTCGCGGCCGAGGCTTGATTGGTTCAGCGCCACGATTGTCTTTTTTTGCCTTCCACTCAGCTAAATCTGCCTCATATTCTTCTAACTTCTGCTTATGTTCTTCCCGTGCCATCTGCAATATGGGAAGCATTGGGTCTGTAATCATTGCCCTAAAAATCGGTGATTTTTTCTGCGATATCTCAGCCACGATTGACCCGAAGTAATTAGGAGTGCAACGATATTTTGATTGTGGGAATAGCATTGTTTCAGTCCCGACTTTGAACATTGCCGAGGCTTGAGTAAGTAGTGCAATTAGGAAGCACTCAGGCTTGAGGTTCAGAATTGATGCTAATTTTTCAATAGGAGCGGCTAACTTGGCAGGGAGAATTTCTGATAGGTTTAGGCTGGATCTTTGAGCAGCTAATAGCGCTTCAATTTCTGCTTTGACATCCCCTCTCGCATCCTCCTTATCTAATTCTTCAATCCGGGTATAGTAAATCTTTCCGATAGCCGCTTCAGCCATCTTGTACTTTTGAGCTAATTCCGAGAATGCTATCAGCAAGTCAGATCGTCGCAAATCTTGAGCGATTAATTTGTCAATGTCGCCACCAATTTCTTTGATACTTGGCTGAGCAAAACTAGGGTGAGTAACAACTTTCGCCGATGGCGTGATAGTCGTTTCTACTGGTTTAAATTCTTTCTTCTTCCCTACTGCTTCTAAGATTTGCGCTGCCGTCGCTCCATCTTCAACCCAGTTCTTAACGTCTAATCCATTGTTCTGCGGTAAATGTGACCAGAAGAACTCTGACGGCGGCGCGTAAAGCCATTGACTATCAGGAAAGTCCCTTGATATTTCTTCCATGTAGCTTAATCCCGGCACATCTCGGTCGGGGCAAAGCACTAATTTAGCTCCTTCTAAATCCTGCTGATAATTGCCATAATTCCGATAGTTTTTAGAGCCGCCCATAAACGTAGTAGCAGCAATCCCTATCTGCCATAGGATATCAGCTTTCCCCTCACCTTCCGTGATGAAAATCGGATTACCTTGAGCTATGGCCTTTCGTACTTCTTGATATCTGTAGCAGGGGATTCTTGCTCTGTCCAGTCCTTTCAAGTCTGGTTGCCACATTCTGCCATTCCAGGCAGACTGAGGGAATTTTTTATGCCCTTCTCCATCATCAATTCTGGTGATCTTTACTAGGCGCTTGCCTTGTCTGTCATTGTAGAAAAAGCAGGTATTGTCCGCTGGTCTAATGGGCTTAGAGTTGTTTTCGCGAGGTGAGACGGCTTCCCTGATATCCTTCTCCTGACAGCCATTCCAGCATTTGTAAGCGCCGCTTTTCTTGCTGATTGAAAGATTATTGCCGCCGCAAACTGGACAGATGTATTTTTCACCGTTGACATGAGTTAGTTTATCGGTGAAATTCCTAATGTCAAAGGGCTTTTTGTCGCTATTCGTGCTATCATTAATGTACATGAAATTTCTCCATCACTGTTGTTTCTTGCTTGAGGGGTAGGCGCTTGCCTACCCTAATTTATTAGTGGCTAAAATGGAATTGGATCGTATTCCAATTCATCCTCATTCTGAGATTCTGCAACTACTGGCTTTGGTGGCTTTGGTGGCATTATTCCCCAAGCTTCCTTTATCCAGTTAATGTGTTCCTTGCCTTTAAATGGCGCTAATGTGATGTAAAGATGCACATTGAGGGCTAAAACATTTTCTCGGCGTTCATCCTGGCTATCGTAAAAGGTCGGCCATGATTCCCGAATCCGTACATTGCACTCCCAGAGAAATAGGGAGTTTTCTATCCTAAAAATCATGTCATCACCTCAAACTCAATTACCCAAACATCGGGGTTAGAATCCCAAGATTTTTGCCCATATACAATCTGCCAAAGGCTCTTAAAAGCCGCCGCGTTTGGCACACCTTCGGCAAGTGCGTCAGCTTCGTTGATGTCGTTTAAAGGCTCCAAGAAAGTGCCGATAATCTTTAGTTTCAGGCGGCAAGCTTCCCTGGGCATATGTATGCTTGGCTTCCACAATCTGACCTCTGTGTGGCCGCCCGGAACGGAAGCTCGATAAATGTATTCATTCCCTAATTTTTGCCAATATTCCCTTACCCAGAGGGTATCGCCGGCGACTCCGTAAGGGCATGGTTTGTCTGCAATTTCCGGCTTTACTAGGCGACGCGTCTGGGTTTTTGTACCCATTAGAATCGCTCTCACCATTGCATCTTGAAATAAGATTGGTCTGCTGATGCTTTTTAGTCCAGTTGTCATTTTCTTGACCTCCAATAACGCTTGAATTGGCGCAATCTGTATCGCAAATCGTAAAAGATGGAATCTGGGAATCTGAGCGTGTACAGCAATCGAATAATAAGGGATTGCTTACACCAGTTGTGATACCAGTCAATCACTTCGGTTATGTCGTATTCGTCGCTTTCGCAATAAAGCTCAAACCACTCGTGATCGCCATTCATTTCACGCTTCCAGATATAAAAGGCTTCAAAAGGATCGGGTTCATCCAGCCATTTTAAAAACCATGTTCCCCATCGGGGGGTGACAGTTAGTGGTCGCATTTATTAATCCTCCGGTTCTAGTAAAATCCATTTTCCCTTCTCTCTTTTAACCATTGCCTTGTCTTCATCATCTGATGATTCCAAGGATTGCAAAACAGAGGATATTTGGTCAAAAGATAACCCCGTTGCAACCTTTAACTCTGCGATACTCATAGGGCCATCTTTTAAGAGAAGCGCTACGTAGACGAGGTTGAGGTGTGAAGCCTCACTTTTTGGGGGTTTGCGTGGCTTTTTCTCTTTCGGCTTAATCGTTGCTTTTGGTTTTGTCTTAAGCATTGTTTTTTGTGGTAGTTGACAGTTAACAGTTAACAACTAATAACTTAATAACTAACTAACTCACTTACATTCTTAAGCCTGCAATCTCAACGCCCGACTCTTCCTTCTTAAATTTGGAAAGGTCAATTGCAATAGGGATAAATTGCAAAAATAACTGAGCCTCTTCTCCAGCAAGGATGATGTTGTTTCCGTTAGTCAGGCCAATCAAAATTTTACCTTCGATGAAAGGACTGATATGGATTTCGGATATGTGTTCAAGTCGGATGATTCTTTCACTGGTCTTAATAAAAGTCTTGTCCATTAGTTCTTTCCTCCCACTTCCTCGTTCTGGTTGTCTTGTTGTTGGCTGGTTTTCGATTCCCCCTGGTGAAAAGAGGGAAGTACAAGTTAATAAGCCAATTAAAATCAAGTACTTTTGCATTTACCCGTTAATTCCAAGCAGGTTAGATAAATTCCTGCACCCTGAAAATCCCAATTAGTACGCCGGATGGCCTGCGTAAAATTCCTCTTTAATCGCCTCGGATTCTGCGGCTAATTGAAGGGCTTTATTCAAGTTATTCTGCTTGATTGCTTCCTCAATTTCTTCGTCGCCTTCTTCCTCTTCGTCGTCGCCATCCTCCTCGTAGTCGCTCAGTATCCCTTCCAGGATTGCGATCGCAAACGAGATTTTTTCCTTCACGCTGCTAATGTTGGTCAACAATTCGTGAGCCTTTTCAAATTCGGGATTGTCCCGTACAACGAGTTCTTGCCGGTGATACCAACAGAAATTTCTCTTGCTCTCAAGAACCGCGATGCCGGCTATTGTCAATAGTCCCTCAACTGTTGCTTCGCTCGTCATCAACCACAGTTCACCGAGTGTGCTCATCTCCTCACGGGCTTCGTCAGCTAATTTCTTCAATTCCTCTGGGGTTAATGTGTCTAAATCTGGCAAGGGACCGCCCAATTTCAAGTGTTCAAAGTTAGTCATTGTTTTCTCCTGATTTAGTGGTTAGGTTTTCCAAAATTGCTACAGCGAAAGATACTTTATCTGAGTCAATACAAAGCTTATGTAGCCAAGTATTGGCCTTGATAACCGGCTGTGAATCGCTCATGTTGTAAACAGCAAATCTTTGGGCTCGAAGCCTTGGATCGCTGTGTAAAATTGCCAAGGCTGCAATTGTTAGAGCTTCGTCTTTTGTCGCCTTAGAAACGATTTTCCAAAGTTCGTCAAATGTGGTCTGGTCAAGTCTTGAACTTACGAGCATCTTTACCCCTCAGTGGTCAAACCCTGTATTGGTATCAATCCCTTTGCAAAATCTCCGTAATTCCCTCAAGATGAAGGCCTTAATATTTGAGTTTTTGACAGGGACATATCTTTTAAGGAAGGTCGGCGGCCGCTCTACAGCCGCCGATTTTGAAAACGCAAAACTGTTTACGAATCGAAGGAAAGAATTAAACCCATTACTCCATAGGCGTTTCAGTGTGTGGGGGTGATGTTGTTTGCCTTCGCCTCATCGGGCAAATGCGACGCTGCGACTTACTTTGCGATCGTTTTGAAGGAAGGGTGCGACACTTACGTATTAAGGCAGTCCGGGCTTTTGCTGGTACGGATTGCCGTGTCGTCTACCGATGACCTAATTATAGGGTGAACAGATTAACCCTGTCAAGATACTTGACGGGGTAATTTATTCACCCTATAATTGAGGCATCCTAATTTGCAATGCCTGTGAAAAATCGAGTTAAACAACTACTTGAGGAAAAGCAAGTTGCTTCAATGGGACAGTTTATTAGGGATACGAAAATATCCAGGAATACAGCTAGAAGCCTAATAAACGATCCGAGTCACTACCCTGACAAGGAAACGTTGGAAAAAATATTAAAAGCCTACAACGTGACCGTTGAGCAAGTGATTGTCTGGGTTCCAGAAGAAGTAAGTGCTAATTAACTTTTAAATCAACAGAACCTTGAAAACTAAATAATGTCCACTGGACATCACGCCGATTCCAGTGGACATATATAAGTTAGTTAATCCGACCTAAGCAAGTCGGTAAACTGCCAAGGCGATCGCATTTACCACCTCTGCGATCGCCACAAAAAAAGCCCCTTTCGATTGCAGTCGATTGGGACATCACACTCACCGGGGACAGCCCGGAAAGGAGATTACATCATGGCAAAATCTGAAGCGGTCGGAGACGATCGCCTGAAAAAATTAACCAAGGGCCGGGAAACGTTACTACGTCAGCCGGCCCTTGGCCCTTATGAACACGAACTCTTATCGGGACTTCGTGCTGTTTTCAATAAATCCAGTGTAACGAATAAGACCAGTAAGGCTTGTCCCGACTGTGAAGGGTTGAAGCTGCGCGGTGGTAAATTTTGCGATTGTTGCAAAGGCTTAGGGAGGGTGAGGAGATGAGACTCCCCGTAGGCACGGAGACGGAAGAGAAAGAGGTTCACCATTACGTAGAAAAAACCAAAGTCTCTCGCCCGGTCTATGCAGAAATCCCCGACACTCTCATCTGCCTTGGCATTGCAATTTTCTTGGCCCTGGTTTGGCATAAAGCTGAACCTCCAACACCACCAGCTATAAACATTCACATCGAAAACAATGCTCAAAAATAAAACCACCTCTGAAAATGCAACCCAGTTTGCTACCCAAAATAAAACCACAGTCGAAAGCCCAAGCTTTGACCTCACCGGCTTAGTTATAGGCTCAATTCTCGCTCTGATTGTAGGAAGCGTGATCATGTCTGCCATTGAGGGCGGTCGTAGCTCTAAAGCTCAAGATCACCAAATCATTAAGGAACTAATTAAGGAGCGCCAAAAATGAGCGGTCACGCCATCCTAGCCCTGTTGTGTGCTGGCACCGTTGCTCTAAGTTTCGTAGGCTCCGACCTACCCCGTAAAAAACTTGAATTGCAAACCCCACAGCAGGGACTTAACACATTACTCAATCCCTTCATAGGCAAGGAAAAAAAGCCTAATGAAACACCCCGCCCTTGTTCTAGGCGCAATGTGGCTAATCTTCGTAATAAATGAAACCTTTTTCGGGGGGGCTTTAAACGCCTTCGGATTACGGCCACATACCCCCATCGGGCTAGTTGGAATCATCACCGCACCATTCCTACACATCAATCTTTCTCACATCCAAGGAAATACGATCGCCTACCTCTTTCTCGCTGGGATTCTCCTACTAAAAAACGTTGCAGAATTTCGCTACGCATTTTGGGGAAGTGCCTTTCTTGGAGGCTTGGGAACCTGGATTATTGGCAATCCTGCCACTACTGGAATTGGTGCGAGTGGTGCAATTTATGGCCTGTTGGGTTACTTACTGAGCGGCGGTTTCTGGGACCCCAAAAGCAAGCCTGACTTGATGTGTAGCTTTTTATCCGCCGTTTGGTTTTCATCCATGATCTTTGGAGCTTTACCCGGTTTTGTCCCTCGCGGCGTTAGCTGGGAAGCTCACCTTACCGGCTTTATTGCCGGGGTAATTGTCAGTTACAAAATCAACAAACCAAAATGAACATAATTTCTCGAATTTCCAGACTAATTGCAGCCAATCTCAATGGCTTGCTCGACAAAGCTGAAGATCCAGCCCTAGCCCTACAGCAAGTCATCCGCGAAATGAACGATGAGTTAATTGCTCAACGGAAAAATCTGGCAGAGGCGATCGCAAATTACCGATTGACCGAAGCCGAACATCGGAAATATTCAAACCTTGCCCAACAGTACAACGGCTATTTTATGGGCTACATTTCCCAGGGCCAAGATACTCAGGCACGGCAAGCGGCCGCCTATCGGGATGAATGCTTGCAGCGATCGACATCCCTGCAAAATAGCGCCAAAATCCAGTTACAAAATGTCGAAGCACTCAAACTACATTTGCAGCAGTTAGAGGCTAAATGCGGCGAAGCTAACAGCCGCAAACAGGAACTTCTGAGCAAAGCTTTCCTTGCCAAATCGCAGGAAAAAATGGTGAGCGCTGATAATGCCTTTGCCCAGTTTGAGCGGTTGGAGCGGTTAATCGCGGTGCGATCGGAGCGGGCGATCGCCTACTCGGAAGTGAGTACCCGCCAAATTACCACGATGGAAATGCCAGCGCTACCTGCGATGCCATCAATACCAGCTATCCCGGCAATGCCAGCCATGCCTGAAATGCCGGCGATGTTTAATCTATGAAGCTGCTCAAACGGCTGATTTTTCTAGGCTTACTCCCTGGCTGTATTTGGTATGGCTTCGGCTTTTGGAAAGGGTGGGAAGTGCGATCGTCTCCACAGGTTCAAGCCATTCTCGGAGTTCAATCTTTCCCTGATCAAGTAAAAAATTTCTTCAACAACAATAAGAGGTAACGACAATGGGTATTCAAGGACTTTTATTCGGTAAAGGCGGTGCAATTAGCCAATCTAAAGGCGGTAATATTTCCGGCCCTGGTAGCCACGCCATTGACCATCAACGGGTACTTAAATCGACCGATGGCGGTGCAATTTCTCCTGACAATCCTGGTAATTTCTCGAGCATTCGTAGCGTACCAGTTGTGCAGCAGCCGCGCTATTTTTCCCCAGAAGAAGCAGGCGCTTTATCGGCTTTGGAGAAGGAAAAAGCCACTGGTGCTGTAGCTTCAATTCGGGCTTATAAAAAGTTAGCCAAGATTGAAAAACATGATGCGACAGTTCACCGCGCACACCGGAAGTATGAGAGCAAAGTGGCTGATTGTGAACTGGAGAAAAAGCAAGCGGACGCACGACACGCCCGACACTTGCACACAATCCGACCAGATTATGAGCGGATGGCTGTGGGATTGCAACGCGCTGAGGCTAATGCTAATCAACGAATTTCTGAGCTTAAAAATAAAGTAGCTGAGGCTTGGAAGTAATGAAAGCGATACACCTGCTAAATGCTTTTTTAGCAGGGTGTATCGCTTTCACCTTTCTAGGTTGGATTGCGTTTTTACACCCTGTTAGCTTTAGAGTATGCACGGCAATTCTTTGCTGTGCATTTTTAATTTGGAGCCTTGCTTGGTTGCTAGATGATACTTTGACTGAGGCGCTTAATATCTCTCATCAGAATTGGCAAGCGGTTCTAATTGGCAGTTTGTTTATGATGATAATTGGCTTGGGGGTAGCGTTATGCTCTTAAAGATGTATGCCTTAAGTGGAGCGGCTATTATTCTGTGGATTGTCCCTCTTTATAGTTTGGATAAAAAGGTTAGTTGGCATAGATTTATCCAAGGTGGTAGTTTAGTCGCGGCGTTTTCTTGTGCCTGTAGTGCGAGTTTTTTGGCTAAAAGATTGGTGGAGGAAATGGCGTTTGAGAATGCTAAGAAGGCTATGGTAATTGGGGATATGCAGGATGAATTAGCACAATCGGCGTGGCTGAGTGAGCAGGAAAGGAGGCTGCAAAATGAGCAATATTTGCTTTCTTTAACCGCACCGGAACAAGGTGCGGCCATCGCACCGGATCAAGGTGCGGTTATCGCACCGCACCACCTCGCACCCTTGCCAGACAAGGTTTCCACCGTACCGCACCAATTACCGCACCCTATCCCTGATGGGTGGGAATTTGCCGATTCGAAGGCTCCCATAGATAGTGCAGTGCGTGGCGTGATAGTGGCTTGTATCCGCAGTGGATGGGGACAAGGTAAAACTATTGAGTCGGTGTTTGGGGTAATAAAAAGTGGCAGTAATCCCAATTACGATGCGGCGAAAAATTTGTATCAGGAAATAAAGGCTGAATTGGGAGGCGATGGTGATTAGTGTGAGATTTTCCTGAAGGCAAGTAGGTAAAAGCCCTGTGGATAATGTTATCCACAGGGCTTTTACTTTTGGCCAAGGCCTGAGAGAATCTTGTTATCCCTATCAAAATCTCAAGCTATGAATAAGTGGCCTAAGCATTTACCTTACCCTATTTCCTGGTTACGTGCGATTATTGTCTCTGGGCTTTATGGATTTTGTGTTTCCGAAGGAATGTCCACAATTCAAAGACCGGGTGATGTCATTCCCTTGGTTCTATTTTCTTGGATGTTTCAACTCCCAGCAATTGCATATCTTCATCATTGGTTGATATTAGCCTTAGACTGGATTGCTCAGTGGTGGCCACAATGGGCGTTGGGGTATAGCAAATTTCAGGAAAGGTTAATTCAAAAAACTGAGCAGCAACAAATAAAACTTTTCAGTCCGACAAAAGCAAGTTGGCAAGAAGGGATAAATGCTCTAATCGTATTATTAGCCGTAGGAATAGCAACTGTTGTATTTTGGGGTGTTTGCTACAAAATCACCGGCCCTGATGTTGCTAGAGATTTCCGAAAGTTCATTTTTAAAATGATGTGGCTTGTTGGACCGGTTATCATTGCCTATCTTTATCAATACGATTTTTGGGCAAGAGCACGCCGTGCAGCCAAACTTGCTAAGCAGGCAGAGAAACTTGCCAAAGAGAAAGAAGCTGCCAAGCGTAAAGCCACCAAGAAAACGTCATCTAAGCCTAAAAAATCTCAACCACCCGCTGACCCGATAGAAGTTGAACTGAACCAACTAAGCGCGGACTTTGGTGTGACCGCCATGCGACCTGTGAGAAAAACTCCTAACCCAGAGCAAGCCCAATGGTATGTTTTCCGTAGCGGTCAAGCCGAAGGACCTTATACCAGAGAGCAACTATGGTTAGCTCAGAGAATCACTGCTCGAACCAACGTCCGCCGGGAAAGTGAAACAGATTGGACGAGAGCGGGTGCAATTCCAGAGTTAGCGGACTTCATTAGAACCGATTGAATCCCACCAGAGCGGCGACACCTTGACATTCAATCGACCGCGAACACGCTTCACACAACTGCGGTGCTCTACCGCGAACTTTTCAGTGTCCGCCATAATTTGCTCTTGAGCCTTGAAGCAAATTGCGATCGCATCAGCCGACGTTAAATCTTCATCAATCCAGAGGCCGCCGAATGGATCGGCTGGCCAAAACTCAACCAAAAAATCAAACTCAAATTGCTTCTGAATCTGAAGGCTATTTACTTCTTGGTCCTTGATTAACACCATAATTAGCAATCACTCCCAACAGCACAGTAGCAATTCCACCAATAGAGCCACCAATCGTAGGATTAACCAAACCATTGGCTACCAATACCCCACAAATTCCAGCGATCGCACCAAAAACTGTGGCTAAGTCGTCCCTATATCTAATCATAAATCCGTATCTTCTCCTACCAGGGTGATTTCTCTCTGAAAACCGTTGTTTACTGCAAATAATTCAAGAAGTTTTACTCGTCGTCGGGTAACAGCTTCTTCCTGCTTAAGCAATTTTATTGTCGTCGTCAAATCATTTCTAATGGAGAGTGCTGTAAGCCATGCAGCGAAGCCGCCGGCAGAGCTAATTATGCCGATTAATCCTACAATAAATTCAATCAAAGATTGGGTGCTAATGTTCATTTTTCTATAGATACGTTGTTGGTAGTTAGCACCCTAAAAAAATAGTGGCTATCCCTTACACGGGATTTCAGCAACTATAAGCCACCGCCGGTCCTGCCCCGGTTCGCCACGCCAGACAAGTCTATCATGGAAAAATAATCAACTCATTAGATGTCGGTGCTCCCACATCCACAGGGCCTAAAATTTCCTGAAAATTCATCTGTCGTTCCTTACTTCTCACTAATTGCCCATTAACGGGCGTGGGCGATCCATCAAATTTTCTGGTAACAATATTCAAGTACGGCGGTGCTGTAGCCGACTGATTGTACTCGTTTTGAGTAAGTACCAGTGCCTCCACTAATGCAAAAGTTGTATCAGTGGGAGATTGCGATCCAGGTAGAGTACCTGACGTGGTGAGAGTGGCATGAACGGTGCTGTTTAAGCTCTGCAAATGCCCCATAAACATAGAGTTGAGTGCTGTCGTATCCATTTTTTTCTATTCCTCTAAAGCTTCAATAGTTACTTGCCAAGGCAAATCTAAAATCGGATGACCGCCCCAATTTACTGAAGTCCAGAAAAATCTTTTAATTATTAAGAATCTCTGAGCAGCGGTGAAAGGGACGGGCTGAAAATCGACAATCAACGGGGATTCTTGGGGGATGATTTTCCGTGTCCACTTTGTAGTAGCAGCTTCGCCACCATTGGAATATTCCTCTTTAATTAGCCCATAGCTTTTGTAAGGATATCCACCCAACCATTTAGACCAGTCGGTGTCGAATCGGCAGCGAAAAATACGGTGATTGATGCAGTTACCAGGAAGCTTTGCCCAATTTAACGAACTTGGGGAAATAATTCCCACACTGTTCCAAGCCCCAAAGCTGTCAATAAAATCAGCCATTATTGCAAGGTGACGCGGTTCATTCTGATACCGCCACTAATGACCACCTTGCCGTATCCAGGCAAAGTATTTGTCCCAGCATTAGCCCAAGCCATAAAATCCGCGTAGTTCTTGTTAGCGACTAGCACCGATACTGTTTTTGGCGGTTCGGTGCTGGCGGGTTTCAGGGCCACATAACAGCGAAAAACATACCCCGCCCTACATAAAAGCCTAAGTGGGGTTGCGGGATTTATTTTTTCATTTGTTGCTGCCGCAGTGATACCTGTCGCTGTGGCGAATGTGCTGGTATATAGAAGCTTATTCGTCTTAAAAAAAACGTCAAGAGAACCGGCACCCCCGGCTTTCTCAACAATTGTTTTGTGCAGTACGTTTTGAGCGGCTGGCATTGTTTTCTCCTAAATTTGTTTTCTTGATGATTTATCTGTAAATCGCTCTGCGAGGATACCCGCAACCAACAATAAGCTTGCCGTCCCACATTTTTCCAGTCAATCCGGCGAGCGCGGTGTCCTCATTGTCAGCCACACAAAAGACCTTGTGAGAGCTAACTTTTCCGCTAGTAGATTCTCTCACGGTGATCCGTAGCCGAGAGCCTAAGCGCCGAGTAATAGCCTCAGATGAAGTGATCGGCTGGCCAGTCTGATCGTTAGTTGCGGCTACCAGCCCCAAAACCGCTGCGATCGCCGAATAGTTTGTCGTCAGCCTCAACTTCACCGAGTCTGCCCCCGGCAGCCCCGCTGCCGAGGAAATCTTGTACAAAGCTTGAGTTCTTGCCATAACGTTTCCTTTAGTCCGTCGCTTCTACCCTAGCCTTCTCAAAAGTATTCCGCAACCCTTACAGTGCAATGGTTTTGGAGCATTTTAACAACCAAAGGAAACTATATAGAGTTTCCAAGGTGAAGCACGAACAAGGAACGACAAGGAAAAAACTTTATTAAATCTTTACGAAGCGCCGATTATAACCAGACTCATTCAACAAATAAAATCGTATCCCCTTTGACTAGGGGCATCTCCTTCCCTAGAAAGGGTAGCACTAGGGTAGCGCTGGTGAATTTAACATCCACTAAAGGGCGCTTTTGCGGGGGTGTGTGAGGTTTCCCAAGGATGGTTACTGGCGTGGGGTCTTTGGGGTAAGCGTTTGCCTCATCTTCCGTTTTTGAATGCTTTATAAATTTTAAATTTAACGGTTTTTCAACTACTTTTGCCATCTTTTCAAAGAGTGCAATCCCATCGGCTTTTGCCTTTACATAAGCCCATCCATCTATCCCACATTGGCGGGGAATCTGGCCTTTATAGCTTGTGCATTCTTTACCTTTCTGCCAAACAAAATCTTTAAAATTTTCCCTAATTCGATTTGCATAACCCTTGATATCATTGTTAGTAATTTTTGCCAAAGGAGAATCTGGATTGTCAGATTTATCCATAATTCTAATTTGTTTCTCACCAGAATATCTGTATTTCCCTGTCTGTTTCTCCTGAAAAAAATATAGCAAAATAAACGGCTGACCAACCAAACTTGGTAAAAAGCTTCTTCCCTTTTTCTGACCAGATTCCCCACCGCCTTCATATTCAATTTGAATAATATGCCGAATCAAATCGGCATCAGTGCCACACAAAATAAATGATTCACCCTCTACGCTTCTATCACGCCAATACTCAATTATTCGGAATCCCAGCAAGGCCTTTTGCTCAGGAGTTGGCCATTCTCTATACCTTGGCCGATTATTAGCCGAGCGCCAAGGTGTTTCCCCATCATAGGGAAAATTTGTAGTGCCAGGAGCGTCATTAGTGCCTGCAACTCGATTTTGAGTTAGCTCTGGGAACCCTTTTTCCCACAAATCAAACCAAGCCTCAAAGGAGATTTGATTACCCGTAATTTCACGGGTAGCTCTCAAAATTTGCAGCATTGTCCGCAGTTCTGCGGGTGTGCCGGCAAGCCGATAATATTGCGATTTGCGCTCTCGGTCGGGATACCAATCTATCCCTCGGTATCCTAATTCTTGCGCTCTCGGAGGTTGATTTATCTCATGTAGCTTTGGTCTATTTCCGTACTGATTGCCCCAAGGCATTTGATTAAATGCCCGATTAGCTTCGGGAGAATATAAATTAGGGGCTTGGTCGTCGTCAAAGATGCCTGTAAATTCATCTTCAAATTGGTTTACAAAGCTATCTACACCAAAGTTATCGTCGTCTCCTTCACCACCATTTTCAGCATTAAGATAGCTAGTGAGAATTTGAGCGCCAATGCCTTTCCAACGCCCCAAATTTCTTCCTAAAGCCTCATTCGGTTGATCAGCCATTTTTACCTCTACATTGCGTAACTAACTAAAATTGTGGATTCAGCGCACTGATCCTGGAATCCTTCAAGAAATTCTTCTGTGAAATTCTTAATTACCCCTTCAGGCAGCGATTCCACAAATTCTTCTTGAGCGCTTGCGAAACTCCAAGGCTTCTGTCCCTCAGCCCCCCAATTTTCAATCTGAGCGGCTAGACCGGGAGAAATCGCGCTAATGTTCAGCCCTCGACTAGCACCTTTTATTAATTTTCTTACATTAAGAAAACCCTCCAGAACTGCCGCATTCACTAATGTTCTCTGCCCTGCTGAAATAAAGGATTTTAAATTTTCAACGGACTCTTCCCATAATTCCGATTCATCGGAAAAATCGTTTAATTTCAACTCGTTTAATTTGGCAATCATTTCAGGGTTAATTTGCGGTTGCCGGGTACTCGACCCCAAGGCCACGCGGCCAAGGGTAAACCCGCACATAGCCGTCCCCGCAAGGCTTCCCAGAGCCTCACCTAATTGCCCTGATAACCCCTCAAACATCTGCTGCTGTTGTTTCCTAATTTGAGTATCTGAAATATTCCAATTGAAATTCCAGATTCGTTGCATCCCGCCGACAGCCCATCTAATGAGCTTCCCAGCGCCTATTTTTTGAATCCCCGCTTTTGCGCCCTTAACAAGCCATTTCACGCCCCCAAAAAGACCTCGCCCAACCGCACCAACTGCACCGGTGGTGACTACGACCAAAGTACCTAACCCTACCGCCGCACCAGCAGCAGCAGCGCCAATAGGATCTTCCTCAAACCAATTACCAATATTTACCCCGAATATATTTACCTTTTTCAACTGCTCAATAGCCCAATTAGAAAAAGCTTTGGCTAAGTTTGCGGCAGTGGCCACAACCCCGCCCCAAAGCTGTTTTACTTGGTCAATTATCTCTGTAAACCCTTCGCCCTTGTACCAAGATTGGGGTAAAGCTTGTGCAGATAAATCCATCTATTTTTTCCTCTTTTTTCTGGTACGTGGACTGCTTTGAGCTTGTGCAAGTTTCACTTGCTGACGAATGAGCGCCATATCAACTTTAGTTTTAAATTCCGCGCTTTCAATTGCTTTCTGTACGGCTTCAGGAGTAGCCGGAATGCTATTCTGTCTCATTACAGTCTTTGCTAATTCTACCAATAAATCCCTCATATCGGTTTTTTCCTTCGGGTCACGGCGGCTTACTTTGACTTTCAATTCTGTGTTGTTGAGAGTTCTTACAAGTACCGCCTCTGTCGCCTCTTCAGTATCTTTATCTAATTCAGGGTCTGGCTCAAAGCCCTTGCCTTCCTTCCATTGACCGGCATAAGGATCGCCCTCCAATGCTATTTTAATATATTGCTGCTTTTCGAGCATTCCTGAATCTTCAAAAAGGGCTTCTACCATTTCAGCGACTTGAATTAATTGCACCCTGTTAGCTAAATTAGTACGAAAATCCCTCAGTCCCATCATCATCAAAGCGTCTACATCACCCTCGGTATCTAGGGTGAATTTATAAAGCTCTCGAATCAAATGGCTGATGCTCATGTGGGAAACCTTCACGCCTTGATCTCCAGGCATTGCAGGATTTGCATCTTTTATAATTATTTGTTCCCTTGGATCGCCAAGAATTGCAGAAAGATATTGCAATAAAATCTCATAAGCATGAATAAGATTAAAGATTTTTAATTCCCCCTTTTGACCAGGCATTAACAAATCCTTGCTGATTTTTGCATCAGCCAATTCACCGGGAGGAAATAGGTAATCTAACTGCTTCAGCTTCTCAAACATCCAGCGCTGCTCGGCCAATACTGAAGGGAAAAATATCTTATCCCCTACTTTTAAAGTCCTGTCGTTACCTGCTTTATCTTGACTAGGCTCCCTGTTCTCCTTTAATGTTATGTCGCTTGGTCTTTCATATTCAGGATTCATAAATAGATCGCCGTCGGGGATTAAATTCCATGCTTGCGGATCTAATGCTGTATCGAGGGCGACCTGTTGGTTTAGCAGGTAATTCAACAGGTCAAAATAGTTGCCGAAAGTCTTCTTAGTTCTTGCCCTAGGATTTCTAGGATTTTTTGGGGTTTGTATTCGCTCGATCTCCAGTGGAAAAATCGCTTTTTTTGGCTGAGCGAATAAATCGACTTCTTGACCTAATAAATTCGAGATATTCATGCCGTGAGCGGCGATTAATGCGGCGAGAAACTGACAGCAAGTATCCATTTTTTTATCCTTTTCCTTTTGTGGTGGTGTATTTGGGAGTGGAGAATTATCAAGAGAAGATTCGCCACCCCCTCCCGGAGGGCTTGGAGTCGGTGTCGGCGCGGAAGAGCAAGGGGATTCTGGGTTGAAACCACAAGAGACATATCCGCCATCTTCATAAACCCAGTAAGGATCTGACCCCGAACTGGATAGAGAGGCATACCCGCCACCTTCCTCCACAAACACTTGCCTGTCAGTCTCATCCCCCCAAGCGTACCGACAGGAGTCGACAAAGTCTCCCTCAATAAAAGCAAAATCACAGCTAACACCATCCGGGACCCCGCCAGGATCAATCGGGCCGCCTGGAGTGTTCGGGCTTCCGGGTGAAGGTGAAGGTGAAGGACTTCCCCCCGGAGGCTTAGGCGGCTCATTCGGCTTACAAACATTCCCCTGAAAGGTATGGGAAAAAGGTCCAAAGCCAATTGTGACAAACCGAATGCAGCCGCCCGCATCTACCCCCCCGTCGATCGTTACGTCAATTGGAGTTCCGGGAATGCCTGCGCCTATCCCCCCTTGCCCTCCAATCGGCTTACCAGTTTTCGGATCAAAGAATACGCCACCCCGTGCAGAAATCCCGGTCGTACCGATAGGGGCACTAATTCCAATCCCTAGATTCCCATCGGGAGATCCGAAAACCTCAACCCCAATGCCTGCACCGCCACCAGGCTTAGGCTTATCGGGAAAATCAGGGCGTGGCGGATCTTTTCCGAGATCGATATTACTTCCTGGTGCTTTTGGTTTCCCTGGTGGATCAAATGGAGAATTGCCATTAGGAGAAAATGGGGAATTTCCACTGCGATTTACATCGCCCCCAATACCCCCTTGAATTTTGCCCTCTTCATCTTGCCTAATCCCAATATCGACCTTGCGGTCTATTGGATCGATGGAAATTCCTCCCGATGGAGAAATTCTTGTCGTTCCACCACTTGATCTGCTTCCCGAACTCGGTCTACTTCCCCTACCCATTTTATATAATTAATAATAATTAATGATATATTAGCATTAGTAATTTCAATTCTTGATAAAAATATGGCCGCATTTGCGAACGGAACCGGGGGGACCTTACAGGGGATAACCTCAGTGGAGGATTACTTTGCTGGGGCTATCAATTATTTGCTTTCGCAGCAAATAAACACTACAAAAAATCCCACGAATTTAAAGTATCTAACTATGACAATTAACGCCGACGGATTAATGTCTGGACAGCTTGTCGTGCCTTGCACAATCACGACTGGAACTGCGGGAGCGTTGTTAATCGCCGCGCCTAGCTATCTTACGGCGGTGACTTGGACCGCCCAATCGGGCGGGGACGCTCCCGGAATTACCAATGAGGTGCAGGCGGTCGTTGACGCGGCCAGAAGATTAAAAGTTCTGGAGCTTGACTCAACAAAAAACACCACGAACGCTAAATATATCAGTATTTCTACAAGCATGGGAAGCACGAATACAGCAGGAACAAATGGCACGATAACCATAGGCTTCAACAGCTTTCCCCTAGAGCTTACAGTTGGAGCAAATGGTGACGCTTCTTATTCGGGGAAGGTGTACCTAGCATGACAAACTCTTCTGAAAGCACAGGGACTTTTCGCAAGAAAATTACTAGCGCCGACGCTAGTAATGTCGTATCAATTTTGGATATGCTGACCCTCAACGGCCAATATCAGCAATTTGAAGAAGATTTTATTTTGGGATTTGCGGGGATGCTAGAATCTCTGCAAGTATCTGTAGGATTATGGAGCTTAAAGCCTGCGGAGTTCCCACAGATTACAGCTTTAATGTCGGAAGCTCAGAAGCAGGCCGAATTATTTAGGGTTAGGGAAGTTGGACAAAAAATGTCTATTTCCTTTCATATTGCCAAGGGTAATGGTCCTTGGGAATACGTGAGTGAGTGCGTTTTAATGAATCAAGGGAACAACGAAAGTTATGTTAATCTTTTGGTTCCGTTTTTAACTGCTAATGAAGTTTTATTAATCGATCGGGATTTTAGGTTGGGGGTGAAAATTGAGAGTAAGTGGCAGGGGGCTTTGAAATCGGGGGATTATTTGGTAATTAGTGGAAGTTGGAGGCAAAGGGTTACTTTTACGGCAAAAAAAAATGAAAGTGAAGTAATTGCGGCTAAGGTTGAGGCTTTGGAATTAGCACTTTACGGAAAACTTACGGGACTGCCGGCTAATTCATTGGTGGGAAGTGTTGCGGGAGGAATTGCGGGGGTAATTCCTTTCTCCTCCCTGCCTTTGCCCACTGGAATTGCAGGAGATAATGTTGCAATTAAAATAAAAAGATTATCTGGGACTACATCGTCTACGCAAGAGGGTTACGTTGTTATTTATCACGGGTTACCTGGTTCTAAAGTGATTGCTTGTACGGCATTGGTAAGAACAAGTGATGACGGATTTGTGTGCCCCAATCATACTGACTCTGCTGGATTTCAATATGATTTAAGTGCCGATAGCGCAGGGATATATCTTATCAATAAAGCAGGGAACTCTATCAATATTTTAAGCAGACCAATAGAAGCTATTTTATTTTATATAGAATGAGTATATGCCAATTGCAAAGAAGATGCTGAGCTAAAAGCTGCAATGATAGCAATTTAAGATAGAATTGGGATGAAACGTTATTAACACAGCAAGTTACCTCCTGAAACCGAGCCTAGCCTATAAATTAGCAAAAAGAATCCATTGAAGACTGTCGTTATGCACCCTCAAGCTGACTCTATTGTAGAAATCCTTAGAGATATACAGCGCCTCATACACTCTAAGGCTGTTTAAACGAGCTTTGGAGTCTGAAAATCCTCGTGTCCCGGGTTCAAGTCCCGGTCTTGGCATTCCTAAACCCCTTACACTGTAAGGGGTTTAGTTGTTTTTAGAGCGCCCCAAAATGGTTTCTAAAAACCGTTTTTGACGTGCAGTGACGTGCAGTTGACGTGCAGTTGACGTGCAAGCGTCAAATTTCGCACAAAACGAGTCACTCAGGGACGATATGGGCGCTCACTAAACCGGCGTAATATTTCCAAATCACTTCAGGGCTATTGCCGATCCATTGAGCAACTTGGGTGACGGGAATCCCGGCCTCTAGGCAAAGCGTGGCGAAGGTGTGCCGGCAGTTATAAACCACTCGATAGGCGATCGCATTTTCATCAAGGATTGTTTTCCAGTCACGATTGAGAAAATTATGACCGTCAACGGGGCAACCTTTTTCACTCAGAAATACTAATTCCTCCAGACCTGAATGCTGTCGGATTTTAATATCCGACAACAAAGCCTTAAGCTTGTCGTTGACTGGAAATTTCCGAATAGTGTGATTTTTGGTATCCTTCCTATTTCCCTCTACCACTGCTTCACTGAAGGTGATTTCACTCAAGTCAGGCGCGATATGTTTCCATTGCAAGCCAATCGCCTCACTGGGACGGCAACCAGTCCAGAACAGGAATTTAGTAAAGGGCGCATAGTGAGGGCAATTCCGTTCAAACGCGGCAATTATTTTATCTCGCTCATCACGGGTAAAAGGATTAATTTTGGGCTTGTTGGGCATAGTTTTTACCCTTGATAAATTATCAAAAGGATTTCGAGGAATCAACTCTTCATCTACCCCCCATTTACAGCAAGCGTTGACTTGCATAAGAGTCTTTTTTGCTGCGCCTGCCGTTAACGTTGCCACCCAAAATCTACGGATTTTTTTCGCGTCTCGTAGGTGCTGAGATGGCAATTTACCAATGTGTGCAGTCACCTTGGAGAAGTCCTTATTCATGGTCGTTATGGACACATGACCGGACTTGTAGGCAATATATTTGCCCCATAAATCACCCAGCAAAATATCAAATTCATCCTGAATTTTTGCCTGATATTTCTCCAAAGAAAAGTCGAATTTCTCAAAGGCAATATCGGAGGCAATTGATTGGGCTTTAAATTCAGCGGCCTGACGATTTAAAGGGGTATTAGGCAAGTTCAAGTAAATGTATTTTTGCTGGCCGCCAAATAGGTGACGGGGTAGCTGGATTCTTAGCATCCCCCTGACCTCGCACACGGTAACTGTGCCCTTGGGATTCCTCATGTGGCCTCCATCAATTTGTCCAGGGTCACAATCCGCTTTTTACCCAACCAATCAACGATCGCCTTGATCGTCCCGTCAGTCTCATACTTATACTGAGCCAAAGTAACTTCTGACCTCTTCATCTGACCAGGGACGATCAGCGTCAACTTTTGCCCAATCTCCCAAGTTGGCTCTTCAAGCGGTTCACTCTTAACCAGTCGCATCCGCTCACACCACAAACCAAATTCTTTGAGGGAAGCCACCATCTGAGTCCGGGCTTCATCCGCCCATTTTACGCCCTCAATCCCTTTCTCAATCATCGATCCGAAGTCTCCGATCGGCTTGAAATATATACGGCGGCTATTTGCCTGTTTAATTTCGACAATCTCAGCCCCGGACTGAGAAACAAGCTTATCCCCACAAGATAAGTCTGCAACATCGATCGCCACTGGCACAGCATCCGGCACATTGTCAGCAATCTCAACATTTGCGATTTTTTCGGTTTCGATTTTTTCTGGCGAATCTGGCGAATCTGGCTGTATCCCTTGTGTATCAATGCTTTTCGTGGCTACTAATCTGGCGACTGCTGGCGAATCT
>JFJP01039401.1_pt1 | contig 21405 bp, 11 predicted proteins | sample 431651 | NCBI WGS metagenome assembly JFJP01 (sample SAMN02602958, study PRJNA72255) | Microbial mat metagenome, whole genome shotgun sequencing project. | biome: fresh water; feature: sink hole; material: water; isolation source: purple microbial (photo- and chemosynthetic) mats found in...
CTTTCCTACTTATTGCATTATCTCACACCTCCGTACTTTCCTACTTATTGCATTATCTCACACCTCCGTACTTTCCTACTTATTGCATTATTTATTTTTTTTTCTTATTCTATATTTCATATTGCGGTAATTATTGTAAAATTTTAATAAGCAAACCAGGGAGAATTGAACTCCCTAAGAGACGATTATGAGTCGCTCCCTCCGCCAGGCTTGGTTTGGTGGAAATTAATTAAAATTACAAAAAAATTTTCAACGATACACAAAAATAATTTAAAACATTGAAGTTTTCGTTTTTATCAATTTTTATTTTTTTTTTTTAAAAAAAAAAAGAATTATATCGACTAAAAAAGAAATTAATGAAAAGAAACTGTTATAAAAAAAAGACATATAAACATTTAATGGTAAAATATTAAAATAAAAAGAATAATTTTTAAAAAAATTTTTGCAAAAAACTTGAAATGTTGAGTTTCGATAAAAGCAGACTACTGCAGTAAAAACAAACATAATAAAATACAATCCTAATGTATCTACTAAATTGGTCAATACTACCATAATTTCGATAAAAAGTCAATGGTGCCCGAAATGAAAATATAAAGGTGCCAATAAGATGTCGCCAAGTCGATAAATTGGAAAGGTGAAAAATTCGTGCATCCAAGAATAAATAACCTCACAGTTATCATTTTTTAATCCAACCGATTAAACGTTTTTTTTTAAACTATACTCTTCTTTTTAGTAAATTTATAAATTAAGTGAAAACGACGGGACTCGAACCCGCAACGAATAGATTAAAAGTCTACTGTTCTGCCAATTGAACTACGTTTCCATTAAAAATTTTTAACATATTAGTATGAATATAAGATTTAAATAATATACGTACTATAAGCACGATTTCTTTTTGACTCCAAAACTCGCATTTTGCTCATCAAAAATCTATACTAACTTTTGTTCTTTAATATATTTGTGAGAAAAACTTAAAGATAAATTTCCTACTTAAAATAAATTTCAGTAGTTACTAAATCTTAATTTAACTGAGCGACTTACCATATTAAGATAATCGCCAAATCATTGATTAATTCATCTCGGTCCTCTCGTACTAGAGCAGAATTCTTTAGTTTTTCAAATTTTACAGCAGATAGGGACCGAACTGTCTCACGACGTTCTAAACCCAGCTCACGTACCATTTTAACGGTAGAACAGACCGACCCTTGGAAGATTATTCTCAACCAGGATATGATGAGCCGACATCGAGGTGCCAATCAATTCCGTCGATGGGAACTCTTGGGAATCATTAGCCTGTTATCCCTAGCGTACCTTTTATCCGTTAATCGATATCTTTATCAAGCAAATATATCGGGTCACTATGACTGGCAAAAAATCACCCTATTAAAACTTGTAAGTTTTAATATCAGACTTAACTTAATTCATTACAATAATCACATAAAAAATTACGTTTAATTAAATCATATGCACACCCCCGTTACTTTTTAGGAGGCCACCGCCCCAGTGAAACTAGCATTCTTGCAGTATAAAAAAAAAGGAAATTTTTATTCACAAATCCCGTTTTTTTTTTTTTGAAAAATAAGTTTTAATAAATATGGTAATACGATTTCTCTTCCATATAATATTAAAAGCCTATAATAATACAAGATTCTAGTAAAGGTGCATAGGGTCTTTCCGTCCCGCTGTTTTCTTTAGGCATTTTCACCTAAAATTCAATTTCACCGAATTATGATTGGAGACAGAGAGGCAGTCGTTACGCCATTCATGCAGGACGGAACTTACCCGCCAAGGAATTTCGCTACCTTCGGACCGTCAGGGTTACAGCCGCCGTTTACATTATAAAATTTAGCAGAGTCCTGTGTTTTTAGTAAACAGTCGCTACCTCCTCTTCTTTGTCACTAATAAAATTATTAGTCCTCCTTGTCCCGAGGTTACGGAGTTATTTTGCCGAGTTCCTTCAATCATATTCTTCCGTTACCTTAGTATTTTCTACTCATCCACCAGTGTCGGTTTTTATACGCTTTATTATACTAATTTATTTCTAGTTCAAACTCTAACTTTTCAGAAGATAACTTTATTTTTTTTCAAAAAAATTAAAACCTAAAGTATAAATAGTAACTCCTCTTTAAACATACGACTTTCATCATTTTTTAAGAGAGCGTATTTGCCACTAAAGCTTTCCCTTGTAGTGAAACATTAGAATTTACGGTAATAAATAATTTGATTTTATTTTTCGTTACTCATGCTAGCATAATTAAAAATGTTTTCTCGAAAAAATTTTACAATTTTTCTTCAATGAAATACAAAACACTCTGCTACCAAGTTTATACTTTTGAAATTTCGGTTAATAGTTTTAACATCTCTACATTATTCGAAAAAAAATTAATGAATACTTTTTGTCATAGTACTGTGCTGGAATAGTGAGCTTTTACGCTTTCTTTAATGAATGGCTGCTTCCAAGCCTATCTCCTAAATAGCATATTAATTTTTCTTCTTTCGACTTAACTATTATTAAATACCTTAATTTTCAATCTGGGCTGTTTCCCTCTCGACATATCACCTTTGCGCGATTACGTCTGAATAGATGTATTAAATAATCTTCATTCAAAGCTTCTAAAAACATTACGCCTTAGGAAAATGTTTTGTTTTAAGATTACTTTACCTTAGATTATTAATCACATCTTTATTACTTAAATAATTTTCGCAGAGAACCAGCTATCACCAATCTTGATTAGCCTTTCACCCCTAATTACAAATCATCTCAGAATTTTGCAACATTCACGAGTTCAGTCCTCTACTTCGACTTGTTCATAATTAGATCGACTGGCTTCGGGTCTAATAAAAATAACTTTTTACGTTTTCACTACGCCTATTTAATTAATTAAGCTTGCTATTTTTATTAACTCGCTAGCCCATTATGCAAAAGGTACGTTATAGCTTATGCATTAACAGATTAAACATTAAGTTTCAGGGTCTTTGCACTTGTCTTTTATGATAGCTTTTAACCTTTCGTTCGCACTACTGTTCACTATCGATACTAAACAATCTAATCTTAAAAATTGATTTTTTTTTATTCAATTGCATAATTTCATTCTGCAATTTACTCAAAAACACTATTTTATAAATATTAATCATATACATATATAAACGATTTTTTTAAAAAAATCGTTTAATGAATTTAACAAAAAAATTTAAAATGGAATAAAGAAAATAAATCAATCATTTTAAACTAAAGACATTTCAAGATGGTTCGTTCGCATCCATAATTTTTAAAAATAATCGAATAGCAAAACACAAAAACACAACATACATGAATAAAAAATAAAAATCACCAGAATCTAATAATTCAAATCCAAATTTTTCACAAATTAAAAATCCTAAAAATCCACCAAATAACAAAGCTGCGCCTCCTGATACGATATCGTATTGCGGAACACGAGAATATTTTAGTTTAGTATAGATACGCTCTTTTCGAAGAAAATTAATATTAAACAATGCTCAGAGTTTATTTGATTTAAAAATTGGTGCTTTCTTTTTAAAAGAAAAGTTTTTTACAAGAAGACGAAGTGATTTTTCATCGTATTGCAATTCTGAATTGGTCAGATAATCATATATTTCTTTAGTAAAATGTTTGGAATCGAGAACTCTGTGTTTAACTTTCAATCGCGGAGTGAAAACATTTTTATAAAAAAGTTGCTGCTCTTCAGATAAAAAATTTGCCAAATTAGTATGACTGTACTTAATAGTATATTTTTTTTGATTTTTTATTATTTCGTTCAACAGCAGACTATCTTTGGAAAATAAAAATTTTTGATAAAAAGATAAATGATTCGAAAAAGATAAATTTTTCGAAAATGTAAATAAGTATTTAAAAATTCAATAATCATGCGCAAAGGTCATATTTGGTTTATTAACATCTAATAAAATATGATTCGGGAATTTCATTAATTAAAAAATTAAATCAAATAATAATTATAATTTAAAAGCGAATCGAAAGCCACGAAACGGACATCAAAGTTTAAAGCAATTTTTGAAAATAAATTAGGTTTTTTTTTTTGAGTTATTTTAGTAGAATTGAAGTTATATAAAACAAATTTTGAATAAAAAAAAATAAACGATTTAAAAAAAAATAAACGATTTAAAAAAAAAAATAAAAAAATAAAAAAATAAAAATGAATATTTAAAATTGAGAATAAAATACACGACGCTTTTGTTAATTTAAATTTTATAATTTTGTTGCAATTGCTTTTTCGCAATGTATGGCTAAAAAAATTTAAATTTAAATTGTGCCTAATATGACAATTTTTAAAATAATAGTAGTTAAAATAATTAAAAAAAGTTCACAGGGGGTATGCTAAAAACATGATATTTTCCAATTTTTTAAACAATTTTTTTTTTCAATTTTTACGATAAAATAAATAATAACTAGCCAATAATGAATTGTTTAACAAACGTTTTTTGAAAATTATAAACATAAATAAAAGAAAAAAATTATAAATATTGTGAAATAAGGGGAAAAAATTATAAATATTATTTTTCAAAAAAAGATAATTATCGGCATTTAAATTAAATTTTATTAACAATTAGTACACATTATTATTAATTATTAATTTCGCTTAATCAAGAATATTTATCAAAAGACGCTAAACGAATATAATCAGTTAATTGACGATCATTAATTGTTCACATATTATTAGCACCGGTTAAAAAAACAAAGTGAGTACATCATAGAAAGAACAAATCTCGTTTCATAAAATAAACAACAATTGGCATTCAATGATGGTATCGACCACAAATCTCCATGCATTGTCCTCAAAAAATACCAGAAACTAAAAAAATTATAACTTTGTGCGACGAATAACCAGGCACACAATCGATTTTAATTCCAGCAGAAGGAATTGCTCAAGAATGAATAACATCTTTTGAAGAAGCTAAAATTTGTAAACGAATTTCAGTAGGCATCGCAATTGCTCCAGTAGCATGTAATCTTATCATGTTAGTTACTCCTTTTCGTAAAGGACGATATTGATTTTTATACAATTCAACGTTATGTTGCAGAGTGTTAGTCAAATTAGTATCAAAAAAATAATAAAAAAGATAATTAGTAATTAAATTTAAATTAATAAAATCATTGCAAGATACTAAAAATGATTTAAGAACCGTAAAATTGAAAAAGTTCAATGAATTAAAATAAATATCACGAGAATATTCGTTATTATAAACTATTGGATCAATAAATAAAAAACTTGCTTTAATATCATTAATCAATGGATTTGATGGATTATTTGTTAAATAAAAAGGTAAACTGATAATTTTATTATTAATAGAAAACAATTCTCTGTATAAAAATTCGCGTTTTGTTAAAATATCAATTAAACTGCTAATGTTGTAATAGTAAGATTGAATAGAATTTTGAGGTTTTCAACTTAATTTCGTGTAGCTGTTTAGTCCAGAATTGGATGGATAAAACTGATCGTTATGGTAACTAAAAAAATATAAGTTATTTCAATATCACTCCATTGAATTTAAAAGATATTGAGTAGACACGAGTGAGTAATCACACGAGTTTATAATTTCATAAAATAAATTATTTTGATATCACGACACGTTTCGAGCGTAAAAATATGGTGTGTAAGTTCAATTTGGCAAATAATTGCGGCGCGCTCTGGCGATACGTAATAAATATGTTTCACTTTCGTTTAAACTTTCACTACCAACTGTACTAAATTCAAAATTTTTTGAAAAATATGGCATTCCATAAATCGCGTAACGAGATGAAGAAGAGGGTTGAACTTCGTAAAATCCTCATTTAGAGAATCAATCAAATCATAAATATCGAGAAGCGTCGCTCTTCAACGCCAATAAAAATGGAAAATCGTAAAAATAAAAATTTAAACTTGAGTTCAACTCGTAAAAATTGTTTAAAAATGGATAAAAATTATTTTTATAAAAATTAATTTTTAAAAAATTTTCTTTGTTTTTTCCTAGAATTTGCTCATATGGCATACGTGATGAGCTTATGAACGGTTGTTTATCATAAGAATAGCTGAAATCGCTTAATTTGGAATTAGATCTGTTTTCGTCAAAACGTGCGCGAAATACTTTTTGAATTGCATTGTAGGTAACGATAGAATTTTTTACCGGTGATCTCAAATTTAAATTATTGCTAAAACGAGTAGTTTTGTTTGAATATAAATCATTTTCTGAAGAATAATTAATTAAATTTAAATCACTTAATCAATACGAATCAAAAAAAGAGAGATCACTAAAAATAATTTCGTTTCATTTTGTCAATTCTTGGGCGTTTGAGAACAAATTTAAAAAATTTTTTGCTCATATTTTGGTGTTATTGTTGTCGTCGGTAAATCAAGAAAAATTTTCATAATCAGCACGGAACATGTCAAAAACAAAAGCGTAAGAGTGCGGTTGAAAATTTACTGAAGAAGAAAGTAAGAAAAATTTACTGTTCGTATTAAATAAATAATTTAAATATTTCATTGCTTCGTAACTTTCATCAATATAGTTAAAAATTGAAAAAAATGGAAATATTGAAAAATCTTTAGTTAATAATAAAGATGAAGGACTGATAGAATCATCCAAATAAAATGAGTTCGAATAGTGTTCTCCTACCGAATTAGTATCTTTAAAGAATGATTTATTCAAAACTTTATTTGAATATTTAACTATACGATCAAAATTGTTGTAAAAATTACTAAATTTGTCAAAAAATTCGTATTCATAAAAATCATTCGCTAAACTCATGTACTCATCGTGGTTATAAATGGAGTAAATCGACTCTCAAAAAGAATCCTCTAATAATTCAATAGCTTGTCAGTTTCGAAAATCATAGTCATAATAAAAATTAAACATGGGAAAATAAAATAATCGATGTAAACTATGATAATTTTGACTATTGTATAATTTTCAATCAATTGTAGAATTTGCAAAATAAAAATTTCAGTAAATACTAGTTAAAAAGTTCGGCATTAATTCTTCTTTTCCTTGCAAAACGGCCGGCACGTTCTCGACAAAGGTATTTTTAAGATTGTCGTAATCAATTGTTTCGACAGAAGGGTGATTAGAACTTATTGGTGAATATGGATAGTCGAAAGCAACTTTTGCTAAAGACAATTTTCCAACGGTATTCAAATCTATTCAATTTAAATTTTCTAAATTATAAAAAAAAAATGTGGATAAACCGGAATTATTATTTACAAGAGATAAATAATCAGTCAGTGGGTTCAAATTTAATGAGTAGTTGAAGTGCGATGAGAAAGGAGAAGTTTTTACAAAATTTCTGACGTGTTTGTCTGTTAAATTTACTGATTGATTAGATGAGAATACGGTGGCAATTTTATAACTTTTCGAAGAATTGAAAAAAAAGTTTTCTATCTCGTTATTCGAAGAAAAAATAGTCGAGTCTGTCGATGAATTTAACAAATTTAAATTAGATGTATTTAAAAAAATATTTTTTTTTAATTTTAAATTAAATAATTTAAAAATTGAATTGGAGATTTTTTTTTTGTCGCTATTGTCGTTTATTAAAGATAAAAAGTTATTATAAACCGAAGAGTTATTAAAAAAAGTAAAGTTGTTTGAATAAATTAAATTATTTAATAAAATATTTAATTTTAAAATTGAATTATCTAATACTAAATTAGAAGGTTTTTCGAAAAAATTAAAAGACGAAATTTGATTTGGTAAATTGTGTGAATTTCGGTTCGTTTTAAAATTATAATTTATAATTTTGTTAACACTATTTAAATTTAAAAATGTTGCATTATTGTTAAATAACGAATTTATAGATAAATAGTTATGTTGTCTTTTTAAACCGTATAAATACGAATCGGCATAAGTTGTGTCATTTAAGTATAAATGAGTTAAATTTTTGTATTTATTAGAAAAAGTATTCGGCGAATACACTAAATTAGAAGTAAAGGTTTTCGAAAACATTCTTACGCGTTTAAAAGCGTTCATTTCTTGCGTGGCATTAGCTCCTAAATCGTTAAAATTTAGAAAATTAAATAATTTGTAATTATCCAGCGGTAAAACTAGAAGATGAGCAGGAGTTACAACATGATCAGTAGTTTTATTTTGATAAAATTTTCATAAGCTGTTTGCGCTGAGAGTCGTATCCGAAGCGTGATTATACTTTAAAGAATTTCCGGCAAACATAGAATAGTTGGGTTTAATATTATAGTTTAAATCTATATCTTTGGGGTAATAATATTCTCATCCTCACTGATATGCACGAATACCGACAACTAGTTCAGTTGTCCCAAATCCATCGTAATAATCGATCGCATCTGTCGATTCGTTAACAATAATAGAAGTTGCTCAAGTAACCGGTACACAGGCGGTAATCAAATCTCCGCATTTCGAACGGCTCAATCCACGGGTTTCTCGACGAGGGCGAACTCGCATATTACATCATCTTAAAGTACAAATAAAAGTAATAAAAAAAAAAACAATTATAAAAACAAAAATAAATCACAATCAGTATTGATAAACAAGGATATGAATAAATCACAAGTCAGAGTGCATAAAAGATGGTGAAGCAATGAAAGGTTCTGGATAAGCTAATTTAGTATTGGGAATTGAGTAATGATAAATTGAAACAACGTTTTCTACATTATTATATAAGTTCATGTCTTCAGTTTGATTAATAAAGGTGATCAAAGATTTAGTATAAGCAGTCGAGTTGTCTTGAGATAAAAAAAAATCATGAGTACACAAGTTATTAACTAATACAAAGCAGTCGTTTTGATTAAAAAATAAAGGAAGATTAAATTTGGAGAAAAAATTTTCGTAAAAAAAATTTGATTCGTTAATAAAATTAATAAATTGCGGAAACATCTTTTAAAAAAAAATTAAAAAACTAACGGAAACAAAGTTAAAAAACGTTTTCGTTTTATTTTATAGCTGACCGGTCCGTAAAAATATTTAGATTTAAGCTCCAATTTTTTTTTCAGTAAAATCAAATTATTATTTTTAAAATAAAAAGATGAACCGTCGTCTCTGTAAATGCGAAATTTGTTTCGTACCAATAGACCGCGACAAATGTCTCCCTTTTTGTTAAATTTGACTTTAAATCCTTTATATTCTATACGTGGGGGTTCCACCACTCTTGCAGATCCTTTTACAAAGTAACCTAATTTTGTAACTTTGCGATAAAATCCTTTATATAAATGGAAAACTTGTAGTCACCGCACGTTTGTGTTATCAGCTACTCCCAATCATGTTTGTTTAAAAATCATTAAATTTAAAAAATTTTTTTTTAGTTCAAACCCGAGCACCCGCCGATGTAGTTTGTTGTCTAAGAAAATTTTGATTACGAATAAAAAATGTTGTATTAATTTCATTTAATATATTAATATTTTTTAATTGACTTAAATTTAAAAATACAAATACACGTTTAATTAAAAAACACAAATTTATCGCACCAAAAATTCCGTAAAACAACATAAAATTAATTACGAAAAATCCAAACGAATTGTTATAGAAATACATTTCACGAAGTAAATTTAAATCAGTAATAGTATAAGAAAAATAAAACGAATAATAATTATATCACGATAAGAAAAAAAATCACGTTTTTTTCAATTGATAATTCAAATTTATGTCCGTAGGGTTGGCGATAAAATAAAAAAATATTAAAATAAAAAAACAAAAAAAAAGAAATAAAAATAAATAACGACTTGAAAGATCAAAAAATGATTTTTGATGTAAAAAATTAGAAAAATGCAAAATAAATATAAAAAAAATTAAACCTACACCTAAATCTATTATTCATAAAAAACCAATAAAAATGTCTCCGTCGTCTAAAAACATCAAAAATCCTAATACAATTAAATAAATTCCCGCTAAGTATCATAAAGTTAAAATATTAATAGTATTAATAAAAAAAATTAATGAAATAATACCTAAAATTTGTAAGACAAAAACTTCGTTAAGCATCTATTATACACAAAAGTAAAATACTTGTTTAATATTAATTTAATAATTTATTTTTTTGCAAAAGTGTAAGTTATCAAAGTTGTTTCGTACGGTTCGTAGTTTGAATAATTATAATTATTGAGTTTAATAGAAGAAGATTTAATAAATTTAAAAAACGTTCATCCTTTTTGTTGAACATACACTAAGTTAGCGATTTCATATAAATAAAAATTTAAACGAGTATTATACCGACTGATACCGAACGTATTTCGGATAACGGCACGTCCTTGACGTAAACTATCAAAAATCATAATAAAAAAAGCCATTAATCCGGCAACGCTTAACATATGTCCGGCCGAAATTACGCTATGTCATCCTCCCATAGAAGCTGGATAATCGAGAACGCGTCTCGGCATTCCGGAATATCCTAATCACATCATAGGAATAACAGTCATAAGTTGACCAATCAAATAGTACGAATAGTGTAAATAAGCATAAATTCTACTAAATTTAACTCCAAAAATAGCTGGGAAATAAAAATAAAATCCACCGAATGACGAAAACATCGCCGATCCCGCAAGCATAACATGAAAGTGACCAACGACGTAAAACGTATCGTGAAACAAAACATCCATACCGGTGTGAGCAACGCACATTCCGCTAATTCCTCCGGTAACGAAAAAAAAAATAAAAGTCATGGCGAACAATACCGGTAATTCAGTTGCAATAGAGCTGTTTACAAACGTAACACATCAGTGCATAATTTTTGTCGCTGCCGGAACGGAAATCATAACCGTAAGAGTACTAAAAAGCATTCGAGTAGTGTGGGCCAAACCAACCATGTACATGTGATGTCCTCAAACAAAAAATCCTAAAAATGCAATCGTATACATCGAATATAATAAACTTGCTCGCGCAGAAATACGTTTTCTTAAATAAAAAGACAAGATCGTATTAGTAAATCCAAATGTTGGAATAACGATAATATAAACCTCAGGATGACCAAAAAATCAAAACATGTGTTGGAATAAAACAGTATCTCCGCCACCAGAATAATCAAAAAAAGAGGTTTGTCAGTGACGATCAGATAATAACATAATAATTCCGATAATTAACATAGGGTTGGCAGCAATCATCATTCATGAGGCAACCATAATACCTTCAGTAAAAAATGCTCGAGCATCCCGCATTTTTCGATTGTTTAATGTTGATAAGTATCTATATGTAACTAAGAAATTCGCTGCGCTAATAATTGAAGAGTTTAGTACTACCAAAACTCCCATTAATCCAATATCGGTTTTTCCGATTGCTGTAAAACGAGTTCGAGCAGAAAATGGTGTAATCATAGCTCATCCTGGTAATAAATCACGCGCATTTCGTTCAATCGATCAAAAGACTCCATCTTCGTGAACATAGCGGCGAAACAAAGTTTTTTGATGACGAGCGGCCAGTAATTTGCATCTTCACGCTTCACGAGTAAATTTTAATTGACGTCAATTAGCATAAATTCGTTGTTGCATTGAGCTGGTATTAAACATACGATAAAATTTTTGATTTAGTGTGTTAATAGCGATTCATCGTTTATTAATAAAGTCCACATCTTGTGATAGTAAATAAAAAAAATTGTAAAACCCATCAGTACTATTAAAACGACTTCCGGATCAACTATGTAAAAATTGATTATTAGATATATTGACATTAACAATATTATTAAAAAAATTATTAAAATTTATTAAAAATATTTCATTATATTTATCAGAATTAAATCATCAAGTTGCGCGAATTCCGCTCGTTAAATCGCTTATTGTAGAAAATAAATATGTATACATTTCTTTTGATAATTTTGGAAAATAATCTCCAGATTTATAGTCATATTTAAAAATTGGGTTTGAAAATCTTCAATAGCGCGTAGTTTCACTCATTTCTTCATTAGAATATTTATTAATTAAATTAGCATTACTCGTAGTAAAATAATTGGACATATACGATTGCACTTGAAATTTATTTTCCGATAAAAATACATTTTTGAATGAAAAATAATAGCAATTGTAAATCATATCAAATAAAAAATTTGTTTGAACATTAAAAATTGATAAAATAATGCTATCGAACAATAAAGTTAGATAATAAACAATTGAGAAAAAAATTAAAGAAATGAATGAATTAAAAATTAAAAAAAACGAATTGACAATATAAAAAAAACTAAAACTTGAATTCACAAAGTAATTTACATAGATATTTCACTGAATACTCATAAAATTTAAAAAATAATTATTATTAAAAAAATTTTTTATTTCTGCAAAAAAAATATTGTTTAAAGAATAAATTTCTAAATATTGTAAAAAAAATACGAATTCATAAATACTTATCAACATATCATTTAATAAAAATGCAAAAAATGAACCGAATGTCAAATTAGCGAATCAAGTTGTTACGTGCAATGTCAAAGTTGACATAAACAATTGTAAATTTAATCAATTAAAGTATAAATAAAAATAGTTGTTTCATAAATTTAAAAATAATTCAAATGCGATCGTTGCGACATTTAACGGTAAGTAAGTAAAATAATAAAATCAAGACTGAAAATTGTGTGTCAGCGACGAAGTTAATACAGAAAAAATAAATATATTATTTAAAAAATTAGTAAAAATTAGAAAACCGTGATTTAAAAAAAAAAAAGTAGTTCATAAAAATCCATTTAATAGAGTTTTTAAATTTAAAATAATATTAAAAACAAAAGATAAACTTTTAAAAAAATACACATATGCGTTATTTAAATAAAAAAAAAAATTTAAGTTTTTTGTTAAGTCAACGACAAAATAAAAAATCGAATTAGTGTTTAAAGAGAAAATATTATTTGTGTTCAATTCTGTAGAAGAAGAGTATGTACTTGTTCGCACTTTAGCAGTAAAATCTAAACCATAATTATAAAAAGTGAACATATTGCTATTGATAGCGTTTATGCTATTTGTTTTAAATCTGACGCCCATTGTGGTACTGTCCAGCAACGCATGAGCATCGTGGGTATTCACTAAATCGACAAAAAATTTTCTTTTTAATAAAGATTGTACTTCGCGAATATTAAAACAATTCATTCGTTGATAACGACGGTCGACGCATACGAGTTGACATAACATTAGTAGTCCTCCTGGTAAAAATCAAAACGCTGCGCTATTTAATCGTGGGAAAGCGACATCGTGAACTCCGAGTTGTGTGGGTAACAAAAAATTAGCGAAAGCTCCGAATAACAAAGGCATGATCATAAAAAAAACCATAATAACTCCATGAGCTGTTACCATACTTAAATATTGTAGGCTATCTCCAACGAAAATACCTACTCCAGGATACGCAAATTCGAGACGTAGTAAAGTGGCCAGAACCATTCCAACAATTCCAGATAGTATAACAAATCAAAAATAATTAACAGCGATTCTTTTATGATTTGTTGTGTAGACTCAGTTATTGATGTAGTATAAAAATCGAATTTTTAATCAGAAAAAGATATTGAACAAAGCTTTAAAAAAATCTATAATACTAAAAAATTCGAATCACGAAGAAGGGTTTCTAACACTTAAAGTTTTATGTCCAAATGCGTGCATACGACTAAAAAAAAAAATGTAATAAAAATTTTGAGAATTGTTAAAATTATTAGTTTTACCTTTATACAAAGTTACCATTGGTCACATTAAAATTAAATTAAATTTTTCAATTAATTTTATTAATATACAACTTGTTTCGAAATCTATTAGAAAATTTCAAAAAGTTCGTGTCATAATCATTTAAATTAATTGAACGAGAGATAATATTTTGAAATAACAAAAGAACTAAACCAATACCAAATTCAATAGCCGAGAAGACTAAGAAAAAAAAAGTTAAAGATAGAACGTTTAAATTATCATAAACAAATCCAACAAACAGCGATATGGCGTATAGCGTAATTCATAAGACTTCAGCAGTTAATAACAAATGTAAAGCCGTGTTAGTATTTATCAAAATACTAAAAAGTATTAAGAAAAAAAATAAAAATAGCATATTTAAACTTTCGACCATCATATATTTTGTAGAACTATAAAATTATTAAAAAAATTTAAAATAACATATTATAATTAACACAAAAATCGGTTAAAAGGTTAGCGAGTCAAAAATTAAACGCAAGCAATGATTTCGCAAACCCTATTGGAGAAATAATTAAAGTTGTTTCAAATGAAAAATAAATCATCTCGTTGGCTTTTGGATCTCGAAATGCGATTGTCGGTAAATTTTCACAGTATCAAACGTAAACACAAGAATAAAAAAAAATAAAAGTTAAAATTCCTACTATCAACAGCGCTACGACGTTTTTAAAATCTCATTTTCATCCTAATGCTTTGAGGCGATTTTCAATTTTCAAATTATCATCGTGAGACGTATCTTGACGTATGTACCTAATTTCAGCTTCTTCAAATAACGTTATTCCAGCAATTACCAATTCTTTAATTTCAAAAACCACAGCTCCGAGTCTTAGTTTTTGGCGTTTTCACTCCAATAATTCAAATTGATAACGAAGAAATGCGAGTGTTTTTTTTTTATTTTTCAAACGATGGTAATTTTGTTTAATAGTGCGACAGAATTGTTCAAGATTCATAATTAAAATTTAAATGTAGTTTTGGATTGATGAGCATCGAAATTACTTTCTTGACGAACGGATGTAAAATAATTATCTTCGACGTAAGACGAATTAACGGAATGAACTTCGAAAATAATTAGATAACAAATATAAAAACCCAAAGAGAGTCGTAAAATTTCTTCTAAAATAAAAAAAATAAAAGTAAAAAACTTCGCTCAACATAAAAAATACAGATAAAAAAAATCTAAAAAAAATTCGTTTTCATCTTCTAAAGAATAAGCACCATCGTCATTTGCGTCCAAATCATAAAAAACTAAACTAAACATCGAAAAAAATAATTCATTAAAGTATTCGTCGTCGTCGAAATCTCCTAAAAAAATGTAATACGAATCATAAAAATCGTCCAACGTATCGTAAACATTTACTCGAAATAGCAAAATAAAAAATCGTAAAAATAAAGCAAATGTGTTGATAAAATCTCGAAAAAATTGTTTCGTAACAAACGAAACTGTACGACCTTCGGAAACCGAAGCTTCCAAAAAAGCGAAATAATGAATCGAATATTTATATAATAAAAAGAGAATTAGAGTACAAAAAAAATAAAAAAAACTAACATCGAAAATTTCGATTAATTCTTCTTGATCGTCATCAAACGTAGCAACCATCATTGTTCAATAAAAAAAAAAAAAAAAAAAATTTTAAAAAAAGGATTGTTTCATTTAATTAATTGAAAAATATTAATAAAAATAACAACAATTCAAATAAAAAAAAAAAATAAAATAACGTATTCGGCAAATTCGGAAATGGCGGTATTTAAAGAATCGCTAAATAAATCAAAAACAATTGCAGGAGTAAAACTAAAAACCGTAGACATTCAATAAGAATTAATAAAATCCGATAATCCTAGCATAAGTTCTGGCGAGTAATATAACATTATGACCATAAAATCTTGATAATCGGTATAAAATAAAAATTGCAAAGGCAAAAATTTATTAGAAATCACAGAAGTGATATCTCAAAGAAATAAATCATATAATTCGCGCGAATAAACAGCCTTATTAGTTTCCAACATAAAAATTAAATCTAAAAACGATAATTTTGTAAAAGAATCCAAAAAAAAAAAACTTCCAAAAAAAAAAGGTGTTGTGAGAAAATTATAAATAGTAAAATCAGTTAAAACGAGATCGAATGCTTCTTCTCAATTTACTGCGTCTTCTAATCATAAACTATCATTATTTAAATATGACTCTAATCAATTAAATTCTGCAGGCAAAATCATTTAATAAAAAATTAAAAAACTATTCATAATTTTAGACCTTGAACACCGGTAAAAGTTCGAATTAAATTTAATGTATACAAAATTTTATTATTAAACGTACTATGACTAGTAAATCCAACATAGTGAAATGTTGTTCTAGTACGAGCATTTCCCGCAACACTAATTTTACCTTTTAATTGATATTTTATTCCCTTAATTTTTAATTGGCTAAATATAGCTCAAAAAAAATAGCGAAGTACGTATTTTAAATAGCGCAGAAACGTTTTAAATTTTCAAAAACTTATCTTTCCCATCGTTGTAACCATTCAATTAGTTAAAACAAAGGGATCGCGTAATTTCAGAGCAAGATACATAATTTGTAGCGATTCGTTTAAAAATAAACAAGGTCCTAAAACTTTGCGATAATATTTCACCCGTCGTGCTCAAAGCGCGCATTGTAACTTTTCGCAAAAATCTAGACTATTAATTAAAAATGGATAAAATTGAATACATGCCTTTTTACCAGAACAAAATTCTAAAAATCTAATAATGACTTGATAGCATCACAGTGCATTTCCAGCAGTAAATTTTAAATCAGCAGCGGTTCGTGCCATTTTTTTTTTTATAATATAGTCAAATTTGTCGCAAGGTAGTATATTATTGAAAAATACAAACTGTGTTACGGAATAAAAAAAAAAAATTTTGTAATGCGAATTTAGTGCCTGCGCTTTTTCTAATTCTTTATTAAACAACAACAAAAATTTTAAAAAAATAGGTTTATAAAAAAAAAATAACAATATTTCAAAATTTCAAAATTTAAAGTTTAAAAAAGACGTAATTTTAGTTTTTTTTTTTTTTAAATATGAAAAAGATTTAAAATATGAATACGAAAAGTACGAATTTTTTGTTACTCATCGACTGGTTTTTAATTTTAATTTTAAATCAGTAAATAAAGAAAAAACGTCAAAATTTTTTTTTAAATTAAAATAATTCGTTATTCGAATATTTTTAGAAAAAATTGATATGAAAAAAAAATTGATATGAAAAAAATTTTCATTTGAAAGAAAGTTATTAGTTAAATATATTAATTTAAATTGCTCGTCATTCGCAATAATTGGTAAATCGAATTGTTGTGAATTAAAAATTAAATGGGTTTTTTTATCAAAATTGCGCGCTAAAAAGATCACTCGTTCGCTTAAATAAGAAAATTTAGAATTTAACAAAAATTGTGAGACATAAATTTTGTGTGTTTTATACAATGTTTTGATTGTCGCAAACAGTAATTTAGCATAATGAAAGTAAGAAATAAAATAATTAAAATAAACAAAAATAGAAGCAATTGTTTTAAATGTATATAAATAAATATATTCAATTAAGAAAAATTTTTTAAGTAATAAGTATTTGTTACTTAAATTAAAATATTTAAACTTATTTATACGCAAGCGTCGATTTAAATTAAAATAGCTAGCATCATAATTGGCGTGCGTTTGATTGTTTCAAAAATTTTTTGTTAGACGAAAATAATTAAAATAAAAATTAAAGCTAACTTTTCGTTTCGTATAAGTTAATTTTTTTTTTATTTTTAAAATTAATTGTTTTTGCGAAAAAAAAAACGACGTTAAGGAAAAAAAATTATTTAAATAAAAAAAATAAAAAAAAGTTATGATATTTATTAAATAAAAAATTTTAATGTTTAAAAAGTTTAATAAAAGAAAAAATTTATCACAAACGGTTTTTACCAAATTATTGTTTTTATTTAGTAAATTAAAATAAACAATTTGTAAATTAACAAAGGAAAAAGAAGAAAATATGTATTTATTTGAAAATTTAATAAATTTAAAAAAATAAAATTTAAAAAAATAATTAAAGTAACGAAGTAACGTATTAAAATTTATATATGATATCAGCAAATTGGTATAATTTTTTTTCTTAAACTGAAACAACGTTTTTTTTTTACGCCTTTTGTGCACATGTTTTCTAACATATTTAAAATAAGCTAGTTGTGTATTGTATTTTTTGTAAACTAATAAATAGCGCCCGGCACGAGAATCGTAAGACTTATAAATTTTATTTTTCATTAACAGGGATAGCAGGATTCGAACCCACATATGTGATTTTGAAGACCACGGTTCTGCCATTAAACTATATCCCTAAAAAAAACATCAAAGTTACCGGACTTTAACCGCTTTGGTTATTTATTCAAAAATATTACCCGATGTTGTTTAATGTTTGATTATCTGAATTTCGCTCACCACTACTTTCCATTTCTCAGTTGATTTTTTTTTTTAGCTACTAAGATGTTTCTCTTCACTAATATAAAATATTCAGCTTGCTAATCCCAGCAATGTCATCGCTCATAGCAATATCAATACGCCATTATGAATTTTGTTCAGCATCTAGGCATCCACTTAATGCAACAAATCTTAATATTCGCAAAAAATCTCAAAATTAATTTGATGTAGCAAATTAATTTCATAAGTTAGAAAATATTTTTATTAAATTATAATTACTCCAACAGCAGGTTCCCCTACCATTACCTTGTTTCAACTTCACTCAAATTGCCATACCCGCCTTGATCCACAAACAGCTATCGTTTTAAACATCTTTGTATTAACAACTGATTAAATTGAATAAATTTCTTTAAGCAATCTAATAGCCTAACGTCACTTGTCAGATTTCCAAAAAATACAACTCTTCGAGCGTGATGGGCGGTGTGTGCAAAGTTTGATATATCATTCACCGTAACATTCTAATTTACGATTACTAATGATTCCATCTTCATGTGAACGAGTTTCAGTTCACAATCTGAACTTAGTTAATTTTTACAGATTTACTTTAGCGCAAACTATCGTATCTAATTGTTTTTAACCTTGTAGCGCGTGTGTAGCCCAACATATTTAGACCATAATGACTTGACTTCTACCTATCTTCCTCAAAACAGAATAATTTTTTACAACAAAATAATTTCTTATCTTGTTATGCCCCGTTAATAAAAAGTTAGCACCACATAAACTTTGTTATGTGGCCTTATCGTTAAACTAACAATAAGACGAATATACTAACCCTTGTGCATTACCAACTGATTTTTAATACGTTAATATTAAAAATTCTTCACTATGGCTATTACAATTTGAATCGTAAAATCATATAGTTACAATTATGCAATTACAGAATTGTAATTAGTGAAGAAGGTTCAAAAATTTATGATTATCTGCATTGTTGTTTGAATACAAATAAAATAAGTTTTTATTAAGCTAAACGTATCTTTAATAAAAAACTCAAATGATATTTGTAGTAAGGGTTGCGTTTGTTAAATAACTAAATATTACATTCTACAACACAAACTGACGACAGCCATGCAGTACCAATTAAAATTGTTTCGTTACATCAAATCAAATATATCAATAACAATTTTAAATACGTTGGTAAGATTTAACGCGGATTGTCGAATTAAACCACACGCTCCACCATTTATACAAACTCCCGCCAATCTTTTTAAGTTTTACCTTTGCAGCTTTACTCCCCAGGCGAGATATTTATGCGTAAGCTTATACACAAATACACAAATTCATGTATAATATCCATAGATTCAGGGCATGAACTACTAGGGTCTCCAATCCTGATTGATGCTCATGCTTTAGTGATTCGACGTCAGGAATTAAATGGAAAGCCGCCGCGGCTATCGAAGATCCTTACAACCTATAGGAATTTTATCTCTAAGTTGTACTTATCGCTTACCTCTTTAATCCTCAAGTATTAAGGTTTTAAAAACATCTCCGCCAAACCTTTGGTTTAGTTTTTAAAGTCTTAAACCGTCTAGCCACTCTTTACGCCTAGTAACGACCAGTAACGCTCCCCCGTCAACGTCTTACCGCAGCTGCTGGCACGTTGTTGGCCCGGGGTTCTCTTCAAGTGTAAAAGCATTGTTCTAACTTGCGGACGAACTTTACAGCTGTCTTAGCCTTCCTGGTTTTATAAACCTTTCATCCCCGCAAGACGCTGGTTCAAACTTTCGTTTATTGACCAATATTCTCCACTGCTGCCGACGGTGGGGTGTTCTTCATTCCCCATGTGACTGTAGAATCTTTCAATACAGCTAGAGCTAGTCGGCGCACTCGAATGCAGCCTAGCTCGATTCGGATAAATCAATTAGAGGGTTTTTTTTTTTTTTTTTTCCTTATGTTGCACAATGTTGTCGCAAATCTTCACCCACGCCAATTTGTATTTTATTTTTCAGAAAAAAAAAGTTATTTATCGTTACGATAATCTAATTGGTATTTGTCCGCACATTACTCACCAATTCGCTATTAGAATAAAAATGTATTCTAATCTAACTCGCATGTGTCAAGACGCCTTGCGCGCGTTCACTCAGAGCCATAGTCAAACTCATAGTAGATAATTTGTATAATCCATTTTTAATAAATCGAACGAATCGCTCGACGCGTCGTCAACGTTTTTAATCAATAATTTTATTTGTAAATACTAATTTACGAAAAATTTTTCGTTTTATGCGTCCACGTTTTTTAGTCCTATTGGTTGAATAATTATTATTGTTTAAGAACACGAAATATAGAAACTTAATTCACAAAAAATCTGTAGGTTTTTCTTCAATTATTTCCTCATTTATGGGATTTACAAATTTATAAGGAACGGCGGTATTAAACAAATTCATCATTTCTAAAAAAAAAAGTGGGTTTTTTTTAACAATTACGATTGTATTTCTAATACACGAAATTAAGAATAGTTTACGTAAAAATTTAGCCATCAATAATTTGATCGTTTTGCTCTTTTTTAATGATTTCTTTCTTTCAAAAAATCTAATAAACAGTCCGGTTGACAAAAAAAGATAATTTTTTTTTATAAAATTTTGTAAATTAATGTATAAACGGCTTTTTGTAAATGAAAAAATTAAAAAATGAAAAACACGTTGTCTGCGTGCTTTAGAAAATTTTACTAAATAATACAAATCCGTTGCTATAGAGAAGAAGAAGAAGTTATATAAATATAAAAAATTATGAATTTTGTGATAACGTCGTCTTACGTATTTTAAAAAAAAAAATTTTTTACGTGATCGTAATTTTACATTTCTTTTTTTAATGAACTTTACGTAAATATGGTATTTAAAGTTTATAAATTTGCGCTTAATTCATCAAAATTGACCTTGATACGCGTTGTACGGAACAGTTGGGTAGAATCCTATGCTAATTTGTCAATAAATGGGGGGATAAATCATTCGTTTTTCGTAATAGTACAGTTCGTTTTCTTTGAAACGTTGTCGTAAAATTCATTTTCGAAATCATTTTTTATGTTTTAGTTGTTTTTGTTTTCAATTATAATACAGCATATAGTTTTTGGGGAAATTATAAAACAAAATAAATTATTTATTATTCATATGAACTTTTATTTTAAATTAAATACAATTGCTCGTTTTGATAAAATTATTAAATATGAAAAAGACTGGGTTCGAACCAGCGGGAGTTTACACTAACAGATTTACAGTCTGTCGCCATCGACCACTCGGCCACTTTTTCGTCATTATTATATATTATTATATATTATTATATATTATTATATATTATTATATATTATTATATATTATTATATA